>Ga0182038_10000228_pt1 | contig 28380 bp, 30 predicted proteins | sample sta12Can44000108_FD_125976 | JGI IMG/M metagenome (GOLD analysis project Ga0182038, IMG submission 125976) | Lab enrichment of tropical soil microbial communities from Luquillo Experimental Forest, Puerto Rico - statanox.12C.anox.44.000.108 | ecosystem: Environmental > Terrestrial > Soil >...
CGCTTTGCTGGGGCTTAACTGCAAGCGACATTTCGGGTGGTTATACTGCAAGTTCTCCAACAAACGATGTGGGTGTAATTGCACCAACCGCCGCCATCTCTTCAATGCCGTATACACCGGCAGAGTCAATGGCGGCATTAAAATTTTTCTATTATAAATTAGGCGATAAGATCTGGAAAGATTATGGATTTGCAGATGCATTTAATTTAAATACACTTTGGTATGCAGATTCTTTTCTGGCAATAGACCAGGGGCCGATAATTTGTATGATTGAAAATTATCGTTCAAAATTATTATGGAATTTGTTTATGAGTTGCCCCGAAATAAAAACAGGCATGACCAATTTAGGATTTACAAGTCCGCATTTTTAATATAATTAAATATGAAAAAATATTCAATTGTTTTTTTCTTTTCTTTTTTGTTTGTGCAACAAAATATTGCACAGAAAAATATTTCCGACTCGGCTTTATTAGATATCGTTCAAAAGCAAACATTTAAATATTTCTGGGATTTTGCACACCCTGTAAGCGGTATGGCAAGAGAAAGAAGCAATGTGGCTTTTGATTATGGCGACGAAGTTGTAACTACCGGTGGCACCGGCTTTGGTGTAATGAGCATTATTGTTGCTGCAGAACATAAATGGATTACAAGAGATACTGCTGCAAAGCATTTATTAAAAATGGTAAACTTTTTACTAAAAGCGAATTCTTATCATGGCGCTTTTCCGCATTGGATGAATGGTGCAACAGGCAAAACAATTCCTTTCGGAAGAAAAGATGATGGTGCAGATTTAGTAGAAACATCTTATTTGTTTGAAGGATTGTTATGTGCCCGTCAATATTTTAATGCTGATAATGAAACAGAAAACGAATTAAGAAACAGAATCGGATGGATGTGGAATGACATTGAGTGGAATTGGTTTACCAAAGGCGAAGATGTTTTGTATTGGCATTGGAGTCCTAATAATGGTTGGGCAATGAACTTTCCTGTGCATGGTTTTAACGAGTGTTTAATTATGTATGTATTGGCAGCTTCGGCAGAACGCTATTCAATCAATGCGTCCGTATATCATAAAGGTTGGGCAAGCGGAAGTTTTTTTAAAAACGGCAAAACTTTTTATGGTTATCAGTTGCCTTTGGGTTTTGATTATGGAGGGCCTTTATTTTTTTCGCATTATTCATTTCTCGGATTAAACCCCAATGGCCTAAAAGATGCATATGCAAATTATTTTATACAAAATAAAAATCATACTCTCATCAATTATGTCTATTGTATTGATAATCCAAAAAAATTTAAAGGTTATGGTGAAAACTGCTGGGGTTTAACAGCCAGTGATACGTATAATGGTTACGATGCACATTCTCCAACCAACGATCATGGTACCATTTCTCCAACAGCAGCATTGTCTGCAATGCCTTATACACCTGAATTCTCTATGAAAGCGTTACGGCATTTTTATTTTGATCTTGGCGATAAAATTTGGGGCGAATATGGTTTTGTTGATGCATTCAATGAAACACAAAACTGGTATGCAAAATCTTATCTGGCAATAGATCAGGGGCCTGAAATTGTAATGATAGAAAATTATAGAAAGGGTTTGATGTGGAAATTATTTATGAGTTGCCCTGAAGTTAAAAAAGGATTGAAGAAATTAGGATTTGAATATTCTAAATAAAAAATAATGTTTCGAATAATTTTTCTTGCAACAAGTTTGTTTGCGTGTAATTTGTTTGCACAGCAATCATCCTCCAAAAATATTCATTCAAATGATAGCATTGCTCCTGTTGGTATTATAAAGAACATTTCTGACTCTGCATTGCTCAATATCATTCAAAAACAAACCTTCCGTTATTTCTGGCATTATGCACATCCGGTAAGTGGATTGGCAAGAGAAAGAAGCAATACTGTTAAAGCAGAATATTACTGGGATTATATTAATGAAGCGGAAGATGAACCCAATTTGAGTAAACACACATTTGGCGAAGAAGCTTGCGCTATTGGTGGCACCGGTTTTGGTATTATGTCAACAATTGTTGCAACAGAAAGAAAGTGGATTGGCAGAGATACTGCCGTTAAACGTTTAATAAAAATTGTAGATTTTTTAATTAAAGCAGATTGTTACCATGGCATCTATCCGCATTTTATAAATGGCGCAACAGGCAAAACCATTCCATTCGGAAGATTAGATGATGGCGCCGATATTGTTGAAACATCTTATTTAATGATGGGCTTGCTTTCGGCTAAACAATATTTTAATTCGGATAAAATTGAAGAAAAATATTTTAGAAAACGTGTGCAACAAATTTGGGAAGCGGCAGATTGGAACTGGCATAGCAAAGGCGATAATAAATTATTGTATTGGCATTGGAGCCCGGCAAATGATTTTGATATGAATTTCCCTGTGTATGGTTGGGATGAAGCGTTGATTACGTACATCGTTGCTGCATCATCCCCTTATCATTCTATATCAAAAGAATTATACGAAAATTCATGGGTGCAAAGTGCAAGTTGGAAAAACGGAAAAGAATATTATGGAATTGAATTGCCACTCGGCAATTTTGATAAAGGTGGCCCGTTATTTTTTGAACAATATACTTTCATGGGAATTGATCCGAATGGATTAAAAGATGATCATGGAATTGAGTATGCATTACAAACAAAAAATCATACACTTATTAACAGGGCATATTGTATTCACAATCCGAAACATTTTAAAGGCTATGGCGAAAATTGCTGGGGGTTAACTGCAGGAGATAGTTATAAAGGCTATGTTGCTCATTGCCCCGAGGATGATAGAGGCGTTATTCAGCCTACGGCTGCATTATCTTCCTTTCCATATACACCAATATTTTCAATGCAGGTATTGAAGCATTTTTATTATGACTTAGGCGATAAGATTTGGAGCGAATATGGTTTTACAGACGGATTTAGTGAAACAGAAAACTGGTATGCAACTACGCATCTCGCTATTGATCAGGGGCCAATTATTGTAATGATAGAAAATTACAGAAGCGGGTTACTATGGAAATTATTTATGGGCTGCCCAGAAGTACAGAAAGGACTAAAAAAATTAGGATTTAACTACATAGATAAAAACCAACAACCTTTTATTAGTATTAAATAATTTTATTTTAATGGTGTAATACGAAAAGAAATCACTTGATTTGTGCTGATTAGCCAAATGAAAACCTGCTCTATGTTTACCAATTACACCGAACATTTGCAAACAATGCAACTTCATTTTGAAAGTGGAGTTACACGTAGTTATCAATTTCGTATCCAAAAATTAAGAGATTTAAAAAATGCAATTATAGAGTTTGAAGAAGAAATTTATGCTTCGCTGTTCTATGATCTTAAGAAAAGCAAGGAAGAAGCGTATGCAACGGAAATAGGTTTAACATTAAGTGAAATAAATACTGCCATCAAAAAATTAAAAAGTTGGATGGAACCGGAATATGTGCCAACAGATTTGGTTAATCTTCCGTCAAGTAGTAAACTGTATAGAGATCCCTTAGGTGTTATACTTATTATCAGTCCTTGGAATTACCCATTTCAATTGTTATTTAATCCGCTTATCGGTGCAATTGCAGGGGGTAATTGTATCGTGTTAAAGCCGAGTGAATTTGCCCCTGCAACTGCTGCTGTTATGGAAAAAATCTGTACAAAAATTTTTCCGAAAGAGTACGTTGCAATTATACAGGGAGATGGTGCAACCGTAATTCCTGCTATGATGCGAGACTTTAGATTCGATCACGTTTTTTATACAGGAAGTATTCCCGTAGGGAAATTGATTTACAAAATGGCTGCAGAAAAATTAATTCCTGTTACATTAGAATTGGGTGGCAAAAGCCCATGTATTGTTGAAGAAGATGCAAATATAAAAGTTGCTGCACGCAGAATTGTGTTGGGAAAATTTATCAATACCGGGCAAACCTGCATTGCACCTGATTATATTTTAGTGCACGAAAGCAAAAAAAATATTTTAATTGAAAAGATGAAAGAAGCAATTGTTGATTTTTATTCTGACGATATTGAATTGAGTAATGAATATGGGAAAATCATCAATGAAAAAAGATTTGATACACTTGTAAATTATTTATCTCAAGGTAATATTGTTTTAGGCGGAAAAAATAACCGAAGTAAATTATTTATCGAACCAACCATTCTGGAAAATGTTTCTTTAGATGCACCGTTGATGAAGGAAGAAATATTTGGCCCGCTATTACCTGTGTTCACCTTTAGAACTTTTGAAGAAGCTTTGCAAATTGTAAAACAAAATGCAAATCCACTTGCTTTTTATTTGTTCACTACAAACAATACAAAAGAAAAGCAATGGATACAATCCGTTGCTTTTGGTGGCGGTTGTGTTAATAATACGGTGTATCATTTCACCAATCATAATATGCCTTTTGGCGGCGTAGGCAATAGTGGCATTGGTGCATATCATGGTAAATTTTCTTTTAATACATTTACAAGGTTAAAGCCTGTTTTAAAAACACCTAATTGGTTCGATCCGGTTTTAAAATATCCGCCATTTAAAGGAAGGTTGCGTTTGTTTAAATGGTTGATAAGATAATTTCAGTATGCGTATTATCTTAAAATTTTTGTATTTATTGTTAGATTGTTATTTTTCATCTTCAAACCAAAAGAAATGACAGTAAGGCAATATGTGTTGAAGGTTGCATATCCTATCATTATGTTCATCGGAAAAATATTCCCGTCGAAAAATGATTTTTTGCAGAACGATAAAAACCTTCGGCCTAATATTTCTTTTTATGATTTGAAAGCTGTAAGTATTGATGGAACTGAAATTGATTTTTCTTCTTTTAAAGGGAAGAAAGTTATGATTGTTAATACTGCGAGTGATTGTGGTTATACTGCTCAATACAACGAACTGGAAAAATTGCATCAACAACAAAAAGATAAACTGGTAATTATCGGTTTCCCGGCTAACGACTTTAAAGAACAGGAAAAGAAAGATGATACAGCTATTGCAAACTTTTGTAAACGTAATTATGGCGTAAACTTTTTGTTGGCAAAAAAGAGTCGGGTGATAAAAGGTATAAATCAAAACAATGTGTTTAACTGGTTAAGCGATTCTGTAAAAAACGGATGGTGCAACCAACAACCTGTTTGGAATTTCAGCAAATATCTTATTAATGAAAATGGAATGCTCACATACTTTTTTTCAAATAAAATTTCACCCTTAGATAAGAAGGTTTTGCAATCGCTTAATTAAGTGATATTTAATAAAAACAAAAAACCCTTTTCAGGGCTTTTGTTTTTATTAAAAAGAAGAATATCGTTAATTCTCAGCTTCCCCTTGCACCACCTGTTTTTACAGGTTTTTTAGGAGCACCGCCGCCGGTAGTTTTTCCGCCGGAAGGTTTTGCAATAAATTTAGACCCACCCTGAAAAGTGTTTTTTGTATTACCGGCAGATTTATTTCCTTTTTTATCATTAATATGAAATGCCATTGTAAAAATATTTTTTGGTTAAAAAATAATGGATAGAATGTTTATGAAAGTACAATAAACAATTTTTATTTTAGCAGTGTTACATTAACCGCATTGGCCCCTTTTGGCCCCATTTCAATTTCAAAAGTAACTTTATTGTTTTCTTTTATCTGTTCTTTTACTGCGTTAACGTGCACAAAAACGCTTTCACCTGTTTCGCTGTCTTTAATAAAGCCGTAACCTTTTGCATCGTTAAAATGCGTAACAATTCCTTTGCGTATTAAATCTTCCGGATTTACAGGCACTTGTTTAGGCACACCAATTTCAATATCCTCGGCTTTAACTTGTATTTTTCTTTTCGGATCCGGTGGGGTAGAACATAAGTTTCCGTTCTCGTCCATATAAGCCAACATATCTTCTAATCTGTTGCCTTTAACTGCATTCTCTTTTCTTTCAGCTTTTCTTTCAGCTTTTTCTTTTCTTTCTTGTTGTTTTTTCTTTTCTCTTTCTTTTTTATTCCAGGTTTCTGCCATAGTTAATCTACTGTTTTTGTTTGCGATGTAAAAGGAAAATTTTGATGAGAATTATCTGAAGAAAAAGTATCAATGTTTTCGGCAGATTGCGTATAAAGGTAATACAAATTTCTGGTAAAGCCGTTTTGCCATTAATTACTGCATATTTAACCAGCCTGCATTATTTTCGTTTTATCATGTATCGGTTCTCAAATACACATATTTCCGTTGCAAGTTTGAAAGATGTTACTGCTGTTACCCATTTATTGAATAGTGCGTATCGTGGTGAAAGTTCTAAGCGGGGCTGGACTACCGAAGCACACTTGATTTCGGGTAACATCCGCACAGATGAAAACAATCTGAAACAAATAATGCAACAACCGCAGAGTGTGATTTTAAAGTATGTAAATGGTGCCGGTGAAATTATCGGATGCGTAAATTTGCAGCAACATGATGCTAAAGTTTATTTGGGAATGTTTAGCGTGTTACCGCATTTACAGGGTAGCGGTATTGGTAAACAAATATTGGCAGCAGCAGATGAATATGCAAAACACTTACAATGCATATCCGTTTATATGAGTGTTATTTCTGTTAGAGAAGAATTGATTAGCTGGTACAAACGAAACGGATATGTTGCTACCGGCGAACGAAAGCCATTTATTGAAGACAACCTTACCGGCAAACACTTACAGCCGCTTGAATTTATAATTCTTGAGAAAATATTGGATTGAATAAGAATGCCGATTTATACTATAACCGTACAAGTGAGTGACACAACCATTGCTGCACAAAGAGCAATAGCCGGCAACAAAACTATACTTTACATTTTTCGTGATAATTGATTAATTCAATAGGGGTGCGGTTTATTGTGTAGGTAGAATATTTTTCAACAACTTCATTTAACACTGTTTCAATTTCTTCCAGATGGTTTAAAATCACCAAGCGGCTGCGGTATTCTTTAATATTAGGTAAGCCTTTTAAATAATTGGAATAGTGTGTTCGCATTTCTAAAATACCCAGAACCGGCCCTTTCCATTCCAAACTTTTATACAAATGTTTTCTTATCACACTCACCCTTTGTTCAATAGTTGGTGGTGGTAATAATTCGCCTGTTTGTAGAAAATGTTTGATCTCGTTAAATATCCAGGGATAACCAATGGCAGCACGGCCAATCATAATGCCGTCTACACCGTAACGGTTTTTATATTCTAATGCTTTTTGAGCAGAATCTATATCGCCGTTACCAAAAACAGGAATATGGATACGCGGATTGTTTTTTACTTTGGCAATTAAACTCCAGTCCGCTTCACCTTTATACATTTGAGCTCTGGTACGGCCATGAATGCTCAGTGCTTTAATGCCTACATCCTGCAGGCGTTCTGCCACCTCTTCAATATTCTTAGAAATATCATCCCAACCCAATCTTGTTTTAACGGTAACCGGCAAATGTGTTGATTTTACTACAGCTTCGGTTAAACGCACCATCATATCTACATCTTTTAATACACCTGCACCCGCGCCTTTGCTCACTACTTTTTTTACAGGGCATCCGAAATTAATGTCTACTAAATCCGGATGAACCGTTGATACAATTTTAGAACTCAATGCCATTGCTTCTTCATCACCCCCAAAAATTTGGATACCAATAGGACGTTCTTCTTCAAATATGTCCAGTTTTCTGCGGCTTTTAATAGCATCACGAATTAAGCCTTCGCTGGAAATAAACTCGGTATACATTAAATCTGCACCACTATCTTTACATACTGCACGAAACGGCGGATCGCTTACATCCTCCATCGGAGCCAGTAATAAAGGGAAGTCTGTTAACGCTATGTTGCCTATTTTTACCATTCGTATAAACAAATATGGGTTTGCATTCCAAAGAATTGCAAATTTACAGTCTTAATGCAACAAGTATTTATGATTGAAGAAAATCAGCAAACGGAAGAACCAAAAATTGAAAATTTTGATTTTACACCTAAAGCACCCAAATTCAAGCCTGCAATAGGTTTTGGGGGACAACTTGCTATTTTAATTGCTTTTATTGGTGGCGGAATAATTATTGGAAGCATTGCAAGTGTACCTATTTGGATGGTGATGACGAAGACCAGCATCTTTGATATGCAAAAGAATATGAATAACCCGGCATTTGCAAATGCGATTAAAATAATACAATTGGTCTCTACTTTTTTCGCCTTTTTCGTTCCGGCAATTGCGTATGCGTTAGCGGTAAATAAAAAACCACTGAAGCATTTGGGCTTTATTAAAACCATCAGCAGAAGACAGATTTTCCTGGTAATAATCATCGCGGTATCGGGTTTGTTTTTAAGTGGGGCTTTGGCAGAACTCAATCAAATTATTCCCATTCCTAAAAATTGGGCAAACAGTTTTCATAAGTTGGAAGATGAATACAGCGAGCAGGTTTTAATTATGGCCCGAATGAAAACTTTTGGAGATTTTTTGTTTACACTTATTGTTATTGCACTGGTTCCTGCAATTGTTGAAGAAACTTTATTTAGAGGTGCTTTACAAACCATATTGGTAAAATGGTTTAAAAATGCATGGGTTGCTATTATTATTACTTCTATTGTTTTTAGTGCCGTTCACGTTAGTTATTATGGCTTTTTGCCAAGAGCTGCGTTGGGTGTAATTCTCGGCTTTTTGTTTTTTTACAGTAAAAATATTTGGCTGAATATTCTTGCTCATTTTATTAATAACGGCATTGCTGTGTTTTCGTTGTATATGGATAATGTAAAAGGAAAATTTTCAAAAGAATCTATGGACGATACAACATTTCCCTGGTATTTAGGAATTCTTGCACTTGCTTTTATTATTGGATTGATGAAGGAATATAAAAAAGAATGTGCCCGTTTAGGATGCGAGCAAATTGATAATACGATTTCTCCCGGTACTAATCCTTTTGAATAGGTGTACGGATGTGCAAATGAGTGGATGTACCGATGGATCTCTTTAATTTTTGCATTTTTAATTTTTATATTTTAGCTCGTACTTCGTACGTATAAACTATTACTTTTTATGGCTTTTAATACACAGGTTTTCAAAACCAGAACCCTTACTGCTATTGTATTTGCAGTGGTAATGTTAGCTGGTTTGTTAATTAATAAATGGTCGTTCTTTGCTTTATTTACTGTTATACATTTCGGTTGTTGGATTGAATATCAAAAAATAATGGGGTTAATAGATCCGCCCTATCAGCAAATAAAATCTTCTTTAAAATATGGTGTGGTGTTGCTGGGCTGGTTTTTTATGATGTACATGACCGATAATCAATTTAAAGTAAACTCAATGACATTGCAGGGAATTGGTTGGCTGTTTATGTTATTGGTATCAATTGTTTTATTGGCAACAGAAATTGTTTTTAATAAAAACCTGCGGATAAAAAATATTGCAAATGCCATTTTGGGATTATTCTATATTTCGTTAAGCTGGGGTTTAATGATGGATTTACGATTAATGAATACCGATAATATTTTCGGCGATATGTACTGGCTGATTCCTGTGGTTTTAATTGCATCCATCTGGATTAACGATACCATGGCATACATTGTTGGCTCTTTTATTGGCCGTACACCATTATCTAAAATATCTCCTAAAAAAACATGGGAAGGCACCATTGGCGGTGCTGTTTTGGCCGTTGTAGTGGTGGCAACAGTTGGTCATTTTTATTCTCCGTTAAGCGATAAAATAAACATTGGCATTGCAGCAATTGCAGCAATTGCAGGCACAGCAGGCGATTTGCTCGAAAGTAAATTAAAAAGGCTGGCTGGCATAAAAGACAGTGGTAGTATCATGCCGGGGCATGGTGGTTTTTTAGACCGGTTCGATTCTTTGCTAGCAGCAACCCCATTTGTTTGGTTATTCCTTAAATTTTTTGTGTAACTATTATGTAGCCGGCCACAGTTTTTCATGGCAACTTTGTTGCGTCGCACACTTGTACTTCAGTGCGAAAGATCGGGTAAAGAGGCAATAGGCAAAGAGAAAAGGAGTTACCATTTCACTTCTCACCTTTCACTATTCATTATTCATTGTTCACTTTTCCCAATTCACCTGCTATCTTTGACGTTCAATTTCTTTAAAGATATGATCATTCACAAAGAAGGATATAAATCCATCAGCATTGCAGCAATTATTTTTGCAGCAATTAATCTTTTATCGGTTAAATTTTTAAGCGAAAACTTTTATTGGCTTTTCATTTCCATCTTTATCGTTACACTTGTACTCTTGTTGTTTATTATTTCTTTCTTCAGAATTCCACACAGAACATTAACCATTAACGATAATCAAATCATTTGTCCGGCCGATGGGAAAGTGGTTGTTATTGAAGAAACAATGGATGAAGAATATTTTAAAGATAAAAGAATCCAGGTAAGCATTTTTATGAGCCCTGCCAATGTGCACGTAAACCGTAATCCGATGAGTGGAGAAGTAATTTATAATCAATATCACAAAGGCAAATATTTAGTGGCATGGCATCCTAAAAGTTCAACAGAAAACGAAAGATGGAGTGTGGCTGTAAAAAATAATCACGGAACTGTTTTATACAAACAAATTGCAGGTGCTCTGGCAAAACGTATTTGTAATTATACTTCTGTGGGGCAAAAAGTAAATCAGTGCGATGAATATGGATTTATAAAATTTGGCAGCCGTGTAGATGTTTTATTGCCGATAGGCACAAAAGTGAATGTTAATTTGAATGAAAATGTGAAGGGCGGTATTACCGTATTGGCAACTTGGTCATAATTTTATTTATTGAATAATAGATATAATTATATTTACATTACTTAAAACAAACACGAGAACACCATGAAAAGAATTTTAATTTTAGCTACTGCAGCTTTTTTAGTATCAGGTATTTCTTTTGCGCAAGACAAAAAAGCCGAAACAAAAAAATGTGATAAAGAATGTTGCAAAGGAAAAGATGGAAAGAAAAAAGATTGTAATATGAAGGATATGAAAAACTGCGATAAGAAAGAAACAAAAGCAAAAACAACAGAAACTAAGAAAGCATAAAAAAAGTCCCGCAGTATTTGCGGGACTTTTTTTATTATAAAATACTTTCCAGCTCTTGTAAATGGTGTATCATGTAAGTAGCATTAATATGGGGTTTAATGTTTAAATGATTTACAAAAACAGTATCCATTCCTGCATTTATTCCACCTTGTATATCGGCATCCAAATTATCGCCTATCATTATAGATTCTTCTACAGTTGCTTTGGCTTTTTGTAAAGCAAAATCAAAAATTTCTTTATTCGGTTTTAAAGCATTAGATGCTTCGGATGTAATTACTTCAACAAAATAATTTTCCAGTTTACTGTAACGTAATTTATTGTATTGAACGGCTTCAAAACCATTTGTTACCAAATGCATTTTATATCCCTTGGTTTTTAAATAATCCAATATTTCAATGGTGTAAGGAAAAAGATTTTTTTTAGTAGGCAATCTTTCTAAAAACTCAACCGACATTTTCTTTGATAAGGCCTCGTCTGCTATTTTATAATCTAATAAGGTAAGCCACATTCTTTTCCAGCGCAGTTCATCCTGTTTAATTAATCCTTTAGTGTATTTATCCCATAATCTTTCGTTATGATAACTGTACCACTTAAAAAATTTATCAAAATCATCAATCCCTCTTGTTTTTAAATCGTTCAGTTCATATAAGTCTTTTAAACTTTCTTTTGCATTCGTTTCAAAATCCCATAATGTATGATCCAGATCAAAAAAAATGTGCTTGTATTTCATTTACCGAAAATACGAGGTAAGATTTAAAGTATGGAATCAAAAAAAAATCGTACTTCGCATTTCGTATCTCGTATTTCAAAATTCAAACTTATGATGGTTGTTATTACCGGCGGTTCAAAAGGTTTGGGAAAAGCATTTGCAGAAGTATTTGCAAAAGAGGGTAATACCTTACTGCTTTGTGCCAGAAACGAAAACACATTAATTATAACAGTAAATGAATTGAAGCAGAAATATCCTCAATCAGATATTCATTTTACAACGGCAGATTTAAGTAAGAAAGAAGAAGTATTGCGTTTTGCAAAATGGTGTAACGAATTTGGTATAACAGATATTTTAATTAATAATGCCGGAAGGTATTTGCCGGGCTCTGTTTATAATGAAGATGAAGGTTTGTTGGAAAAAATGATGGAGACCAACTTATACAGTGCGTATCATTTAACAAGGGCACTATTACCTGCTATGATTGAAAAAAAGAGTGGACACATTTTTAATATATGTTCCATTGCATCTTTGCAAGCGTATAATAATGGTGGAAGTTATAGCATCAGCAAATTTGCAATGCTTGGGTTTAATAAAAATCTGAGAGAAGAATTAAAAACGCATAATATAAAAGTTACTGCTGTTGTACCGGGTGCGGCTTTAACAGATAGTTGGGCAGGAAGCGGTGTTGAAGAAGAAAGAATGATGCAGGCCGGTGATGTTGCAAAAATGGTGTATGCCGCATCGTTGCTTTCTGTACAGGCTTGTGTGGAAGAAATTGTAATGCGACCGCAATTGGGAGATATTTAGTTGGTTTATTTAAAGAATGCTAAAAAATAACTTATATCAGTTTTTATATAAAATTGAGGTACTAATTTTAATGTCTACTAATTTTGTCAACAATTTGATTGTTTACTATTAAATAAAAAAAATGAAAAAGTATTTAGTAACTATTGCTACTGTTATGTTAATTGCTGCATGTGGCGGCGGTACACCAAAACAAGCTCCGGGAACTGTTGTTCTGAGTCCGGACGAAGCAAAGGGCAAAGAACTGATTGCAAAATCCGATTGTCGTACCTGCCATAAAGATGATAGTAAATTAACGGGTCCTGCTTACGATTCTGTGGCTGTTAAATATGCGGGAGATGCAAATGCAGTTAGCAATCTTGCAGATAAAGTAATGAAAGGCGGTACCGGTGTTTGGGGCCAGATACCAATGACATCGCATCCTGCCATTGAAAAAGCAGATGCAGAATTAATGGTTAAATATATTTTATCGCTGAAAAAATAACAGAAGAATATTTTTTAAAACACAGCCATTTTCGAAGCAGAAAATGGCTGTGTTATTTAGAGACAGATATCCAATAGAAAAATTACCTTAGCATTATGCCAATTTATAATGATGAATACTTTATGCGGCAGGCTTTAAAAGAAGCTGAAGAAGCGTATGATAAAGATGAAGTGCCTGTTGGTGCGGTTGTTGTTATCAATAATAAAATTATTTCCAGAGGGCATAATCAGGTTGAGTTGTTGAACGATTGCACGGCTCATGCAGAAATATTGGCACTAACATCGGCATTTAATAGTTTGGGTGCAAAATACTTACCCGAAGCAACTCTATATGTAACGCTTGAACCCTGTTTAATGTGTTGCGGTGCTCTATATTGGAGTAAGATTGGTAGAATTGTGTATGGTGCCGGCGATGAAAAAAATGGCTACAGAAAATTTATCTCTACTCCTGAAAGGGGAGACCGGGAAGGAATGCCTTTTCATCCCAAAACAGAACTGGTAAAAGGTGTATTGGAACAAGATTGTGCTTTCATTATAAAATCGTTCTTTAAAAATAAACGCTAAGGTTTCGAGTTAAGAAAGATTTCAAATTCTTTTCATTCAATCGCTGCACAGTGGCTAAATTTGCAATTACAATAATAAATTTCAAATCATAAATCATCAATAATTATGGCTTTTACACTACCGGCTTTACCTTATGCACACGATGCATTGGAGCCACACATAGACACATTGACCATGCAGATTCATCATGGCAAACATCATCAGGCGTATGTAGATAATTTAAATAAAGCAGTTGCAGGCACGCCAAACGAAGGCAAATCTTTAGAAGAATTGGTAAAAGTTGCAGGTACCATTTCTCCTGCAGTTCGTAATAACGGCGGTGGGCATTGGAATCATACTTTCTTTTGGGAAAGTTTAGCACCCAATGCCGGCGGTACTCCTGCAGGTGTTTTAGCAGATGCCATTAATACGGCATTCGGTTCTTTCGATGCATTTAAGGAAAAATTTGCTGCCGCAGGTTTAACAAGATTTGGTAGCGGATGGGCTTGGTTAATTGTAAAAGACGGTAAGTTAGAAGTAAGTTCAACTCCTAATCAGGATAATCCTTTAATGGATGTTGCAGAAGTAAAAGGTGCACCCATTTTAGGTGTTGATGTTTGGGAACATGCTTACTATTTAAAGTATCAAAACAGAAGAGCAGATTATTTGGCAGCTTTCTGGAGCGTAGTAAACTGGACAAAAGTTGCAGAACGTTTTGCTGCTGCTTTATAATCAATCAAAAAATAAACTACTTTTAAATCCTCTCACATTGAGAGGATTTTTTATTTATAAACTTTATTCCAAATGAAACTTACTGCTTATTGCTTGTTCTTTACTTTTTTAATGACATCCTGTACTTCCAATATAAAACGTGTAATGATTGTTGCTAAAGGATCTGCCCTTATTGATACCGATACTAAAACAATTACATTAAAAGATGGCGGCGGCAGCGAAGAAAAAACAGCCGATTTTAATCAGGCCGGAGTTTTATCTTTAAAACTGAAAAAAGAAGACGGAGAAACTGTAATTAATGTTGCCGAAAACGGATTATACGTTTTAAACGGAAAGAACGATACGATTATTGGTAGTTATCAGAAATATGGCGAAGTGCCAAAAGAAGAAAAAACAGTTTCTCAAACAGAACTGAAAAAAGGAATTGATTCTTTAGTTGCATTAACACAAAACAAAAATATTTCTGCGGCCAACCGCAATTTTTATATACTTCCATACCAGGCCGCAAAAATTACCAATAACATCGATGCATTTATTGTAGCACCTTACCACCGCATGACCTCCATTGAGAAAGAAACAGGCAAAGAACCCGAAGTATATCGTTTCTGGAGCATTAAAGAAATAAGAGAAACCATTATTAAATTAACAGGAATGACGAAAGCTACGCCACCACCGCCTCCTGTAAAAAAATAATTTTAAATCAACTTCAAAAAGAGCCGGGCACTTTAAAGTATCCGGCTTTTTTATTATGTTACCGGCTTTTGTTTTTATGGCATCGCCTGTTGCCACGCTCGTTTCATCGTTCCGTTAATAGGGCATCTTCATCTTTCATCATCCATTATCATAACAATTTATTCATATACCCATAATATAGAGGTAATACCACAAACTGAATTTTGGTAAACAGAATCTTTCATGGAAAGACGAAAAGTTGACGTAGTGGTGATGAGCGATTTGCATCTTGGAACTTATGGATGCCACGCAAAAGAGTTAGTGAACTATCTCAAAAGTATTTCTCCCCAGATACTTATTCTCAACGGCGACGTTATAGATGTTTGGCAATTCAGAAAAAAATATTTCCCGTTAGAACATATTCAGGTCATTAAAGAAATCATGAGCCTTGCTGCAAAAGGTACTCGTGTAATTTATATTACCGGCAATCACGACGAAGCAATGAGAAGATATACCGATATAGATTTCGGCAATTTTCAATTACTCGATAAACTGGTAATAGAAATTAACGGTAAAATGTGCTGGATTTTTCATGGCGATGTTTTTGATACCACAACAAAAGGTTTTGCAAAAATGCTGGCCAAGTTAGGCAGCAGAGGCTACGATTTATTAATTCGGTTCAACCGTTCTGTTAATTGGTTGTTGCTTTTGTTGGGAAGAGAAAAAATGAGCTTATCTAAAATGGTGATGGACCGTGTAAATAAGGCGGTAATACGCATCAATAATTTTGAACAAACTGCTGCAGAAATTGCTATAGAAAAAAAATACGATTACGTAATCTGCGGGCATATCCATGAGCCGCAGATGCGGTGTATAATAACAGATAAAGGCAATGTTACTTATCTCAACAGCGGAGATTGGGTAGAACATTTAACAGCACTGGAATTTCATAATAATGATTGGCACATGTACGAGTATGATGAAAAAAAATTTTCGGCAACTACTGTAAAGATGGATAAGCAAATGCCAACATTAAATGTGGTAACAGACAGGGTTGCATTTTTTATCAGCTCTCTACAGCCTGTTAGAGAAACTGTGGAGGAAAGCGAATTTGTTTTCGATAATATTCTAAACTTTCAGTAGCCTATAATTATGAAAATATTTTATGCAATACAAGCAACAGGTAACGGCCACATCAGCCGTGCAATGGAGTTGTTGCCTTTTATACGGCAATATGGTGAAGTGGATATTTTTTTAAGCGGCAGTAATGCAAATTTAAATGCAGATTTACCTGTAAAATATAAAAGCAAAGGTGTTAGTTTGTTTTATGGAAACAGAGGCGGCCTTGATTATTGGAAAATGCTGAAAGAATTTTCTCTTGGGCGGATATGGAAAGAAGCAAAAGAATTGCCTGTTGAAAAGTACGATATAGTGATTAATGATTTTGAAAGCATTACTTCTTTGGCATGCAAACTAAAACATGTTCCATCCATAAATTTTGGCCATCAGGCAAGTTTTGTAAGTGATAAAGCTCCGAGGCCGAAGAAAAAAGATATTGCAGGGGAAATGGTTTTAAAACATTATGCAACTGCTGCGGCTTATATCGGACTTCATTTTGAACAATATGACGATTTTATTTTTTCTCCTGTAATTAAGAATGATATTTTAGCGGCAGATGTAAAAGATAAAGGCCATGTTACGGTTTATCTTTCTCATTACAGTGATGAAATGGTGTTGAACAGTTTAAAAAATATCAGTGATGTTAGGTTTGAAGTATTCAGTAAAAAAATAAAACAAACAACTGTTGCGGGCAATATTACTTTTATCCCTGTTGATAATAAAGCATTCAATCAAAGTATGGTTACATCTTGCGGCGTAATTACAGGTGCCGGTTTCGAAACTCCGGCAGAAGCTTTGTATATGGGCAAAAAGCTTATGTGTTTGCCAATTAAAGGCCAGTACGAACAGTTATGTAATGCAGAAGCGCTGAAAAATTTTAACGTTCCTGTTGTCAATACAATAGATCAAAATTTTGCAGTTACAATAGAACAATGGTTAAATTCAGTCAATCCTAAATCTTTACAACTTTCTCATTCCACTTACGAAATTGTTCAGTTGGCAATGGAAAAAGCCAGAAAACTAAAGCTGGAGAATTTATTATCTGATTTATTGAATGAAGAAGATTTTTTGGTGATGGGTTAAGCGTTTTCATCTGCCAGTAAAACCTGCCATGCTGCATTAATATCTCCTTTGTCTAATAATATTTTTGCATAACAATGCAACTCTTTTTCCATTTCGTCCGGGTTGATAGAATAATACTGCAAAATGTTCTTTAATATATCATCTGTAAATGCCGGATCAATTTCAGGTATAGCGGTTACGTTGGCTAACATGCCTAAATTATTACCGGTTAAAATTTTACTGTTTCTAATGCCATCAGGCAATGCATCCACACCAATTGCAATTTCGGTGGTAGGTTTGTTTACATGAAAAATATTGGTTGCATCTGTTTTACAATACCAATCACTTCCCATTCTTGCAATATGATGTATTTTTAATTGGTCTATCATCGTTCCGTCTTCATTCAAAATGTTTTCATCGGCATGTATGTAAAGCACTTCGCAAAAAATAAGTTGCCCTGCACCGGCTTTATCGCCTAAACTTTTTATCTCAATAATTTTACACTCCAGCTTTATTTTCGCTTCTTGTACCATTGGCACAGAAACCAGTGTGGCAGGCTGTTTGGTAAAACCTGCTTTTATAAATTCATCCGTTTCTCTGTTAAACCCGCAACTGCTTAAACTCACCTGTTGCACCATATCGTAATCGCAAATATTAATTACTGCTTCCGGCACTTCCATCACATTTAATAGAGTATCTTTAAAAGAATTGTTTTTTGGTTTGATAAGTGTAGAAAAAACAATAATGGAAGGATTAACCGAAACGATATTACAATAACTGAACGGACTTAAATTAACTGCACCATTTTTGTCAACCGTACTTACAAATGCAATTGGCCTGGGTGCTATTGCATGATTCAGCCACGCATGTTTTTGCGGAACGGAGATTTCTGAAAATGAAATAGTTTTCATACATCAATCATTTGTTCGAATTTAGTTCAAAAATTAGATTCATGTAAGTGTTCAATGTTTTATTAATTTCAATGAGGCAAAATACCATCATGAAAAAAATTATTTTCTTTTATTTCATCTTCTCCTGTTCTGTTTCTCTTGCCCAAGAACATTCATGGATTCGTATTAATCAACTGGGTTATGCAACACACGGAACTAAAGTATCAATCTGGTGTGGTAAACAAGATGAACAGATTAATTTTTTTGAATTGATTGATGTCGTTTCAAAAAAATCGGTCTATAAAAATAAAGCCGGCAAAGCGTTTGGAGCGTATGGCCCTTTTAAACAAACCTATCGTTTAAATTTTTCTGCATTTATAAAAGCCGGCAAATATTTTATCAAAGCAGGTAATACGGTTTCACCTTTCTTTACAATTGGCAATGATGTGTATAAAGGTGCAGCAGATTTTTGTTTACAATATATGCGGCAACAAAGAAGCGGATTTAATCCTTTTTTGAATGATAGTTGCCATACGCATGACGGATATGTTTTGTATGGATTGAAAGCAGGAATAAAAGACAGCACATTTATTGATGTAACAGGTGGCTGGCACGATGCAAGCGATTATTTACAATACAGTAGCACATCTGCCAATGCAACCTATCATTTGTTGATGGCTTACAGAGATTTTCCAAATGTTTTCGGAGATGAAAAATCTGCTAATGGAAAAGATGGAAGAAATGGAATTGCAGATGTGTTGGATGAAGCAAAATGGGGATTGGATTGGTTGGTTAAAATGCACCCGCAGCAGAATGTTTTATTCAATCAATTGGGTGATGACAGAGACCACATGGGAATGAGAATTCCAAAAGAAGACAAATATTATGGCAAAGGCTTTGAGCGTCCCGTGTACTTAATTACCGGAGAGCCGCAACAACGTGGCAAGTTTATGAACAATACAACAGGTACCAGTTCTACTGCTGCTAAATTTGCAAGCGCATTTGCATTAGGTGCTAAATTGTTTTTTGATAAGAATGAGAGTTATTCCGAAATGCTTGTGGGCAAAGCAACTTCGGCATTTTTGTATTCTTTAAAAAAGCCGGGAGTAACACAAACCGTATCTGTTGTTTCGCCTTATATCTATGCAGAAGATAATTGGGTAGATGATATGGAGCTGCAATATGCTTCTATTGCAAAACAACAAATCAATCAAAAGAAATTATTCTTAGATACGGCATTTTATTATGCAGAGCAGGAGCCAATCACTCCATGGTTAGGAAAAGATACTGCCAAACATTATCAATGGTATCCGTTTATTAATTTAGGTCATTACGAATTGGCAAAACAATTAACAGGTAGACGTAGGGATACCGTCGTTGCATTTTATAAACAAGGAATTGAATTGGTTTGGAACAAAGCAAAACAAAATGCTTTTTATCGTGCCATTCCGTTTATTTGGTGCAGCAATAATTTAACGGTTGCATTTGCGCAACAATGTTATTGGTACAGACAATTAAGCGGTAATAAAAATTTTGATGAATTGGAACAAGCAAATTTCGACTGGTTATTTGGCTGTAACCCTTGGGGCACAAGCATGGTATACGGTTTACCCTGGTGGGGCGATACGCCAACCGATCCGCATTCTGCTTTTACACACTTAAAAGATTATCCTGTTAATGGCGGTTTGGTAGATGGCCCGGTGTACACTTCTATTTATAAAAATTTAATCGGTATTAAACTAACACATGAAGATGTTTACAAAGATTTTCAAAGTGATTTGGCAGTGTATCATGATGATTACGGCGATTATAGTACCAATGAACCAACCATGGACGGAACAGCCAGCTTAATTTATTTATTGGCAGCAAAAGAAAATGAAGCATCGAGCAGTAAGTTTCAAAATAAAAAAATTGAATCATTTTCAATAAACACTTTTTCGCATGGCGCTATTGTAAAAGGCGACAGTACAAAAAAAGAAATTGCATTGGTCTTTACCGGAGATGAATTTGGCGACGGACTTTCATCAATTACCAAAACATTACAACAACAAAATATAAAAGCTAATTTCTTTTTTACCGGAAGATTTTATCGCAATGAAAATTTTAAACCATTCATTCAACAATTATATCAACAGGGAAATTATTTAGGTCCGCACAGCGACCAGCATTTGCTGTATTGTGATTGGATAAAACGCGACAGCCTGCTCATCAATTACAAACAGTTTTGTGGCGATTGGAGCAACAGTTTGCAGGCAATGGAAGATGATGGTATTAAAACCAACAATGTAAAATATTTTATCCCGCCTTATGAATGGTGGAATGATAGTATTGCAATTTGGAGCAGATGGAAAAACGTTCAGCTTTTTAATTTTACGCCGGGTTCAAAAACCAATGCAGATTATACTTATCCTGAAATGGGTAAAAGTTATACAGGCAGCGAAGCATTGCTGCAGCATGTCAAAAATTTGGCGAAACAACCCAACGGATTGAATGGATATATTTTATTAATTCATGCAGGCACCGATGCAAGACGAACAGATAAATTGTATAATCGTTTAAATGAGTTGATTGATTTTTTAAAGAAAGAAAATTATGCTATTAAACGAATGGATGAACTGTTGAAATAACTACCATTTTTCATCATCGGGAATATCGTTTTGTTGCTTAAATATTTTACGCAATTTTTCTTTTTGTTGTTGCCTTTCGATAATCATATCAGCAATAACATCACCTGCATTTTTTTCGGAGTTGTTGTGCAATGTTTCTTTCAACTTATTTTCGTTAATATCAATCCTGTACAGTAATTGAATTAGTGCATGAAAATCTGATTCAATTAAATAATTAATTGCTTTGGATAAATCTTCTCTGTTTAATTTTTCTATATTTTCTAAATCTAACATGTGCCGATACGGATTTTGCCAATAATACTATTTCTTTTTTATAATCTGTGTAATTAGGTTTATTAGTGCAATTCGTGTTTAATATTTTTCCATCACACCTAAGCCAAATAAAGCGAAATCATATTTTACGGGATCTTCTGCATCTAAGGTTCGTAAGTATTCTGTTAGTTCCAAAGCTGCTTGCCAGTCAATCTGTTTTCTCGACAACAAGCCAAAACGTTTCGCCACTCTTGCCACATGCACATCAATGGGGCAAATTAATTGTGATGGTTTTATTTTTTTCCAGATACCAAAATCAACACCGGTAGTATCACTTCGTACCATCCATCTTAAAAACATATTCAATCTTTTACAATTAGAATTTTTTGCAGGCGATGCAATATGCTTTCTTGTTCTAGCCGGTGCATCTTCCAACGAAAAAAAATAATTATGAAAACCAATTAACATTTCTTCAATGTTATTGCCCTGTTTTGTAAAAGCAGTTTCTAAAGTTTTATTTTTTGAATAATGATGGTGTAAGAATTCAACAAAATATAAAATATCGGTATCATTAAAAGTTCTGTGTTTAAAACCTATCAATTTTTTAAAATCGGGGTTCATACAAAAATCGTAAGGAGCATTATCCATTCTGTTTAATAATTCTTTCGATTTATTGATGATAATAGTTCTGTTGCCCCATGCAAAAATGGCCGCAAAAAAAGCTGCTATTTCAATATCCTGTTTTTTTGAAAACAAATGCGGAATTGAAACAGGGTCGTTTTTAATAAATGCTGGTTGATTGTATTGTTCAACTTTTTTATCGAGAAAAACTCTTAGGTCGTGGTATGCTTTTATCATTCATCAATATTATTTTACAAAAATGATGAATATCAATCTTAATTCTGATTTCTGGGATAACTTTAAGCCTCAATTTCTCACCATATTTAACAACTGTATGAAAAAACTATTGATGCTTGTTATGGCTGTAGTTGTTTGCAGCACTTTGTTCTCACAAAATAAAACAACACCTGTTTACAAAAACCCGAATGCAAAAATTGAAGAACGTGTAAGAGATTTATTGAGCAGGATGACGATTGAAGAAAAAGCAGGACAATTAAATCAGTTAAGCGGTGCTATTGCTACAGGGCCTGCCGCAAACGACCCCGGCGAAAAAGCAAAAATGAATGATTTAAGAAAAGGAAAAGTAGGATCATTCTTAAATGTAGTAGGAGCCAATGAAACCCGTGCTGTTCAAAAGATAGCTGTAGAAGAAAGTCGCCTCGGTATCCCTCTTTTATTTGGGTTGGATGTTATTCATGGTTTCCGTACAATTTTCCCGATACCATTGGCAGAAGCTTGCAGTTGGGATTTAAAGCAAACAGAAACAAATGCTTCTATTGCTGCAAAAGAAGCTGCTGCAGCCGGTGTTCATTGGACTTTTGCACCCATGTGCGATATTACCAATGATCCGCGTTGGGGGCGAATTATGGAAGGAGTTGGCGAAGATCCTTATTACGGTGGTTTATTATCTGCTGCCCGTGTAAAAGGGTTTCAGGGAAATTTAGATGATGCAGAACATATTTTGGCCTGCGTAAAACACTACGCTGTTTATGGTGCAGTTGAAAGCGGAAGAGAATATAACCAGGTAGATGTTTCCCGTGTGATGTTATGGAACAAATATTTACCTGTATATAAAGCTGCTGTTGAAGCCGGTGCAGCAACAGTAATGAATTCGTTTAATGTATTTGAAGGTGTTCCTGCAAGTGGTAATAAATATTTGGTAACTGATATTTTAAAAAAGAAATGGGGCTTTAAAGGATTTTTAGTGAGCGATTGGAATTCTTTTGGTGAAATGATTACACATGGTTATGCTACCGATAAAAAAGATGTTGCCATGAAAGCCATTAATGCCGGTAGTATGATGGACATGCAAACAGAAGCAATGGTTACCTATTTGCCGCAATTGGTTAAAGAAGGTAAAGTAACAATGGCAACAGTAGATGATGCGGTTGGCAAAATTTTGTATTATAAATTTAAATTAGGATTGTTCGACGATCCGTTTAAATTCTGTAACGAAGAAAGAGAGAGAACTGCAATTTTTACCGATGCCGGCAGAGCCGAAGCAAGAAAAGCGGCACATTCTTCTATTGTATTACTTAAAAATGAAAACAATGTGTTGCCCGTTACAAAAAATACCAAAGCCGCATTAATTGGTTTTTATGCGAACAGTTCTGAAGATTTATTTGATTTCTGGTCGGGCAAAGGAACATCTAACGATGCGGTTACTTTATACGATGGATTTAAAAACAAATTTGGAGCAGCATTAACAAGCTATACAAAAGGATATAATACCGATGGTTCTACCACCAACGATTTAATTAAAGAAGCTGTTGCATCAACCGCCGGTGCAGAAGTTGTTTTTGTGAATGTTGGATTAACCGGAAAATTAGCAGGGGAAGACAGAGCTATTGCTAATCCTGTAATTTCCGACGGACAGGTGCAATTATTACAAGCATTGCAAAAAACCGGAAAGCCAATTGTAGCATTAGTTACAGCGGGCAGGCCATTGGTGTTAACTCAAATCAATAATTTAGTTTCGTCTATTGTGTATTGCTGGATTTTGGGTACAGAAGCAGGTAATGCAGTTGCAGATGTTGTTACCGGAGACTATAATCCTTCTGCAAAAACGGTAGTAAGTTTTCCGTATGCTGTTGGACAAATTCCTGTATACTACAATCATTTTAATACAGGCCGCCCAACTGCAACCGATGGTGCTGGTAATTGGTTTTCCCGTTACCGTGATATTCCAAATGATCCGTTATATCCGTTTGGTTTTGGTTTAAGTTATACAACCTATACGTATGATAACCTTATTTTAAGCAGTAGCGATATTTCCAAAACAGATAAATTAAATGTAAAAGTTACGGTTAGTAATACCGGAAAAGCAGATGGAGAAGAAGTGGTGCAATTATATATCAGAGATATTTCCGCATCCATTGTTCGCCCGGTAAAAGAGTTAAAAGCATTTCAAAAAATTGCATTAAAGGCAGGCGAAAGCAAAGAAGTAAACTTTATTTTAACAGGAAAAGATTTAAGTTTTTATGATGCCGACGGGAATGCAAAATTAGAAGCCGGTGCGTTTAAAATTTTTGTTGGTGCCAATTCGAGAGATGTGCTGGAAAAAGATTTTACCTTGCATTAATACCTAAATTTATTTATTTAAAGCCCTGAAAATATTTGTTTTCAGGGCTTTTTTATGTTATCGGCTTTTGTATTTCATGGCATCGCCTGTTGCGTCGCACACTTGCACTGTTGCAAAAGAATCAGCAAGGTACAAGAAGAGTAATTATAGGCATAAGGTAAGCAGGCAAAGAGTGGAGAGAAAAAAAATTTTGTATTGCTTTGTGCCCTGTGCCTGTGCCACTTGTTGATTATTGCTCTGCTGCACAAGTGAGTGACACAAGAGAAGCATCATGCGTGCACAAAAGCCGGCAATAACATTTATTTACTTTCTTTTTTTGTTTTCAATAAAGAAATAACGGCAATTAAAACCCACACTACATTTAATGCCATTGAAGGAAATGCATGATGGTAATAGGTATTAATAATAAAACAAAAACCTCCGGCTAAATTTGCCCAAATATAAAAAGGAGAAGTGGCTAATACTTTGTGCTGCATGTTTAAAAAGTATGCGGTAAGTATTAAAAGAGAACCTGCCCAGCCAATGGTTTCAATAATTATTTCTGTTATTGTCATTTTATACCGTTTGTACTTATAAACTTGCTTTTACAGTTCTAATGAAATCTTTTGTAGCAAAAGGTTCTATTAGCCTTTAATGCTATTACCCTATTGCATCGTTTAAATCTTCAATCAAATCATCTGCATGTTCAATACCAACACTTAAACGAATAAGCGAATCGGTTAAACCAATTTTTAATCTTTCTTCTTTTGGTATAGAAGCGTGTGTCATTGTTGCAGGGTGATTAATTAAACTTTCTACTCCGCCCAAGCTTTCGGCCAATGCAAAAATTTTAGTTGAGGATAAAACTCTGGCTGCATTTTCAATGCTATCGTCTTTTAAAGTAAAGCTCATCATGCCGCCAAAGCCACGCATTTGCTTGCTGGCAGTTGCATACCCGGGATGGTCTGTAAATCCGCACCAGTAAACGTTTTCAACTTTTGGGTGATTGCGAAGAAAATGTGCAACCTTTTCTCCATTTTCGCAATGTCTTTGCATGCGCACATGCAAAGTTTTAATGCCACGCAATACCAAAAAACAATCCTGCGGGCCCGGAACCGCACCGCTGCTTTTCTGAATAAAAAATAACTGCTCTCTCAACTCAGCATCATTCATTACCAAACAACCCTGAATAACATCGCTATGCCCGCCGAGGTATTTTGTAGCAGAGTGCATTACAATATCTGCACCCAGGTCCAACGGATTTTGCAGGTATGGAGATGCAAAAGTATTATCAACACAGAGCAAAATATTATGCTGTTTTGCAATTGCTGCTGTTGCGGCAATATCCGTAATATTCATTAACGGATTGGTAGGAGTTTCCGTCCAGATCAATTTTGTTTTTGCATTAATATAAGGCACAATATTGCCGGCATCTTTCATATCAACAAAATGAAAAACAATACCGAATTTTTCAAATATTTTAGTAAATAAACGATATGTGCCTCCATACATATCGTTTGCTGCAATTACTTCATCGCCGGGTTTTAATAATTTTATTACAGCATCTGTAGCTGCAACACCGCTGCTGAAAGCCAAACCAAATTTTCCGTTTTCAATTTGAGCATAAGCTGTTTCCAATGCGGCTCTCGTAGGGTTCCCTGCACGGGAATAATCGTAGCCTTTATGTACTCCGGGAGCAGATTGCACAAATGTAGATGTTTGAAAAATGGGAGTCATTATTGCACCTGTAGATGCATCAGGCTCTGTACCTGCATGTATAAATTTGGTAGCAAGCTTCATGGTGTTTTATTAAGTATGCAAATATGCAATTTTAAATTAAACAGGTTTCAAATGTGAACAATTGTTTTGCATCAAGCTGTATTGCTGCTATTAAGCATTTGTTGCGTCGCACACTTGTACTGCAACAATTCACTTTAACATAAAAAAAATCCTGTAAAGTTTACCGGGCAATGAAAATGCCGAACTTTACAGGATATATTAATTTTTTAATTTAAAGTTCTGCGGCTTTGTTTAAGAATTCAACCATTGGCTGCAATGCCTCAAATGCAGTAATAACTTTCTTAATAAGATTTTTATCTGTAATGTCTGTGTCTGATAAAGGTGTCATTGCGATCCAGCTTTTCAGTTTCAAATAATCTATAGCGGGATTGTTTTTTTCGTAACCCTTCGGTTCCCGAGCCAAACTTATTTCAGCATTTTTATCTAAGTCGCCATACTGAGCAACAAACTTTTTATGTTTGATTATGCTTTTAAATTCATCAAAACAATAATCAATTTCCTGCCGTATTTTTTTAACGGTATCTGCTTCGGGCATATAAATGCCACCGCCAACAAAACTGTTGCCCGGCTCTAAATGAAAATAATATCCGGCAAGCATAGCCTTTTTGCCGCCTTTGCAGAAACTCGCTCCCATATTGGTTTTGTAAGGGCTTTTATCTTTGCTGAAGCGAATGTCTCTGTTAATACGGAAAATGCAGTTTTTGGCTTGCAGAACAGCAATGCTTTCATCCTTTTTCCCAAATTGTGTAATCACATTGCCCACTAAAGCAGTAAAATCTTCTTTAGCCGCTTCGTATAACTTCCTGTTTTTATCAAACCATTCTTTGCTGTTATTTTTCTTTAAATTTTTTAAAAAAAGAACGGTACTTTGTTGTAGCATATATTGTATAATTTTATAACTTAACCAGGCTCCAGTTTTCTCCTTTTTTAATTCTGGTTACAGCCCTTGTGCTAATGCCGTATTTCTCGGCAATTTTCTCGTGTGTTAATTTGCGTTTAGGATCGGCTAATGTTTTTTTAATTTGTATTACCTGATTTAAACTTAGCTTTTTTCCTTTTTTAACTTCCATCGGTTTTAGTGCCATATCCTTCCATGCCTTTTTTACACGCGGACTAAACCTGTTATGTTCGCCGGCTTCTTTAAGTGTAACCCATTTTAAATTTTCTGCACGGTTATCTTGAATATTATGGTTTAAGTGGATAACCACTTTTGCTTCAGGATTTTTATTTTTTGTAAACAGTTCTGCAACAATCCTGTGAATTAAGAAATTTTTTGTTTTTCCTTTCGGTAAATAAAATTTGATTGTTTTATACTTTTTCGATTTTCCTGCGGCAAATAATTCACCATCTTTATTAAACCCTTTTTCATAAGAAACGGTACGCCCCATATTACTGAATGTATATTTTTTTTTCAGTAAATCGGCACCTTTAAAATTATATGGTTTCCATTTTTCGTTGGGAAGAGATTGTATCATACAGCATGTTTTGGTTTAGAATCGGATACTATTAAAGTTACACAGGAATTAATTGTAAAAAATCATCTTCAGATAAAATTTTAATAGTATTTATTTTTTTTGCCTTTTCTAACTTACTACCTGCATCTGCACCTACAATTAAATAATTAAGCTTACTGCTAACCCCGGAAGCAATGGTTCCGCCTTGTTGCTCTACTAAATTTTCTGCTTCGCTTCTTTTAAATTTTGTAAGTGTGCCTGTAAACAAAAAGCTTTGCCCGTGAAGGTTTCCGGCTGTTGTTGCTTCTTTCTTTTCATTATTAAACTGCAACCCGAAAGCTTCTAACTGATGCAGCATTGTAATATTATCTTTGTTTTGAAAGAATTGAAAAACACTGGATGCAACCTTAATTCCTATGTCTTCCAATTGCTGTAACTCTTCTATGGATCTCTTTTCCAGATCAAAAAGTGTATCAATGGCATTAGCCAGTGTTTTCGCGGTTGTTTCTCCTACAAACCTAATTCCCAATGCATAAATAAGGCGGTGTAACGGCTGTTTTTTAGAAGCTTCAATTGCTTGCTGCAGGTTATCAATAGATTTTTTTCCAAAGCCTTCCATCTTCGAAATAGCCTCAAAATTCAAGGTATAAATTTCTGGAATATCTTTCAGTAAACCTGCTTCATAAAATTTTCTAACATTCGCTTCTCCAAAGCTTTTAATGTCCATTGCATCTTTGCTAACAAAATGAATAATTCTTTCTACAACCTGTGCTTCGCACTCAATATTAATGCAACGCCAAACGGCTTCTTCCTGTTCTTTAAACAGTTCGCTTTTACAAACAGGGCAAGTTTTCGGAAATAAAATTTCTTCTTCAATGCCGGTTCTTACTTCGGGAATTGATTTTACAATTTGAGGGATTACATCTCCGGCCCGTTCTATTAAAACAATATCACCTTTTTTTAAATCTTTTTCTTTAATATATTCTTCATTGTGTATTGATATGCTTGAAACGGTTACGCCGCCAAGATATACGGGGTTGAGTTTAGCAA
>Ga0182038_10000229_pt1 | contig 28344 bp, 23 predicted proteins | sample sta12Can44000108_FD_125976 | JGI IMG/M metagenome (GOLD analysis project Ga0182038, IMG submission 125976) | Lab enrichment of tropical soil microbial communities from Luquillo Experimental Forest, Puerto Rico - statanox.12C.anox.44.000.108 | ecosystem: Environmental > Terrestrial > Soil >...
CTTTGTATGTAAGTGCCGATAGTATTAAACTTGAGCTGCTCGTACAAAGCTTTTAAATCTTGCATTAAAATCTTCTTTTGTCCGCTCACATTAATGCCTCTTAAAATAGAAATAAAGATTGCCATAATATTAAAAATTAACAATTGAAAGCCAATATCATTCCGGTGCTATTTGCAGAAACTATCATAAAACTATATCTTCATTCGAAATAAACCCCAAGCTATGAGAATTGTTTTTGTACTTCTTTTTTGTGTTTCCGCATTTGCAAAAGCCCAGTCTTTACCAAGTATAGAAGATAAAACCAAGAACATGAAATCTTATGCCGGTTTCTTTAATTATTACTGGGATGAGCACAATTCTAAAATATGGCTCGAAATAAACAAACTGGATACAGAAATATTATATCAAACATCTTTACCCGCAGGATTGGGTTCTAATGACGTAGGATTAGATAGAGGCGTTTTGGGTAATGCCGTTACCGAAAGGGGAGGCACTTATATTATTAAGTTCTCGAAAGTTGGTAATAAAATTTTAATGGTACAACCTAATTATCGTTTTCGTGCAGTTACCGATAATGCAGCAGAAAAAAGAGCCGTTGAACAATCTTTTGCTCAATCTACATTATGGGGTTTTACTGTTGAAGCAGAAACAAACAATATTTATTTGGTAGATGCTACTGCATTTTTATTTAGAGATGCCCTGCAGATTTCTAAAAAATTAGCAGATGCCAAACAAGGCGTTTATATTTTAGATGCAACCAGAAGTGCAATGTATTTACCAAGAACAAAAAACTTTCCACTCAATTCAGAATTTGAAACCTCGGTTACTTTTGTTGCTACTGCAGCCACACCAAACAACTATGTAAGTGCTGTTGCAGCGTCGGCCGATGCCATCACATTAAGAGTGCATCATTCTTTCATGCAATTACCCGATAATAAATATCATCCCAGAGAGTACGATGCAAGAAGCCCTTTTTCAACAAATGATTATTACGATTACAGTACACCGATTTATGAACCGATTGAAAAAAAATTTATTCTCCGCCATCGTTTAGAAAAAAGGAATCCTACGGCTGCTATCAGCGAAGCTGTAAAACCCATTGTTTATTATTTGGATAACGGAACTCCGGAACCAATCCGCAGTGCATTACTCGAAGGTGCCGGTTGGTGGAACCAAGCGTTTGAAGCAGCGGGATTTAAAAATGCTTTTCAGGTAAAAATATTACCGGATAGTGCAGACCCAATGGACCTTCGCTATAACATGATTAACTGGGTGCACCGTTCTACAAGAGGTTGGTCATTCGGATATTCGGTAAGCGATCCGAGAACAGGAGAAATTATTAAAGGAAATGTAACACTCGGGTCTTTAAGAGTACGGCAAGATTATTTAATTGCACAAGGTTTATTATCTCCCTTTGAAAACGGAGAAATACCCAAAGACAATAAAATGTTGGCAATGTCTTTACAACGTTTAAAACAATTGGCAGCACACGAAGTGGGTCATACATTGGGTTTAATGCACAATTATATTTCCAGCACACAAAACAGGGCAAGCGTAATGGATTATCCGTCACCTGTTGTTAAACTGAACGCTAAAAACGAAATTGATTTATCAGACGCTTATACCAACGAAATTGGTGTCTGGGATAAAATAAGTATTGCTTACGGTTACCGGGAATTCCCAAACGGCACCGACGAAAAGAATATGTTGGATAAAATTTTAACCGATGCGTCTAAACAGGGATTAACTTTTATATCTGACAGAGACGCCCGTGATGCTGGCGGTTTACACCCCACCGCACATTTATGGGATGTTGGCAAAGATCCCGTTGGTTCTTTAAAAGATATCATGAAGATTAGGGAAAAAGCATTACAGCAATTTGGAGAAAATGCAATTCGTAAAAGCGTTCCGATGGCTTTTTTAGAAGATGTTTTGGTACCTGTTTATTTATTTCATCGTTATCAGTTAGAAGCCGTTTCCAAACAAGTGGGCGGTTTATATTATACATATGCAATTAGGGGTGATGGGCAAACGGCTACTAAGCCCATCAATAAAAAAGATCAATTAAATGCTTTAAATGCAATTGTAGATTGTATTAATCCAAAAACATTGGCGTTGCCCGAAAGTATTGTCAAATTAATTCCGCCAAGACCGGCAAGATATGATTATAACAGAGAGTTGTTTTCGAGAAGAACCGGTTTGGCCTTCGACCCCCTGGCCGCCGCAGAAACCGCAACCGATTATCCGCTATCTTTTTTATTTACTGCCGAAAGATTAAACAGAATGGTAGAATACCAAGCAGAAAACAATGGTTTGGGTGTTGATGAAATGTTGAACGTGTTGATTGATAATGTTTGGAAAACATCGCCGCTAAAGGGTTTGGAAGGATTAATTCAACAACAAAATGCACAACTGTTATTATCTTATATTTTGGCCGCATCTGTTAATGATAATGTTTCTTTTCCCGTTAAAGCAAACCTTGCCAAAGCTATCGATACCATTAAAGGCCTAACGGAATCACAATTAAAGTCTACAATTGATGATACTACAAAAGGATATTTACTATTAACCTTAGATAGAATTAAATCACCCGAAAAAGCAAAAACATTAAGTCATATCCCTATTGCTCCCGGCTCACCAATTGGTTGCGATATGGATTAATTCTATGCACTATTAATAACAAATAGCCATAAATGAGTATATTTTTACTTGTTTATGGCTATTATCTTTATGCTATGGCAACAACGGATACTTCTAATATTAATTTTCAGTTAGCAGCAGATTTTATTCAATATACCAATCGTTCTGTTTTTCTTACGGGTAAGGCTGGCACAGGCAAAACCACATTTCTTAAATATATCAAGGAAAATGCTTTTAAACAAACCGCAATTGTTGCACCAACCGGTGTTGCGGCTATTAATGCGGGTGGGGTAACCATTCATTCATTTTTTCAATTGCCATTTACGCCTTTTATTCCCGAATCAAAAAATTTTGGAAGCAATAATGCAGCGGCGGCAGATAAACACAGTTTGTTGGCAAGAATAAAATTAACCGGCGACAGAAGAAAAATTTTACAGCAATTAGAACTGCTAATTATTGATGAAATTAGTATGGTGCGTTGCGATGTGCTGGATGCTATTGATACCGTATTACGGCATTTTAGAAACAGGTTGTATGAACCATTTGGCGGCGTGCAGGTTTTATTAATTGGCGATATGTTTCAATTGCCACCCGTTATTAAAGAAGATGAATGGCAAATATTATCAGGGTACTATAATTCGGCTTACTTTTTTGATAGCAAGGTAATGCAGCAGCAACCTGCGGCTTATATTGAATTGAATAAAATTTATCGGCAGAGTGATGAACGTTTTATTTCTATTTTAAATAAAGTACGAAATAATAATCTGGATGAAGATGCTTATCAACAACTGCATCAACAATACAATCCGTCTTTTCAACCCGGTAAAAAATCCGGGTTTATTACACTTACTACACACAATAACAAAGCAGATGCTATCAATACAAATGAACTATCTAATTTAAAAGGAAAAATATTTTCTTTTAAAGCATCTGTTGTTGGTGATTTTAATGAAAAAAATTATCCCGCCGAAGAAAGATTGCAACTTAAAATCGGTGCACAGGTAATGTTCATTAAAAATGATCTGGAAAAAGCACGACGTTATTTTAATGGAAAAATTGGTGTGATTGAAAAAATAGAAGATGATAAAGTTTTTGTTTTGTGTAATGGTGAAATTGAATCTATTGAAGTAAAACAGGAAACCTGGCGAAACATCAGATATACGATTAATAAACAATCGCAACAAGTTGAAGAAGATGAGATTGGTTCTTTTACGCAATATCCGTTACGTTTGGCCTGGGCAATTACTATTCATAAAAGCCAGGGATTAACTTTTACAAAAGCTGTAATTGATGCCGGTGCTGCATTTACACCAGGGCAAGTTTATGTTGCATTAAGCCGTTGTACCTCTTTAGAAGGAATTGTTTTATTGAGTAAAATATCGGCAAGCAGTTTAAAACTCGATAATCATATTGTTCATTTTACAAAATTAAAAGAACAGGCAGAATTGCCGCACGAATTGCAGGAAGGTAAACATCGCTATCAATCTGCCTTACTTACCAATCTTTTCGATCTTACCAACATCAGCCAAGCTTTTAGCAATGTGTTTTCTGTTATTCAAGAACATGCGTCTTCTTTTAACGAAGAAACATTGCCATGGATACAATCTCTTCAACAAAATTTAGAAAACCTAAACGAGGTAGGTAATAAATTTAAATTGCAACTTTCTCAAATTTTACAACAACAGATTTTGCCCGAACAAAATCTTTCTGTTCAGGAACGGATAAAAGCGGCATCCGTATATTTTTCCAACGGCTTACAAAAAATTGTACAAGAAATTGCTGTGTCTCCGGCTGTTACAGATAGCCGTCAATATGCAATGGCTTTTAATGAGGAGATGAAAGAATTTCACTCAACACTTTCGTTTCAATTATACCAAATTGAATGTTGTAAAAACGGCTTTCATGCAGAAGCATTAAGACAGTATAAAAGCAATTTTGTATTACCGCCGTTTAATGTAAATGCCTATGCGGCACATCATCACAAAAAAATTGATAGCCCGCATCCTTTGCTGCACAAGCATCTGAGAGATTTAAGAGACAAGATTTGCGAAAAAAATAATTTGCCGTTGTATATTGTTGCCGGTACTGTTACCCTAGACGAAATGGCAAAATATCTTCCACAAAATTTAAAAGAGTTGGAACAGGTTTCCGGTTTTGGAAAAGCAAAGATTGATAAATACGGACAACAATTTTTAGATGTGATTATTCCTTATTGTGAAGAAAAAAATTTGCATTCACTCATCAAAGAAAAAGAGCCCAAGAAACACAAAACAGAGAAACTCCAAGCCGAAAAAAAAGATACCAAACAAGAAACTTTTAAATTATTTAAAGAAGGAAAATCAATTGCAGAGATTGCTGTAGCGAGAAGCCTTTCCGTTGGAACCATTGAGGGCCACCTTTCTCATTTTTTATCAACGGGAGAAATAAAAATAGAATCGGTTTTGCCGAAAGAAAAAATTGATTTGATTGAAAAAGCATTAACAACTGTAGATGGCTTTTCAATTACACCGATCAAACAACAATTGGGTGATGCCGCAAGCTTCGGCGAAATAAGAATGTTACTTGCATCAAAAAATTTTGAAAAACAAAAAAGCCTGCAAGAATAAAATCTTACAGGCTTTATAAAAATGTTCGGTAAAAAACTAACTATAAATACTTGTCGCCTTTGCTGCGTTTCACCTCAGCAACATATTCTTTAATAGCCTGTTCTTTATCTTTCTTACAAATTAGTAATGCATCTTTTGTATCTACAACAATAAAATCGTCCATACCCTGCAATACCAACAATTTTTCGTGCGGTGCACTAACCATACACTTTGTAGAATCAATTACAATTACATTATTTCCTGCAACTGCATTCCCCAAATAATCTTTATCTAAATTATCATAAGCACTGTTCCATGTTCCCAAATCGCTCCATCCGAAAGAAGAAGGTATTACATACACGTTATTTGCTTTTTCCATAATGGCATAATCAATAGAAACATTGGTACACAAAGGATATATTTTATTGATAGCATCCTGTTCTTCCGGCGTGTTTAGTTTGTCTTTTTCGGCATCAAATAATTCAAACATTTCCGGTTGATACTTTTCAAATGCATCAATAACGGTTTTTACACGCCAAACAAAAATGCCTCCGTTCCATAAAAACTCCCCGCTCGATACAAATGTTTTTGCCAATTCGAGATTGGGTTTTTCGGTAAACGTTTTTACTTTATAAATGCCATCGTTATTATGTGTTGTATCATATTGAATATAACCATAGCCGGTATTAGGATGTGTTGGTTGAATGCCCAATGTAATAAACGCATCTTTCTTTCCAACAAAATCTAATGCTTTGGTTGCAATAGATTCGAACGTTTCGCCATCTAAAATCATGTGGTCGCTTGGAGCAACAATTAATGCGGCTTCGGGATCTTTTTGTAATAATTTAAATGAGATATATGCTACACACGGTGCTGTATTTTTTCTGCTGGGCTCGGCTAAAATATTTTCTTTAGGAATTGCGGGTAGTTGCTCTACACAAATATTTACATATTCATCAGAGGTAACTATGTAAATATTTTCTGTCGGGATGAATTTTGCATACCGTTCAAATGTCCACTGAATCAGTGTTTTACCTGTGTTTAAAATGTCAAGAAATTGTTTAGGATAGGATGTTCTGCTTTTGGGCCAAAACCTGCTGCCAATTCCTCCGGCCATAATAGCTACATAATGATGTTTATTCATATTTATTTTTTGTGACTAACGAATAACGCTTTTTAGTTTCAATAAGTATTTTAAATATTAATTAAATTATCCCTTCTTTTACTAAATCGTGCAAGTGAAGGATGCCTAAATATTTGCCATTTTCCTGAATAATTAATTGGCTGATATCCTCTTTTCTCATTTGTTCCAATGCCTGAACAGCCAACACTTGTGGTTCTGTTGTTTTCGGGTGAGGGGATAAGATATCTTTTGCTGTAATATTATTTAAAGAGCTGCTTTTTTCTAACATCCTTCTTAAATCACCATCGGTAATAATACCTTTCACAATATTATTTTCATCAACAACAGCAGTTACCCCCAATCGTTTTTCCGTTATTTCAACAATCACTTCTTTTAATGTGGCAGTTGCAGAAACTTTCGGCTTATCATTATTTACATAAAGGTCCTGCACTTTTAAATACAATCGTTTACCCAAATTACCTCCCGGGTGGTATTTGGCAAAATCTTTTCCGCCGAAACCGTTTATTTCCATTAGCGAAACAGCTAAAGCATCTCCCATAACCATTTGGGCGGTAGTACTACTGGTTGGTGCCAGATTATTAGGACACGCTTCCTGACTAACGGTTGTATTTAAAACAATATCGGATTGCATTGCAAGATAACTTTCTGTATTACCTGCCATACCTATTAAAATATTACCAAAATTTTTAATTAACGGAACCAGTACTTTTATTTCGGGGCTTTCGCCGCTTTTGCTGATAATGACTACTACATCATCTTTTTGTACCATTCCCAAGTCTCCGTGAATCGCATCGGCGGCATGCATAAATAAAGACGGTGTTCCGGTAGAATTGAGTGTAGCAACAATTTTTTGGGCTACAATGGCACTTTTGCCAATACCACTGATTATCAGTCTGCCTTTAGATTGCTGTATAATATTAACCGCTTTTTCAAAATCTGTATTGATAAAAGCCGTTAAAGCCTTTACAGAAGCGGCTTCCAACTCAATTGTTTTTACCGCTGTGTTATATATGGTAGCATTCATGGTTTGCAAAGTTAAACTTTAACACCAAACCCTTGTCATTCCAACCATGCTTTGTTAACTTCGCTACCCCTTTTAACAAAGGGGGTCTTTTATCTGCAAGCGCATAGATAAAAACCAATAAAAATACATTCAAGCAAATCCTTATTATCAATTTTTGTTTAAAAATTTACATAAAAGACGTATCTTATAAATCGTTTTGAGTGTATTTGGTTTAAATGAAATTATTTATCAATGGCAACTAGTACAAGAAAAAGTCCTGAGAAAAAAACAGCTAAAAAAGTAGCACCCAAATCTGTTTCAAAAACCGGTTCTGCGAAATACGATATCCATGCAGGTCTTCAGGAAAATTTTGGTTTTAGCGATTTTAAAGGAAGACAAGAAGAAGCGATCAAGAGCCTTTTATCCGGCAACGATACATTTGTAATTATGCCAACCGGTGGTGGTAAAAGCCTTTGCTACCAATTGCCTGCAATGATAATGCCTGGCTGCGCCATTATTGTTTCCCCTCTTATTGCTCTGATGAAAAACCAGGTAGACTTGGTGAGAGGTTATAGCGAAAGAGATGATGTTGCACATTTTTTAAACTCATCCCTTAATAAAGGCCAGATTAAAGAAGTGAAAGACGATTTATTAGCCGGTAAAACAAAATTATTATACGTTGCTCCAGAAACCTTAACCAAACAGGAAAACCTAGAATTTTTCTCCGATTTGAAAATATCTTTTTTTGCTGTAGATGAAGCACATTGTATTTCTGAATGGGGCCACGATTTCAGGCCCGAATACAGAAGGTTGCGTGAAATGATGAACATCATCAATCCAGATCTTCCAGTAGTTGCATTGACTGCAACCGCTACGCCAAAAGTGCAAAGCGATATCGTAAAAAACCTTGGATTAAAAAACCCGAACATTTATATCTCTTCCTTTAACCGCTCTAATCTTTTTTATGAAATTTTACCGAAGATTAAAAAAGAGCAGACCATTAAAAGCATTGTAAAGTTTATTACACAGCATAAAGGCAAAAGCGGAATTATTTACACGCTCAACAGAAAAACAACCGAAGAACTTGCAGAAATTTTGGTTGCTAATAATATTAAAGCTGTTGCTTACCATGCCGGGTTAGACCAAAAATTAAGAGCAGATCGGCAAGATCAGTTTTTGAACGAAGATGTTCAGGTAATTGTTGCCACCATTGCATTTGGAATGGGTATTGATAAACCGGATATCCGTTTCGTTATTCATTTCAATATTCCAAAATCAATCGAAAATTATTATCAGGAAACCGGTCGTGCCGGTCGTGATGGCCTGGAGGGAATTTGCGTATTATATTATTCGCACAAAGATGTTTCCAAACTGGAACATTTGATGCGTGACAAACCTTTGAGCGAAAGAGAAGTGGGTGCACAATTAATAAATGAAACGGTTGCTTATGCAGAAAGCAGCGTATGCCGCAGAAAAATACTGTTGCATTATTTTGGCGAAGAGTGGGGCGAAAAAAATTGCGGAAATTGCGATAACTGTAAAAACCCGAAAGAAAAAGTAGAGGCAAAAGAAGATGCCGTAAAAGTGCTGAAAGTTGTTTCTGCCTTAGAAGGAAGATTTGTTACAGAATATGTGGTAAATGTAGTGATGGGAAGATTAACGCCGCAAATAACTATGTTTCGCCACGAGAACTTGCCCGTGTTCGGCATTGGGAAAGAACCTTCCGAATCGCATTACTGGAACAGTTTGATCCGTCAATTATTGTTGGAAAACTTAATTAGAAAAGATATTGAAGAATATGGTTTATTGAAGATGACCGCTAAAGGCGAAGCATATCTAAAGAAACCGACTTCGTTTAAAATTGTATTGAACAATTTATTTGAAGAAGCGAACGAAGATGATGGTGATGATGAGAACGAAACACAAACAGGTGCAGCATCGGATGAGAAATTATTTGAAATGCTAAAAGATTTGCGACAAAAAGAAGCAAAGAAAAAATCGTTACCGCCGTTTGTTATTTTCTTGGAAAATTCTTTGCAGGATATGTCAACACTCTACCCTACCACACTGGAAGAATTAGAAAAATGCCAAGGTGTTAGTAAAGGCAAAGCCATTAAATACGGTAAACCATTTGTGGCATTGATTGAAAAATACGTTGAAGAAAATGATATAGAAAAGCCGGATGATTTTATAATGAAAAGTGTTGCCAATAAAAGCAGCAACAAAATTTATATCATTCAAAATGTTGATAAAAAAATTCCGCTTGAAACGATAGCAAAACACAAAAGTTTAAAGCTGGATGAATTGCTGGAAGAAATGGAAACCATTGCTGCCAGTGGTACCAAGCTTAATTTAGATTATGCCATTGATGAGTGGTTGGATGAAGATGAACAGGATGAGGTAATAGAATATTTTAAAAGTTGCGAAACATCTTCTTTACAAATTGCACAACAGGAATTAAGTGATTATGATTTTAGTTGGGAACAATTAAAGATTATGCGAATCAAATTTTTGAGTGTATACGGCAATTAAGCTACGATGGATGTAATTGATTTTTCATCTACATGATTATAGATTTTAAACTTCGTTTTATGTACTAATATAAAACGAAGTTTTTTTTATGCTTTTTAAGAACAGAAAGTATAAGTGTGCGACGCAAGCAAAGTTGCCATGAAAATAAAGCGCCGGAAACAAAAACAAATGCACCAACAAAATGTTAGTGCATCGTTTTATTTTGTTTTTACACGGTTAACTAACAATTTCACAAACCGGAAAGGGGTTGGCTTGGTAAATTTTTGAAAGTTGGATTTTTATTTTTTCTATTATTTCCGGGATAACTTTTTCTACCTCCGGAGTTAATTCAATTCCTTGTTGCTGTATGGATTTTATACTTACCACAAACAAATCTATTTCGGGCATTTTATCCATTATTTGCAATGCACTCACCATGTCTTTTAAACCAATATCATGCGTACTCATTGCCGGAGGAAAATCTTTGGCAAATTTTGGTTTAATTAACCGGATGGTTCCGGGAGTATTTCCATCTAATGTAGCATCAATCAAAATAACATGATCGTGTGTTTCGAAATATTCCAGCAGATGGAATCCTCCCGTACCTCCGTCTAATACAGAAATATATTCGGGAAGTTTTTCCTGAGACAATTTGTTGGCAACATGAACACCGATTCCTTCATCACCCATCAAATAATTTCCAATGCCCAGTACTAATGTTGTTTTAGATTGGCTCATGAAAAAGTTTTTAATTATGCGTTTTCGGGGTTTGGTGTTTGATGTTTGTTTTGTTCAAACACTTCTTCTTCAATAAACTTCCAACCACCGCCCATGCTGCTTATTTCTCCGCGGCCTTCAACATAATCGTGGTAAAAAACAAGATACACGTGAATGATTGCAAATAAAATAAAGAACCACATGGCTGCATGGTGTAATTGTCTTGTAACAATATCGCCACCGAGAATTGCGGGAACCCATGCAAACATTCTTGGGAACCACCAGCTTGCCATGGATGCATACAAACCAAAACCTGTTAAGCATTGCACTAAAAATGCAATAAAGGTTAAGAAATAAATGAACCCGGCCATCGCATTGTGCCCAACACTTAAATGGTCTTGTTGCTGCCCATTTTTCTTCAACATTAAAATATCGATTTTAAAGACGGTGAACATTTCTTTAAAAAATCTTTTTGATGTTGGAATGAACTGTTTCCAGTTGGCATATTTATTTCCAACAAAGCCCCAGTACAAACGAAATAAAAAATTAAAGAAAAATAAATAGGCTGCTGCAAAATGTATGTAACGAAACCAACCCATAGTATATCTGTTTGTTGCCTCTTGTTTACTTAATAAAGCCAAGGGGCCGGCAATATAAAATCCGGTAACAATTAATGCAATTAAAACCAATGCATTTAACCAGTGATAAAACCGTACCGGCAATTCCCACACATATACTCTGCGAAGCCTGTGAATATGCAAATATTTTTTTGACATAAAATTGTTTTAAAAATTAATCGCCTACTACACTGATTCTGCTAATTGTTTTTCCATCTTCGTCATACAAATGGACGCTGCAAGCCATACAAGGATCGAAGCTGTGAATGGTTCTGATGATTTCCAATGGTTGTGTTTCATTTGCAACTGGCGTATCTATCAAAGCTGCTTCATAGGCACTCATCTGACCTTTTCCGTCTCTTGGAGAAGCATTCCATGTTGTAGGAACTACTAATTGATAATTGGCAATTTTTTGATCTTCAATATTAATCCAATGAGCCAATGCACCACGGGGGGCTTCTGAATGACCAACACCCAATGCGGTTTTTGGCCAGGTTGACGGATCGAATTTTGTTGTTTCGGCCATTCTTGTATCGCCATTTTTAATATTCGTAAGCAATTGGTCGAAAAATTCTTGTCCCCAGCCTGCAGCTAATACAGCTTCCAAACCCCTTGCCGCTGTTCTTCCTAATGTAGAAAACAATGCAGTTACCGGAACATTTAAATCTTTTAATGCTTTATCAACAACAGCTTTATACTCCTCTTTTCCTCTTGCATAACCAACCAATACACGGGCAAGCGGACCAACTTCCATCGCATTGCCTTTCCATCTTGGTGTTTTCAGATAGCTATAGTCTTTTGATGTATCCAAATGTTCAAACGGAGGTTTAGGGCCTGTGTAATTGATTTTACTTTCGCCCTTCCAGGGATGTAACCCTTTATCTTTTCCTTCTTTGTATTCGTACCAGGAATGTGTAATAAACTCTTGTACTTCGTCATCTTTTTTCAAATCAACATCATACACTTTGCTGATGTCTTTATTTAAAATAGCACCTGCTGCAAATTTATAGCTTGATAAATCTCTGATTCCGTTGGTTGGCAAATCGCCATAAACCAAATAATTTCCTAAGCCGCCACCAATTGCTCCCCAATCTTTATAGAAGGATGCAACAGCCATTAAATCCGGAATATATACTTGTTCAATAAATTCTTTTCCTTGTTTTAATAACTGACCCACATAAGCCAAACGTTCTGCATTGATACCACTTACGTCATCCAATCCGATGGAACAAGCCATGCCCCCAACCAAATAATTGGGGTGTGGATTTTTGCCGCCAAAGATTGCGTGAATTTTTACAATTTCTTTTTGCCATTCTAATGCTTCAAGATAGTGTGCAAGTCCGATTAAATTAACTTCTGCAGGAAGTTTATAGGCAGGATGGCCCCAATATCCGTTGGCAAAAATTCCGAGTTGCCCGCTTTCAACAAATTTTTTAATTCTTGTTTGAATATCACTGAAATAGCCTGGGGAGCTTTTTGGCCAATGCGAAATGGTTTGAGCTAATTCTGATGTTTTCTTTGGATCTGCTTTTAATGCATTTACAACATCTACCCAGTCCATTGCATGCAAATGATAGAAGTGCACCACATGGTCGTGCATGTATAATGTGCAATGCATGATATTACGAACCAGTTCTGCATTAGCCGGAATTGTAATATCTAATGCATCTTCCACAGCCCGAACAGATGTTAATGAGTGTGTTGATGTACATACGCCGCATACACGACCCACATAAGCCCAAGCATCTCTCGGGTCTCTTCCTTTTAATATTTCTTCAAGCAGGCGAACCATTGTTCCGCTACTGTACGCATCTTTAATTTTTCCGTTTTCAATATCTGCTTCAACGCGTAGATGACCTTCAATTCTGGTAATCGGGTCAACAACAATTCTTTTACTCATATAGCTGATTGATAAGTTGTGTTAATTAAGCTTTTAATTCGTGTTCGCTTTCTTTTCCTTCGTTTTCAAGATTGTGAATGAGTTTAGATTTACCAACATTGGTTGCAATGGCATGGCCCGCAATGGCTACTGCTGTTGCTCCCAAGGCCACTTTACCCAAAGTATCTGCATTGGCTTCTATACCAAAACCGGGGAAGGCAGAACCGCGATCATACAGCCGTCCGTTATCCCAATAATTTTCTTCACTACATCCAATACATGGGTGGCCGGATTGAATTGGATAACTTGTTCCGCCATTCCATTTCATTACGCCGCATGCATTATACGTTGATGGCCCTTTACACCCTACCTTATATAAACAATATCCTTTTTTAGCATTTTCATCATCAAATGTTTCAACAAACAATCCTGCATCATAGAATGGACGGCGATAGCAAGAGTCGTGAACGCGTTTACTGTAGAATGCTTTTGGTCTTCCCAATCTATCTAATTCAGGAATTCTTCCAAAAGTTAAATAATGAACAATTACACCAGCCATTACTTCGCCAATCGGTGGACAACCCGGAACTTTAATCACCGGTTTTCCTTTTACCAATTTGTGAATTGGAGTTGCTTGTGTTGGATTTGGTTTTGCAGATTGTACACAACCATTGCTGGCACAACTGCCCCATGCAATAATTGCGGCTGCATCTTTGGCGGCTTCTTCTAAAATCTGCATTGATGTTTTCCCACCAATCATACAATAAACACCATCTGCGGCAACCGGTACACTTCCTTCCACACAAAGAATATATTGCCCTTTATACTTGGCCATTGTATTTTTTAATGCATCTTCGGCTTGGGTTCCGGATGCTGCCATTAATGTTTCTGTGTAATCAAGAGATATTTTGTCTAATAAGATATCTGCTACAATTGGATGAGAAGAGCGAATGAAACTTTCACTGCAACAGGTACATTCCTGAAAATGTAACCAAATTACAGGCATACGGGGCTTGGTTTCCATTGCTTTGGCAACCTGTCCTATTGCAGATTGTTCCAAACCAATGAAAGCCGTCATCATACTTACAAATTTCATGAAATCTCTACGAGAATATCCTTTCCTTTCAACCTCTTCATAATATGTAGGTTGTTTTGGCAAGAAATCGTTAGTCATGCTGGCTATTTTAAAGGTTAAACGCTAAATGCGAACACTAATTTATTTGCCGCATCTCGTTGACTATATGACGTTTATCATATATTAGTATGACTTTTGTCATATAGCCAATTTTTTCTTCTTTTTAATATTGGTTTCGATAAAATCATAAATATGAAAAAGATTGCTTTAGCCTTTGGCCTTTTTGTAATGCTTGTTACACCATTAATTTCTTTGGCCCATCCCGGACATGGTGAAACCGATGGTTATACTATTATACATTATTTTGTAGAACCAATGCATGCCGTTGTTACTTTCGGGGTTTTGATTGCAGCATTTGCTTACATACGTTATACTCGCAAAAAAAGAGCATAACAAACCGAACATGCACGAACTTTCAATTGTAATGAGTATTGTTGATATTGCCACACAGCAAGCCAACAATGCAAATGCATCTGTTATTGAAGAAATTGAATTAGACATTGGAACGCTTAGTGGTGTTGAAATGGATGCATTAGAGTTTGCCTGGAAGCAAGGTGTAAAACAAACCATTCTTGAAAAAGCAAACAAGAAAATAAACAGAATAGAAGCAAAAGCAAAATGCCTCGATTGTAGTGCCCAATTTACTATTGAAAACTATTACGATGCCTGCCCGGTTTGCGGCCAGCATTTTTTAGATATTATTCAGGGAAAAGAATTAAGGGTTAAATCATTGGTAGTTTCATAAATCAGTATCACCTTTACAAACATAAAACGAATTGTATGTGCGCAACTTGTGGCTGCGATTCCGGCAGCAATGTAAGCATTCACCATTCCGGTGAAGATCATCATCACGATCATTCTCACGACCACTCGCATCCGCATCAAAAAACAATTGTAGATGTTGAGAAAGATGTGCTCTATCAAAATAATTTGTTGGCAGAAAGAAACCGTGGTTATTTTGAAGGTAAAAATATTCTTGCATTAAACCTTGTAAGCTCTCCCGGCTCTGGCAAAACTTCTTTGTTAGAAAAAACGTTGATTGATTTAAAAGATCAATTAGCATTTGCCGTAATTGAAGGCGATCAACAAACAACAAACGACGCAGACCGCATTCATGCAACCGGAACAAAAGTTACACAAATCAATACAGGAAAGGGTTGCCATTTAGATTCTCATATGGTATTACATGCATTGCAGGGGATGAGGCCAAAAGAAAACTCTGTTTTGTTTATTGAAAATGTGGGCAATCTGGTTTGTCCTGCTATGTTTGATTTGGGCGAAAAAGAACGTGTTGTAATTATTAGTGTTACCGAAGGTGATGATAAACCGTTGAAATATCCTGACATGTTTCACACCTCTTCGCTTTGCATTATTAATAAAATAGACCTTCTTCCTTATGTGCCTTTCGATATTGAAAAAGTAAAGGCAAATGCAAAAAAAATAAACCATAATTTAGAGATCATTGAAGTAAGTTGCACCTCTGGCCAAGGCTTACAAGAGTGGTACAACTGGCTTAAATCAAAAGTGTTGATTCACGAAGCTGTTTAAATGAGTTGCAGCAATATTATAAAGAAAAGATCGAATGCAGCATACCTATCATATTCATATCAATGGTTTGGTACAGGGGGTTGGTTTCCGTCCCTTTGTATATAGGCTTGCAGAAGATCTGAATATTACCGGATGGGTAAGTAATACAAATAATGGTGTTCACATAGAAATTACTGCAACCCCAGATGTGGCTACGCTTTTTTATCATCAGTTAACAAGCAATCCACCAGTTAATGCTGTAATTATACAACATCAAATTAAACAAATTGAACGTAAAGAATTTCTTGGTTTTACAATAAAACAAAGTTCCTCAGAAAGCGAACCCGATCTTTTATTAACGCCCGATATTGCCATTTGTAATCAATGCAAGCACGAAATAAATGATGCTGAAAATAAAAGGCATGGCTATGCTTTTACCACTTGTTTAAACTGCGGCCCACGATACTCCATCACACACACATTGCCATACGACAGGATAAACACAACAATGGCGGATTTGCCGATGTGCGATACCTGTTTATCAGAATATAATAATATTAAAAACAGGAGACATTACAGCCAAACCAATTCTTGTAAGCATTGTGCCGTCAACATGTATTTATATCATTCAAAAGAAAGAAAGGTTGATTGTAATGATGATGAAATAATAGATGTTGTGGTGAATCAATTCAAGCAAGGAAAAATAATAGCCGTTAAAGGCGTTGGCGGATTTTTATTAATGTGTGACGCAACGAACGAAACGGCTGTTTTAACATTGAGGGAAAGAAAACAGCGGCCGGCAAAACCTTTTGCATTATTATACGCCGATATTGAATTGGCCAGTGTAGATATACAATTACGCCCCTTTGAAATTGATGCATTAAAAAGTAAAGCGGCACCCATTGTTTTATGCAGAACAAAATCATTTTCGGGAAATGGTATCTGTAAAAATATTATTGCCCCGGATTTAGATAAAATTGGTTTGATGTTGCCATATACTCCTTTATTGAGTTTAATTGCAGATAAATTTGGCAAACCCTTAATTGCAACAAGTGGTAACATTAGCGGTTCTCCTATTTTATATAAAGATGAAGATGCATTGGAACATTTATTTGATGTAGCAGATTTTGTGTTAACATACGATAGGGAAATTGTTGCACCGCAAGATGATAGTGTGCTTCAATTTTCCGACCGCGGGCAAAAAATTATTTTAAGAAGAAGCAGGGGGTTGGCACCAAATTATTTTCCAAACCCTTTTAAAGATATTCATGAAAACATTTTAGCAACAGGTGGTGAATTAAAAAGTGCTTTTGCTTTTTTAAACAAAAAAAATTTATACATCAGTCAATATTTGGGTGATCAGGGAACTATTGAATCTCAGGAAAGTTTTTCTAATACGCTGAATCATTTTTATCATCTTTTAAAATCTCATCCCAAACAAATATTGGTTGATAAACATCCGGCATATTTTGTTTCGCAGTTAGGCAGAGAAATTTCATCACAAGAAAATTATCAACCCGTTTTTGAAGTGCAACATCACAAAGCACATTTTAGTGCCGTACTTGCTGAAAATAATTTGTTGCATATTAAAGAACCCGTACTTGGTGTTATTTGGGATGGAACAGGATATGGAGAAGACAACCAAATTTGGGGAAGCGAAATTTTTATTTATCAGAATAATGAAATAGACAGAGTTGGGCATTTAGAATATTTTCCGCAATTATTGGGAGATAAAATGAGTAAGGAGCCTCGTTTATCTGCATTAAGTATCCTTAAAAATTTTCCAACAAAGCACTTCAGTGTTCAAAAATATTTTTCTAAAACAGAGTGGCAATATTATCAAAAAGTATTGCACCAAGACACTCTTCTTTATACCAGTTCTATGGGTAGGTTCTTGGATGGATTGGCTTGTATTTTAGGCATAAGAATATACAACTCCTACGAAGGAGAGGCTGCTATGCAAATGGAATCGCTTGCAAGAAATTGTTCTTATAAACCGTACGATTATTATTCTTTACCTATTGTAAACGGTGTACTGGATTGGAAAGTTTTTTTACAGGAATTTTTAGAAGATTGGCAACAAAAAGAAGATGTATCGCTTATGTCGTGGAAGGTTTTTTATTCATTAGCAAAATCCATTTCACAATTAAGCAGTCATTTTTTTATTGACAAAATAGCATTTAGCGGTGGTGTTTTTCAAAATGCATTATTAACCGATTTAATCATAGAACAATTATCACAAAAAAGGCATTTGTATTTTCATCAGCAATTAAGTGCAAATGATGAGTGTATCGGGTTTGGACAGTTGGCTTGTTATCAAATTGCACAACAGGCAACGTTTCATCATACCGATCATTCCTTGTATTCAAAATCAAAACTTTTATCTTAAAACAAATTATATGTGCTTAGCTATTCCGGGAAAAATATTATCTATCACCAATCAATTAGATGAAACCTTTCGCTACGGAAAAGTTTCGTTTGGCGGCATTACCAAAGAAGTAAATCTATGCATGGTACCAGACGCAAAAATTGATGATTATGTTTTGGTACATGTTGGCGTTGCTATTAGTATTGTTGATGAAGAGGAGGCAAAAAAGGTTTTTAACTATTTAAAAGATATGGGCGAGGTGGAAGAATTAGAAACCCCCAACCCCTAAAGAGGAGTCCGCAAAAAATTTAAACTATATGTACCAACAATATTTATTAACCGCATTCTAAATTCCCCTTTAGGGGATAGGGGCTTATGAAATATCTATCCGAATATAGAGATCCCGAATTAGTAGAAGATTTCATCAAAGAAATTCACCGCATTACAACAAAGCCATGGACGTTGATGGAAATCTGCGGCGGGCAAACGCATAGTCTTGTAAAAAATGGCATCCTGGATATGTTACCCGAAAAAATAACCATGGTTCACGGACCGGGTTGCCCTGTTTGTGTTACCAGCATCAGCGTTATTGATGAAGCTGTTTTTTTGGCAGAACAACCCAATACAATTTTATGTTCTTTCGGCGATATGCTTCGTGTTCCGGGAAGTAAAAAAAGCTTGTTGGAAGCAAAAGCAGAAGGTGCTGATGTTAGAATTTTATATTCACCATTAGAAGCAGTTCAGCTCGCCAAACAAAATCTGGATAAGCAAATAGTATTTTTTGCTGTTGGTTTCGAAACCACCGCTCCTGCAAACGCACTAAGCGTTATACATGCAGATCAATTACAATTAAATAATTACAGCATTTTGGCGTCGCATGTTTTGGTCCCTCCTGCAATGGAAGCTATTTTGAGTGATGAAGAAAATTTGATTGATGGATTTCTTGCTGCAGGTCATGTTTGCACTATTATGGGTATGGAAGAATATTATCCGATTGCAGAGAAATATAAATGCCCGATTGTGGTTACCGGTTTTGAGCCTGTTGATTTATTGCATGGTATTTTATTGGCTGTGCAACAATTAGAAAAAGGAGAATACAAAGTAGAAAATCAATACACACGTTACGTACAACGTGAAGGAAATAAAATGGCAATGAAAACCATTCATGATGTTTTTGCTGTAAGCGACAGAACATGGCGTGGCATTGGAAGCATTCCGCAAAGCGGATATGAAGTAAATGAAAAGTATAAAAGTTTTAATGCCCGCTTAAAATTCAAGATTGATTTACCTGTTGCAGAAGAAAACAAAGAATGCATAAGCGGTGATATTATGAAGGGTTTGAAGAAACCAAAACAATGTCCAAATTTCGGTACTAAATGCAAACCGGAACATCCGTTGGGTGCACCAATGGTAAGCAGCGAAGGTGCTTGCGCCGCTTATTATCATTATGCAAGTAATGATACCGATTTGAATTAATTGATGATATAATGCGAATTTTTCTTTTCATCTTCTTTTGTGTAATCGTTTGCTTTTGTTTTGCTCAAAAGCAGGCTGTTATTGGTTTTGTGGTAGATGCAAAAACAAATTTACCAATCGAAGGTGTTGCAGTAACGCTGCTTCCTTCCAATAAATCTACCATAACAGACATAAGAGGACGATTTGTTTTTAGTGATAAACATACTGCTTCTTCTGTTCAATTTTCATCTATCGGTTTTGAAAACAAAATCATTTCTGTTACTTCACTGAAGGAAAAAGAAACCGTTGCGTTACAACAGCAAAAAACTCAATTAGAAAATGTTACGGTTACAACCAAAGCCGGACAAGAATATAAAACCATCAGCAAGGTTGATATTAAAATGCGTGGTGTAAATAATTCGCAGGAAATTTTAAGACTGGTTCCGGGACTATTCATCGGTCAGCATCAGGGTGGCGGAAAAGCAGAACAAATTTTTGTTCGCGGTTTTGATTGTGACCACGGAACCGATATAAATATAATGGCAGATAGAATGCCCGTTAATATGGTTTCTCATGCACACGGTCAAGGTTATGCAGATATGCATTTTATCATTCCCGAAACTGTTGAGCAGGTTGATTTTCAAAAAGGGCCATACAATTCAAGCAAGGGAAATTTTACAACATCGGGCTTTGTTGATTTAAAAACAAAAAACGGATTGAATAATAATTTATTAAAATTAGAAGGCGGCATGTTTGATACTTACAGAGCATTGGGCATGTTTAATTTATTGAACGAAAAAGCAAAGGCAAAACAACAATCTTGGTACGTTGCATCTGAATATGCTTATTCAAACGGTTTCTTCGATCATCCGCAAGATTTTAAACGCTTTAATCTTTTTACAAAATATAACGGTAAGGTTTCTAAACAAACTTATCTAACATTAACCGCATCCGCATTTAACAGCAAATGGAATGCATCGGGTCAAATTCCCGAAAGGGCTGTAAACAGCGGCATGATTGGTTTTTATGGTGCTATTGATTCCACAGAAGGGGGTGAAACATCTCGTAGTAATATCAACGCTCAATTTATTACTACATCAAAAAACGGCTCTTTCTTTAAAAATCAATTTTACTATTCCAATTATTTTTTCGATTTGCATACCAACTTTACTTTTTATTTAGATGATCCAATAAATGGAGATCAGATTCGTCAAAAAGAAAATAGAAATGTTTTTGGATACAATGGTAGTTATCATCATCAATCCACACTCGGTTCTATCATATTAAATACAGAAACAGGAATTGGTTTTCGTTGGGATAGAGTGCATAATCTCGAATTATCTCACACCGTTGACAGGTTTACTTTATTAAATCGTTGGGCTTACGGAAATGTTTCGGAACTCAATGCTTCCGCTTATGTAAATGAAACATTTCATTTCTCCGAAAGGTTTAACATAAATGCAGGTTTGCGAGCAGACCAATTCACCAATCAATACACAGATCATTTAATAAATGATAGTTTATTAAAAGCAACTGCTGCTATTATTAGTCCTAAAATAAGTTTCTATTATCAACAGAATAATTCAACCCAATTTTATTTGAATGTTGGAAAGGGGTTTCACTCAAATGATACCAGGGTCAGTGTTATTGAAAACGGCAGACAGATTTTGCCTGCAGCATATTCTGCTGATTTAGGAACTATTATAAAACCTGCAAAAAATTTATTGATACAGGCCGCTTTATGGTATTTATGGTTAGATCAGGAATTTGTGTATAGTGGCGATGGTGCTTATGTAGAACCATCGGGTAAAACACAAAGAACAGGTTTTGATTTTTCTGTACGATATGAACCGATAAAATCTGTTTACATTGATGCAGATGCTAATTATGCTCACGGAAGATTTGTGGATGAGGCAAAAGGGTTAAATTATATTCCGCTTGCCCCTGTTTGGAGCAGCACCGGTGGTATAACTTATAAAAATAAAAACGGTATTAATGGAAGCTTGCGTTATCGTTGGTTAAGCAATCGCCCAGCAAACGAAAATTATTCTTTAACTGCAAGCGGTTATTTTGTAAATGATTTTGTGCTGAACTATACTCAAAAAAAATATGAAGTGGCTTTAACTGTAAATAATATCTTCAATGTAAAATGGAAAGAAACCCAGTTTGATACGGTAAGTAAATTAAAAAACGAAACGAATCCTGTTGAAGAAATTTGTTTTACACCAGGAACCAAAATTACCGCCAAACTAAGTTTCAGCATTTTCTTTTAACCGGTTGTTATGAGTGAAAAAATAAAAATGAATATGCAGTGCCCCATGCCCAAATTTGATTTTGATGTAATTACATTAGGGCATGGCAGCGGAGGTTTGTTAACGCATCGTTTATTACAAAGCGGCGTGTTCGACATTTTTAAAAACGATTTGCTAGATCAGCAACATGACGGTGCAAGTTTTCAGCTCAACGGCAATATTGCATTCAGTACAGATAGTTATGTAATTGCTCCGATATTTTTTCCCGGCGGAAATATTGGTGATTTGGCTATTAACGGAACCGTAAATGATTTAGCCATGTGCGGTGCCGAAGCAAAGTATTTATCGCTCGGCTTTATTATTGAAGAAGGTTTTTCCATGGATGAATTTTGGCGTGTGCTGGTGAGTATCAAAAATGCTGCAGATAAGGCCAACATTAAAATTGTTACCGGCGATACAAAAGTGGTAGAGAAAGGAAAGGGAGATAAAATTTTCATCAATACTTCCGGCATTGGTGTTATTCATCCAAAAGCAAAAATTCATCATAACAATATTGAAGCAGGAGATGTGCTTATTGTAAGTGGCAATATTGCTTCGCATGGAATTGCCATCATGAGTTTAAGAAAAGGATTAGAATTTGATACCGATATTGAAAGTGATACCGTTAACCTTAATCACACCATTCTTTCTTTGATTGAAGAATTTGGAACCGGTATTAAATTTTTACGAGATCCTACTCGTGGAGGTGTTGCCTCTGTTTTGAATGAAATTGCAGAGCTTACAAAACTTGGTTTTTATTTAGATCAAAAATTAATTCCTCTTGATGAGCAGGTTGATGGTGCCTGTGAAATGTTAGGATTAGATCCTTTATATGTTGCCAATGAGGGTTTGTTCGTGGCTATTGTAAAAAATGAAATTGCAGAAGCGTTTTTAGCAACTCTAAAGCAAGATGCGAATGGAAAAAATGCAGCAATCATTGGTAATGTAACCACCGAAAATGCAGGTAAAGTAATTATGAAAAGCCGCATCGGCGGAAAGCGTATAGTGAATTATTTAACAGGCGAACAGTTGCCAAGAATTTGTTGATTCTTTTTTCTATTTTTTATTTTCTTTACAGCAGCAGCATTGTTGGGGCTCTATCTTGTCTGTATAGTATGCATTTATCACCAATCAATACAACACCATGAAAATTGTAAAATCTATTCTCTTGGCAATACTTGCAATCATTGCCGTTTTATTAGTTATTGCACTTTTTCTCAAAAAAGAATATTCTGTTGAAAAAGAAATCGTTATCAACAAATCTCAACAAGATGTATTTAGTTATATTTTGTTGTTGAAGAATCAGGACCATTACAGCAAATGGGTGATGATGGATCCTAATGTCAAAAAAGAATACCATGGAACCGATGGAACCGTTGGTTTTGTATCTGCCTGGGATAGTGAAAATAAAAACGTTGGCAAAGGAGAACAAGAAATTACAAAAATTACAGACGACTCCAGAATCGATTATGAAATACGATTCATAAAACCTTTTGAAGGTATTGCAACCGCATACATGACCACAGATTTTGTTGCTCAAAACAAAACAAAAGTGAAATGGGGTTTTACCGGAAAGATGAAATATCCTTTTAACCTGCTTATTCTTTGTATGAACGTTGAAAAGATGGTTGGAGATGATTTATCAACAGGATTAAACAATCTGAAAGCTGTTTTGGAAAAATAAAACATTAGTAAAATTTTTATTTTAAATAGCCCCGATTTTCGGGGTTTTTTTATGTGGATTTTTTAAACAGCAGCATCTCACTATAAAACATTTATGGCAGAAATACAACAATCCGAAAGCAAACGCAGAGGCGTTCGCAGTAAAAAACTATCTACCAGAGTAGATCTTACACCAATGGTAGATCTTGGTTTTTTATTAATTACTTTTTTCATTTTCACAACAGCTCTTTCAAAGCCAGCGGCAATGCACTTGGTTTTGCCTGCAGATGGCCCGCCTACCACATCAGGAGCAAGTAAAACACTTAGTTTAATTTTAGATGCTAACAATCAAATTGCTTATTACAAGGGAACGAACCTTTCTGCAGTAAAAACAACAGACTTCTCTGCTAATGGTATCAGAACTGTTTTACAAAAACAAAAAGATTTGTTGCCCAACAGAAACGATCTTGTAGTTTTAATTAAACCAAGTGATTTTTCTTCTTATGAAAACATTGTAGCTGTTTTAGATGAAATGCAAATAAACCAAATTAGAAAATATCTGATTATGGATCTTACAGAAGCCGAAAAAAACAGAATTGTACTCAATCATAATTAGAAAAAAGCTAATTAATATTACATTTTTATAAAAAAAGCAGCGTTGCAAAAAAAGTAACTGTCCTAAAAATATCCCCCGCCGTTTCCGAAAATTTTGTTGGCTTTATTTAAAATGTTTACTATGTTTTCTATTCGGCATTTTCATCCTAACAATAATTCACATTCTGTTGTACTTACTATTGAGTGCAACGAAGGGAGCCATTTGAAATTAAAAGTGTTGAATGTAGAAGGAAAAATTGCAAAAAGTTTGGAAACAAAGATCGAAGCCGGTTATCAGGATTACGCTCTTAATGTAAGCGATCTTTCTTGCGGAAATTATGTTTTGAACGCTTTTTACGATGGCGGATTTATAAGTTCCATAAAATTTTCTAAAGAATAATTTTTTAATTGGGGGATATGTATAAAAAACCTTGCTTTTTTAGCGAGGTTTTTATTGTTTTAAAAAAGCCACAATCCTTTGTTTAACATTCTCTCTAATACTGTAATAATAAAGATTATAATCTGCCACATGATAATTTTTAGAGCAATAAAACAGGTTGCCGAAAAACCGGGGTTTTCTGGTCCACAAAACGCCCTCTTTTATCATTGCATCTGCAGCATGCGAATATTTTTTATTGAAGTTAAGTAATATGCTTCCTTTGTTTTCGCTTCTTTTTACCAGCGTTTTTGAACTGTCCCATGAAATAGGGTTGGTAACAATCGCTTTAAAGTTTTCTTGTGCAACAAAATTTGGGATATATCCTTCTTTAAATGTTCGCCATGTACAGACGCATCCGGTTTGTTGGGGAGTTGTACAGGCGTTTATTCTGCTGAAAAAATTTGGTTCTACGGCAATACCTACAATATAGGCAGCAACGAGTTTATTTTGCAGTGGCTTTACTTCAAAATATTCTTTCAATAATCTTTTAGCATGTGTTGTTCCCTGGCTGTGCGAAGCAATAATAATCGGCCTGCCATTATTCCAATGTTGTAAATAATATTCAAATGATTTTTTTATATCGCCATACGCCATATCAAAAGCAAAGAGAGCATGGGTGGTATCTTCTTTCGTTTCGGGGAAATAGGAATATAAATTGGCCTGTCTGTATCTTGGCGCAAAAATTCTTCCGGCTTCATTAAAAACACTTGCCTGATAAAGAATTGTTGTATAATCTGTTTTAGCGTTTATTGAATCTTTATCTACAGGAGCATTCCAGCCATATTCTTTTCTTTTAGAAGTGTATGTTGTGGGATGAATAAAAAAAATATCTACTGTTGAATCCGGATGATATTCCGTTTTTAATGGCTTCGGAATACTATCTGCATTATCATGTTTATATGGGTGTGAGGCCCAATAATCCAGATTACTATAATCAGGTTCTCCGTCGGCAGATTTAAATGTATATTCAGTAATATGCCGGTAATATTTATTTGAGCATCCAAACAATAAAACCACGAATAAAACAAATAAACAATGTTTCATATTTTAAAATTGCAATTTTTATTCTGATAAAAATCGTTTTCGTCTATTTCTTTTCCTTCATCAAGCTTTTTTGCTTTTCTTTATGAGTAGAAAATTTTCATTTGCTTAATGGTGCTTCTCCGTCATATTCCTTTTTTGCGGGCCGTATTTTTTTACAGCATTACTGCATTTGGCGGGCCTCAGGGCCATTATGGAATGATGCTTAAAACCTTTGTTCAAAAACGGCACGATGTTACCGAACATGAACTTTTAGATTTACTCAGTTTTTGTAATATGATGCCAGGAGCATCGTCTACACAAACCGTAACACTTATCGGCTACAAAAGGGGCGGTATACCGTTGGCAATTCTTACTCTTTTAATTTGGATTACTCCTGCCTGCATTATTATGGGGGGACTTTCCTTTCTTCTCAATTACTTTGATAAAGTTGGCTTAAACGTTCAGGCATTTAAATTTATCAGGCCAATGGCCATTGGCTTTGTGGCTTTTTCAACATTTAAGTTATTTAAAATAGCCATTCACAATACTATTACCCGTGTTATTTTATCCGTTGCAGGATTGGTAACTTTTTTTGCATTTAAAACACCCTGGGTATTTCCGGTGTTAATTATTATTGCCGGTGTTATAACAAATATCAGCGACACTCGCATTCCGCAAGTACACGAAAAACCAAAGCAAATTAAATGGGGTAATATGCTTATTTTTTTAGCCCTGTTTGCCATTGCCGGATATTTTTCCGAAACAGCAACACGAAACAATTGGCAGAACAGAAAAGCTTTTAACCTGTTTGAAAATAATTATCGCTTCGGAAGTTTAGTCTTCGGCGGCGGAGATGTTTTAATCCCTATGATGTACGAACAATATGTTGTTCGCCCTGAAACAAAACAAGTAATTGAAAAAGGAAGAGATGTGTTGAAAATGAACAGAAACGATTTTTTAACAGGATCAGGTTTTGTACGTGCCATTCCCGGCCCTGTTTTTTCTATCGGTTCTTTTACCGGTGGCATGGTAATGCGAAGCGATAATAATGCCTGGATGCAACTGCTCGGTTGTATTTTAGGCTCCATCGGAATTTTTGCGCCAAGTGTTTTATTGGTTTTATTCTTTTTTCCCGTTTGGCATAACCTTAAAAAATACGCTGTTATTTATCGGTCGTTAGAAGGTATTAATGCTGCTGTGGTAGGTATACTTTGTGGTGCTACCATTTATTTAATGAAAGATATTTTATTTATTGAATTATGGAATCATTCTTTGCAGGGGTATTTTGATATAGGTATTATTGCAGCAACCTTTTTTGTTTTAATATACACAAAAATTCCCGCCCCTTTTATTGTTTTAGGATGCTTATTTTTAGGATGGATTTTTTAATATCATCCAATTAATCCTGCAGCTTTACTTATTTCTAACATTCTGTCAATCGGCTTCTTTGCAGCAAGCCTTAAATCTTCATCCATTATTATTTCTGGAAGTTCGTATTTCATACACAAATACAATTTTTCCAATGTATTCAGTTTCATATGCGGACAATCATTACATGCACAACTATTATCAGGCGGAGCAGGAATAAATGTTTTAGCAGGGTTGTTTTGCTGCATTTGGTGCAAAATCCCAGTTTCCGTTGCAACAATATATTCCATTGCATCATCTTTCTGTGCAAACTTCAGTATCTGTGTGGTGCTACCAATGAAATCTGCAATATTTAATAAATTTTCTTCGCATTCCGGATGTGCCAACAATTTTGCTTTCGGATGACGTATTTTTAATTTGGTAATTTTTTCCAAGCTGAATATTTCATGCACCATACATGCACCATTCCATAGCAACATATTCCTCCCGGTTTTTTTATTCAGATAAGCACCTAAATTCTTATCCGGTGCAAAAATGATGGGCTGATCCGCAGGAATACTTTCAATAATCTTTTCTGCATTACCAGATGTACAGATAATATCACTCAGAGCCTTAACCTCGGCACTACAGTTTATATAAGACACAATTATGTGTTTTGGATATTTTGCCCTGAATTGGGCAAATAAATCGCCGGGAGCACTATCTGCCAGAGAACAGCCTGCTTTTAAATCGGGTAATAATACTTTTTTAGAAGGATTAATAATTTTTGCCGTTTCTGCCATAAAATGAACTCCGGCAAAAACAATAATGTCCGCATCGGTTTTTGCAGCCTGTTGTGCCAAACCCAAACTATCACCAATATAATCCGCCACATCTTGAATATCAGGTTCCTGGTAATAGTGTGCCAGCAACACGGCATTTTTTTCTTTCTTTAATTTTTCTATCTCCGCAAACAAATCTATTTGCGGGTCTATATCAACATTTAAAAAACCGTTCTCTAAAATTTTTTCTTTTGCAAAAAATATGTTCATAATTATTGTAGTATTAATTAATAATACTTATTTATATAAAATCACTATTACTATTAGGGGTGTTAATTTCTTAATAAATAAGTTACACACAACAGGCAAAGTTAATTAGATAGGGGTTATTCACAGCGAATCACAAAAAATTCACATCCTGTAAAGCAATACAAATAAGTACTTTATTGGTTTATTAACTTGTGTTAATGAATATAAGCGGTTTTATTCCCAAACACTAATTCACGTTTAATGAACAGTTAATTAAGGTGGATGAAAATGTGCAGGGATTAGTTATAATTTAAAATAAAGATCTATACTGGTTAAGATATTCTACTTGTTCTAACATTTTTAAGAACAAGAAACA
>Ga0182038_10000230_pt1 | contig 28193 bp, 28 predicted proteins | sample sta12Can44000108_FD_125976 | JGI IMG/M metagenome (GOLD analysis project Ga0182038, IMG submission 125976) | Lab enrichment of tropical soil microbial communities from Luquillo Experimental Forest, Puerto Rico - statanox.12C.anox.44.000.108 | ecosystem: Environmental > Terrestrial > Soil >...
GACTTCGGAACTGCGACACTGCTCGGCGTGCCGGCTATTTTTGTCGTGGCGCTCGCGATGGTGCTGCTTGGCTGGGCGGTTTTAACAAGAACCATTTTCGGACGGCTCATCTATGCGGTCGGGAACAACGAGGAGGCCGTGCGGTTGTCAGGTCACGACACATTCCGGGTTAAAGTCGCAGCGTTTGTCATTTCCGGTTTGACGGTTGGCATCGGAGCAATTGTCTACATGGCGCGACTTACGATCGCCAGCCCGATTCTCGGCACGGGCTTTGAGCTTAACGCGATTGCCGCCGTCATTATTGGTGGCACAAGTTTGAATGGAGGCCGCGGGTCGCTTATCGGTACATTTCTTGGTGCGTGTCTCATAGGGGTGCTTGCCGACGGCTTAATCCTGATTGGAGTAGGAGATTTTGTCCGCCAAATGATCACTGGCGGAGTGATTATCCTGGCCGTCGTTCTTGATTCATACCGGGCAAAGATTGCCGAACGAACGCGGTGAGCTGGGAGTCTCACAAACCAAGGCATTCGTGAGATTTCCAGGCTCAAGGCCTCCTGAGGCAAATCTAGAACTGCGTTATTCGTGGCGACTTCGAATGAAAGGTGCGGGTGCTCCGGTCGATTCTCTAATCCAGAGCTCCGGATTGAGTAAAACTCGTCGAACCCGTCCCTCACCTCCTTTGCGGATTCGTTCGATCAGGGTGCTTGCTGCGATTTCGCCTTGCTTGTAGATCGATTGTCCGACGGTAGTTAGCGCCGGGTAAAAATATTTTGTCAGCTCAATACCGTCGAAACCAATAACCGAGAGCTGCGATGGAACTCGAATCCCATGCTCAGCGGCAAAACGCAGCAAACCGATTCCCATCAAGTCATTGCTTGCGAAGACAGCCGTAATCTCTGGCCTCTTCAACAGCCTGCGAGCGGCCTTATAGCCGCTCTCGGCGGTAAAATCGCCTTCCACGACCCACTCTGCTCGAAAAGGGGCGCCGGCTTCGGCGAGCGCTTTGCGATATCCATCCAGCCGCTCGGCGCTAGCTGCGGTGAAACCCGGGCCAGCGATACACCCGATTGATTTGTGTTTCAGCTCAAGCAAATGCCGGGTTGCCAGGTATGCGCCCTTGAAGTGATCGATTTGCACGAGGTCGGCCGTCACACCTTTCACGGCTCGATCCACGATAATGATTGGCACCTGCGCATCGCGAACATGTGCAGCGAGCCCCAAGTCATCGCCTGCCGAACAAATGATGAGGCCATCAATCCGCTTCTCCAGAAGAACACGCAGATAAGTCTGTTGGCGGCCTGAGTCATCGTCGGAGTTACATAATATGACGCAATAACCAGCCCGATAACATGTATCCTCGATGCCGCGAGCGAGCTCGGCAAAAAAAGGGTTTGTGCTATTGGAAACCAGCAGCCCGATGGAGCTTGTTGCCTGGTGTTTGAGCGAGCGCGCCACAGCGCTCGGAACGTAGTTCAGTCTGCGGATTGCGGCTTCGACGTCGTCGCGTACCTTTTCGCTTACCGGACGCGACTTGTTGATCACATGGGAGACCGTGGTGTAGGAAACTCCCGCAAGCCTTGCTACGTCCTTAATCGTCGGCATGGAGGTTCCACCACCAGTTTCTGGAGTTCTAGCGAAGGATTTCTAGCGAGGCCGCGCCTCAGACCGGCGAGGTCTAGGGTTAGCAAGGCCACGTGGGAGCAACATCGCTTGGGTGAAGCGGCCTCGCTTATAGAATCCTTGAAAAGCAACGCCCATTTTGATCATCGATGCACGAAACGGAAAAAACTTGGCTCATTTGAAATCGATTTTGCTTTTCAAGGATTCTAGCGGGCTGTAACCTGCTTTCCTTTTGGCAATTCTTCCTTGGGTTTGGAGACCTCCTGGCGAAGATTGCGCTTGTGCAGATTTGACCACCAGAGGACGATCGGCGCAGCGATAAAGATGGAGGAGTAGGTGCCAACGATGACGCCTACGACGTTTGTAAATGCAAAATCAGCCAGAACAGGCCCTCCGAAGAAGAGAAGCGAGAGCATGCAGAGGAGGGTCACTCCGCTCGTCAGAATCGTGCGGCTTAAGGTCTCATTAATGCTCGCGTTCATCAGATACTGAATCGAACCCTTTCGACCCGAGCGAAGCCCCTCACGGATTCGGTCGAACACAACGATCTTATCGTTGATCGAATAACCCGCGATCGTGAGGATAGCGCCAACCATAACCAGCGAGAACTCGCGGCCAGTCATGACGAAGATGCCGAGCGTAATGACAAGATCGTGAAGCATGGCAACAATCGTTCCGACCGCGAACGAAAACTCGAACCGGATTGTCACGTATATCAGAATACCTACGATGGCGATGCCCAATGCGAATAGCGACGTAGTCGCCAGTTGCGTTCCCATGATCGGCCCGACCCCTTCTGAGCGTTCAACGGTGAGGCCGGCGTTCGGAAATGCCTGCTTTAACTGACCGACAATCTTATCGGCCGTGCTAAACGGCGAACGAATCGAAACAAAATGCGCAACCTGATTCTGTTGCTGACCAGCTTCCTCCTGAATCACTGCGTTGGCGAGTCCAATCTTGCCCAACTGGTTCCGGATCTCCGCTTCTGGCAATTCGGTCGGTGATTTGAGAAGCAGGAAATCACCGCCTGTGAAATCGATGTTGAACATGCTCCCGCCCCGTACCCCAAAAGCTCCGATCGAGGCCGCAAGCAACATCAGCGACGCAATGAGCGCGGGTCTCCATTTGCCGAGAAAATCGAAGCTCTGCGATTTGATCAGGTGCAGCATCGATATGCGTTTGATCAGGTTGAGCTTGACCGCCCAGCTAAAGATATTGCGGGTTACGAGCAACGCGGAAAACATCGATGCAATAATGCCTATCGTGAGCGTAATCGCGAAGCCCTTAACAGGGCCGGACCCAAGCCAGAAGAGGATCGCGACCTTAAGTAAAGTCGTGAGATTAGAATCAACGATGGCGCTGAACGCTTTCTTGTAAGCCGTATCGATAGCGGGCTTGAGGCTTTTACCGCGTTCGAGTTCTTCTCTCAGGCGCTCATAGATGAGAACATTGGCATCGATGGCCATCCCGATGGTAAGAATTATTCCTGCGATGCCTGGAAGAGTCAGCACAAAGCCGAAAAGCGACATGGCGCCAAATAGCAGAATGCCGTTTACGGCCAATCCTATGAAAGCTACAAGTCCCGCCGCACGGTAGTAAATCAACACAAAGATCAGGGTGGCGGCCAGCCCTGCCAGCCCCGCTGCGATCCCTCGGAAAATCGAGTCCTGGCCCAATGTCGCCGACACCGTTCGGGTTTCATCGATGGCAACCGGCGTCTGCAGCGGGTTCTCCATCACGCTCGCAAGATTCTTGGCTTCTTCAGCCGTGAAATTCCCCGTGATCGAAGCTTGCCCGTTTGGAATCTCGCTTTGAATGGTTGGAGCGGAAACCACCTCGTTATCCAGCACGATTGCAAGCCGGTTGTTAATGTTATCGCGGGTTACCCTTCGGAAAGCCTCCGCGCCAGCCCTCGTCAAGCGGAGGGAAACTTCATAACCTCGCTGCTCGAAAACCGGACGCGCGCTGGCAACATCCTGGCCGGTCAGTTCGGGCCGCCTCTTGACGAGCAGTTTTTCGGGTTTGGCAAGTCGATTGTCGACGTATGGCAACAAAACGTATCCCGGTGGCGTAAAGGCTGCTCCTGATTCGATCTGCCGGACTAGCTGGTCGTTGTTCGGATGAACCAGCCGGAATTCCAGCTTTGCAACCCGCTGTAGTTGCTGACGCGCGGTCTCAATCTGAGTCGTGCTCAGACCGGGAATTTGCACAAGGATATGATCCGCCCCCTGTTTGGTGATTACCGGTTCACTCACGCCGAACTCGTCGACACGCTTGCGAATTGCTTCGACCGCCTGTTCCTGCATTTCAGGCGTGATTGGACGCGGTTTGCCTCCATCTTCCGGGACCGGCGGAACCAGCCGCACAAGAAAGGATGTGCCTCCCTGTAGGTCAAGGCCGAGATGAATCTTTTTCTCGAAGGGGAGAAATGCGTCAATGGAGAATGCGCACAGCAACAGCGCGAGCGTCGTACCCAACCAGCGTTGCGTCCGCTCCTTGTCGGTTACAAAATACCAGCCGAACAATAGGAGAACGAGCAGCCCAAAAAAAAAGGTCAACGTCGCGTCCATGGCGCGTGCTCAGGCGGTCGGCTTGGCTTCGGTTACAGTGGTTTCTGATTCGGCTGGTTTTTCAACGCCCGAAATTGCGCTCTTATCGATTTCGATCTTTACGTTATCGGCAATCTTCAGAAGAAAAGTGGTTTTCTTGACATTGGCTATCAATCCATGAATGCCGCTGCTGGTGACGACCTTATCGCCGGTCTTTAAGTTGGCGAGGAGCTGTTGATGCTGCTTTTGTCTTTTCTGCTGGGGTCGAATCAAAAGGAAATAAAACAACACGCCCATGAACAAAAACGGAAGCAGGGTCTGCAATAGGTCGGGTTGGGGTGGTCCAGCGGGTGAGGCGGATTGCTGAGCGAGAATGAGAATTGTGGAAATCATCGGTTGGTAACCCTTTGGCTTCGGGATCGCCAGGCGACCAGGGGAAGTGAGTCAATAACGCAAAGACCCATTTCGATCAAAGTAAATATTTTTCTCGATCAGAGTTGAATCCTCCGAAAGATCTGATCGAGCGGAAGTTGGATGCCGATATGAAACTCTCCAAAATCGGCATACTCAGCGCTAACGGTGTCGAATCGCATCTCATAAACGATTGATTTAATTTGAAATACGTCGTGGGCAAAGAGAGTCACGCCCCATTCGGCATCATCAAGACCGATTGCACCGGTGATCAACTGTCGAACGCGGCCGGCGTATTGCCGCCCGACCCTGGCGTGGCCCGCCATGAGTTTTTTTCGCGTTTCAAAAGGAAGGGCGTACCAGTTCTGGCCGGGAATTCTGCGTTTGGTCATCGGATAGAAGCAAAAGATCGGCCAGTCTGGCATGTTTGGATAGAGTCGATCCTGAAGGTACTTCTTCATCCGAGCGCGAAATTCATTGAGCGCCTGTTCAAACCCTGATGATCCTTCCGACAAATTCTTTTCCGATTGCAGCGAGGCGACGTAATCCGCTTCTGTTGTTGTGTATTCACTGCGTTCCGTTAGCGAATAAAAGCTGTAAACCGGGTCGAGGCTGTCCGGACCGAGGGAAAGCGTCAGGCTTTTCTCGACGCTTTGGGCGTAGTGCAGATCGTCGGTAAGAAGCATGAATCCCAGGTCTGCTTTTGGGGTAAGCATGCCAAAGGTAAGCAATTGCGTCGATGGAGCGGCTCTTGTTTCCCGTACCAGCGCAGAGAGATGCGTTTTCGCGTCCAGTTGCTCCTCCGGGGTAAGCAGCTGCCATTGGCTCTGCTCTATCCGGTAAAAAAGATGAAGTACATGCCATCCTTCCTCTGGGCGTAATGCCGCTCTGTCGATCATGCTCAACCCTACCTCGCCTCCGGCGCGTGTCCAAGGCAAGGAGAGGTTTTCGGGTTTTGCATTTTGTCCTTTGCGGGTCGATGCTTCGGCATATCAAAATTGCTGCCGCCAAGCTCCCTGGGATTGGCCGATCTCTGACTTGAAGTCTGAGTTCGATTCGTTAGATTAGCGGGCTTTTAGGACGAGTCTGCAGGAAAGACTGCCTTTGGGGAGCGATTAAGGAACCTGGTGTGACATATGGCTGACGTTGCAAATAAATATCCGCAGAATGTGACTGGTCGGTTTTACGTGGACGATCAATGCATCGATTGCGACCTGTGTCGCGAAACGGCGCCTGCAAACTTTACGCGTAACGATGATGGTGGTCACTCGTATGTCTACAAGCAGCCGGAAAGCCCGGACGAAGAAGCGCTCTGCACAGAGGCGATGGAGGGGTGCCCGGTTGAGGCAATTGGCAGCGACGGGGATAGTTGATCCTCATTAGAATCCTTCAAAAAATTGAACCGATTGCGGATGGGTCAAGGTTCTTTCGTCTCGGTCACGCGTTTACGCAGGACTGCGTTCTTTGTTTATGCACCGATATCTTCGCAAACGGGTCATTGAAGAGTGGCGCGGATTGCCCGAGCCGGATGACCAAGCCGACCGCACGGTCTCGATGAGGGCGATTCTTGACGAACTGGCCACAAAACTGAAATGCGAATCGCTCCTGCGGGAGGAGGAGATCACTGGCGCATGGAGGGAAATCGTCGGTGACTTTTTCGCGCGGCATTCTCATCCCTTCAAGCTGGATCAGGGGACCCTGATCGTGAACGTTCTGCAGCCAACCCTTTTGTATGAACTCGAGCGGAACTCCAAGTCCATAATACTGGCGAAATTGAAGAAGCGCTTCGGGTCAAGAACGATTAAGGAATTGCGGTTTCGGTTCGGATAAAGATGCGGAATGTCAGAAGAATGGGTAGAAATCGCCGATCTCGAGGTAAAAACGAAAATCGGCGTTCTCGAGGAAGAACGCGCGACGTTTCAACGTCTTCTTGTCTCCTTACGTTGGCAGATCCCGACGGGTTTTGAGCAATTGAAGGACGAGTTTGCGTCGACAATCGACTACGGCGCCGTCGCCACCGAAACAAGACGGATTGCGCTAAAGAGTGAGTTGCATCTAGTGGAGGCACTCGTTTCGGAGATTGCCAACGGATTAATGGATCGTTTTCCAATCCGGACGCTTGTGATCGAACTGAAAAAATTCGTTTTGCCGGATGCCAGGTATGTCTCGGTAAAGACCACCCGGCGTCGATAAACCTCAAGGCAGAAGAATACAGAATAGAATATCAGAATACAGAATACAGAACCGCGAACCCCGAACTCCGAACTCCGAACTCCTTCAGATGAGCCGACCCTACCCATCCCGCGTTGACTCGGGAATTTTCCAGTCCAACTTCCTGATGATTTCCCCAAATTCATTCTGATCGCGTTCGATCGCGATGATCGGCACATCCAGCAAATTCTCCAAAACGCTCAAATTGGTCGATTGCGAGCCATCGGTTCCTGCGACCGCCGAATTGAGCAGGACGACAGGACAATTCAGGCGGGCTGAATGAATTGCCTCAACGGTCAGTCGCGCGTGATTCAAGACGCCCAGACGGTTTGGCGCGACGACAATGACCTCTAATTTGAGATCCATCGCTAGATCGCGAAAATCATAGTCGGCCTGAATGGGAACGGCAATTCCTCCGGCGCCTTCAACCAGAATAGCGGAATGTCGTTGGGATAGCGTTTCAAACGCGTTTCGGATCGCGGAAAGATCAATGAATCGATTCTCGATCAACGCTGCCGTATAGGGCGCAACCGGTGTGCGATACCAGACAGGATTCAGCAGAGATTCGGGCTCCACGTCGTCGCAAGCCGCAGCGATTTCGAGTACGTCCCGGTTGTCGCCGGTACAGATCGGTTTCATTCCGATGCAATCGATGCCGAGCGGCCGAGCATAACGTAAAAGGCCGGTTGTGACGAACGTTTTACCCACGCCGGTGTCGGTGCCGGTAACCAGATAGTTCACGCGCCAAGATTTCTTGCCAACTCCTTCATGATTCCTTCGGCCAACTCTTCGAGTTCTTCCTCATGTGGACCCTCAAGGAGCAGTCGGGCTTTTGGCTCCGTTCCCGAGTACCGGAGCAGGACTCGACCACGTCCGGCGAGCTTAGATTGTGCCTCGGCGACCTGTTTCATAAGGCCGCTGAATTGTTCAAAAGGAAGTTTCTCGCGAACAGTGACATTGCGCAGGATTTGAGGAAACTTCTTCAAGACCTTGCGTAATTCGCTCAACGGCTTTCCTGTGCGCTGCATGATGTCCATCAACTGGAGGGCGGCCACGAGTCCGTCACCGGTTGTGCTGAAGTCTCTGAAGACGATATGGCCGCTTTGCTCGCCTCCGAAGTTGAGTTCGTGTTGAATCATGGCATCCATCACGTAACGATCGCCCACACTTGTGCGCAGCACTTTGCCTCCTCTACCATTCAGCACCGCATCCAACCCGAAGTTACTCATCACGGTTGCGACGACCGTTTTTTCACGAAGTTGGCCGCGCACGAGTAAATCTGCGCCTGCGATGGCCAGAAGATCGTCACCGTCCATGGGGTCACCCGTTTCGTCGCAAAACAAGACCCGGTCAGCGTCTCCGTCATGCGCGAACCCGAACGCTGCCCCTGTCTTGCGAACGAGTGCACTGATTGCTTCCGGGTGAGTACTTCCGCATTCCCTATTGATATTGCAGCCATCCGGCATACCAGCGATCGATTTGACCTGGGCGCCCAGCCTCGTGAGGACCAGAGGGGTCGTCTCGTAGGCAGCACCATTGGCTCCATCGAACGCGATCGTTGTGCCAGATAACGAAAATCCTTTCGGTACCGTGGAAGCTGCGAACGCAGCATACTGTTCAACTGAATCTTTTAGTCGGCGGATCCGCCCGACTGATTTGCCCGGTGCCGGTTGGCGCAATTCGATCCGAAAAAATTCAGCTTCGATGGCAAGTTCGAGTTGGTCGCTCAATTTGTAGCCGTTCGGCCCAAAGAATTTTATTCCATTGTCTTGAAATGGGTTGTGCGAGGCGGAAATGACGACTCCAAAATCAGCTTGATGCGTCGGTGTTAAGTACGCAATTGCCGGGGTCGGCATAATCCCGGCGAGAAGCACATCAACCCCACAGGAAGCCAAACCTGCGGCCATCGCCGACTCAAGCATTTCCCCGGATGCCCGCGTATCTCTTCCAATGATAGCGATGGAGTCGCTCTTGTGTCTTGCCAGCACGCGCGCCGCTGCGACTGCCAATCTAAGGGCCGACGTCGCCGTGATCGGTTCAATATTGGCTATACCGCGAACACCATCTGTACCGAAGAGCTTCTGGGACACCGGTCGACCTTCGCGACGGGTGAGGTAAAGATCAACTCAGAAAACAGCCTCAACGTCTCACTTTTGTAAACATGCAGGGCGCTTACTAGACAAACAATGGGCGCTAACGAAGCAGAACAATTCGGGCTCGACTTACTCCTTCGGAGAAACGAAGTGATTTTTGCGCGTTGAGTCTAGCTAGCGCTCCGGCCCAAAAGATGCCGCGCGCCTGTCAAGCCGCCATCGCTCGGGCGCCACGTCGACGTTTTTCTTGATCAGGTACCACACGGCTGTTGCTACGATTAATGCCATCAATTTGGCCCGCCAATTTTCAAGAAAGAACCGTTTCATATTCTCACGGGGTCGTGTCCGGCTCAGGTAAAGTATTCTCTTCGCGGGAAGCCGACGAATCATTCTCTCGTAAAAGAAGCTCTGACAATCGCTTCTCAAATTGGCCGGGCTTGAATCCGCGTTCAATTTTGCCTCTATGGCAGATCGAAATATTGCCAGTCTCTTCGGAAACTACGACCGCGATCGCGTCCGACTCTTCTGTGATTCCAAGTCCGGCACGATGCCGAAGGCCAAGAGTACGGTTAAGATCCTCACGCTGGCTGACAGGGAAGATACATGCTGCGGCGATGATCCTGTCATTTCGGACGATAACGCCGCCATCGTGGAGTGGGGTCTTCGGAAAGAAGATCGTTAACAGGAGTTCCTGGGACATTTCGCAGTCGATATTCACGCCGCTCTCTGCGAAACTTCTAATTGCAGTATCCCGTTCAATGGCAATCAAGGCTCCGATCTGTTTGTTGGAGAGTTCGAAAACCGCCTCTGTCAGGATATCGATCGTTTCCTTTTTCTGCGTTGCGGACGAAAAGAGCTGGCTGCTTCCAAGCTCGGCAAGTGCTCGGCGCAATTCCGGCTGAAAAATTATGACCAGCGCGATAGCGAGAAACGCGGTTAAACTTCGAAGAAGCCAACTGATGACGGTCAGATTCAGAATTTGAGAAACCAATGTGAGCGTGATGAACAGGATGGCTAATCCCGTCAGAACCTTGGCGCCTCGCGTTCCTCGAAAATAGAGGTACCCATAATAGATTGCGACGGCGAGCAAGAGAATCTCGATTGCGGCGTTCCAGTAGTTCAGGAAAAAATCTATGACTGGATTAGACATTCGAAATTATCGCCTCGGTCATCCGGAGGGCGTCTAGATTTGGGCAGACGTCGTGAACACGAAAAATGTGAGCCCCCTTCTCACGGAGTAAACTCGTAAGGGCAACGGTCGGCCAGAGTCTCTCTGTTTGAGGTAAACTCGGGTCTCCCAATAAACGGGCGATCATCGATTTCCGCGAGATTCCAACGACGATCGGTTGTCCCAATTTTGCGAAATGGGGAAGTTGGCGAATCAGGGCAACATTGTCCTGCATCCGCTTGCCAAAGCCAAATCCGGGATCGATCGCAATGTTTTCCCGATTAACGCCGTAGCGCACCGAGGCATCGCGACGCTCTTGCAGAAAGGAGAAAACCTCGGAAACGACATCGACGTACCCGGGATTGACCTGCATCGTCTTAGGCGTTCCCTGCATATGCATGAGAATGACGCCCACTCCTGTAGCTCGCACGAGATCGATCATGGAGGCATCGGCCAGCAACGCAGATATATCGTTTACAATGTCTGCGCCTGCGGCAATCGCTCGACGCGCCGTCTCTGCTTTGTATGAGTCGATTGAGATCAAGATTTCGGGATAGCGTGCGCGGATGCGTCGGATAACAGGTAAGACCCGCCGTAACTCCTCCTCGAGGCTAACTGGCTCGGAACCCGGGCGAGACGATTCACCTCCGACATCTAGGATAGCGGCTCCCTCAGACACCATTTTTTCGGCATGGTGGAATGCCGCTTCTTCCTCGCAGAATCTGCCGCCGTCTGAAAATGAATCCGGGGTAACGTTAAGCACGCCCATGATCAGACCCGATCGAGTCAAGTCCAGCGAGCGATTGCGGAGTTTCCAAAGCATATCGCACACTCGCCACCCAAACCACCGATTGGCAAGTGTTTTTACGTTCCAAGCGCGTAAGTCGTCGTCATTAAAGGGATATTGAAATCAGAGGTTTCCTGCCGCCTGAGTTCGTACTGCCGGCCCGCCTCACCGATCGCTGGCGCTGATCAAATTAACTGTCGCCTGAGAATCTTTGCTGGAGGGCGTCCGCTCCGCTGGCGCCGTGGAACCGGTGCTGTTATCGGCGCATCGCGGCTCGCCCTACCGATGCAAGCCGCGGAGATGTCACACGCTCCGCCACGCGCCTTAATTGAGCTGTTGCTCAGTCAAGGCGCCGCAGCTCGCCGGGAGGCTCGCCCTACCAATCACGTGTCGGCCTTAAGCGGCAGCTGGTTCGCCGTGCTCTGGCTGGGCGACCTTGAACTCCAGATGCTCGCCAGCGGTATGGACATCGAGCAAATCTCCGGGCTTGATCTTGTCGCGCAAAAGCTCTTCCGCGAGCGGGTCTTCCAGGAATTTTTCGACCGCGCGCCGCATCGGTCTTGCTCCGTAGATTGGGTCGTATCCCTTGTCGATTAGAAATTCCACGGCCGAGGAGTCAAGATGAACCTTGATGTCCTTGCGTCGCACTCTGTCGACGACCTTGGCTACCTCGAGCTCGACGATCTTCGCCAGATGGGGTCTCTCAAGGGTATGGAAGACGATCATGTCATCGAGCCTGTTCAGAAATTCCGGCTTAAACGCGCGCTTGGTTTCGTCAAGAATCTTGTCGCGCATCTGTTCGTATGATTCATGGGTGGCCATTGCGCCGAATCCCAGGGAAGTTTGACGCTTGATCAGCTCCGCTCCGACATTTGAGGTCATGATGATGATCGTATTTCGGAAATCGATCTTTCGACCCAGGCTGTCGGTAATCTTTCCCTCTTCCAGAATCTGCAGCAAAAGGTGCATCACATCCGGGTGTGCCTTTTCGACTTCGTCAAAAAGGACCACTGAGTAAGGCCGGCGACGAACCGCCTCTGAGAGTTGGCCTCCTTCTTCGTAGCCGACATAGCCGGGAGGCGATCCAATCAACCTCGATGCCGTGAACTTCTCCATGTATTCCGACATATCGATCTGTATGAGAGCATCGGAATCGCCGAACATAAATTCAGCCAGAGACCTGGCTAGAAATGTCTTTCCAACTCCGGTCGGCCCTAGGAAGATGAAGGACCCTATCGGGCGTCGCGGATCCTTTAGATCCGCACGCGACCGCCTCAGCGCTTTGCTTATAGCCACAACCGCCTCATCCTGACCGATGACATGCTGGGTGAGTTCTTCCTCCATCTTCAGAAGTTTCTGAGCTTCCTTCTGTTCCATGCGGTTCAGCGGCACCCCGGTCCACTTGGAGACGATGTGCATGATGTCGTCCCCAGTGACGATTACCTCGCGCTCCTCTCGTTTCTCGCGCCACTCGGTCAAAATTCTTTCAAGCCTGTCCTTAGTCTGCTTTTCTGAATCGCGGAGCGAAGCCGCCTTTTCAAAATCTTGCGCCTTGATTGCCGCTTCTTTGTCAGCGCGGATCACTTCGATTTCCTTCTCGATTTCCTTGACGTCGGGCGGCCGGGTCATGGCGTTGATACGTGCCCGTGCGCCCGCCTCATCCATGACATCAATTGCTTTGTCAGGAAGAAATCTTCCGGTTAAGTATCGATCCGAGAGCCTGACCGCGGCATCAAGCGCCTCATCGGTCAGCCTGGCCTTATGGTGAGCCTCATACTTAGGACGCAGTCCGTGCAAAATCCGTATTGCTTCCTCCACCGAAGGAGCTTCAACCTTTACCGTCTGGAACCGCCGTTCGAGTGCCGCATCCTTTTCGATGTATTTGCGATACTCGTTCAAAGTTGTTGCTCCAACACATTGCAATTCTCCGCGACTGAGCGCGGGTTTGATTATATTTGAAGCATCCATGGCTCCTTCAGCCGATCCCGCACCGACGATCGTGTGCAACTCGTCGATAAAGAGAACGACGTTCTTCGAGCGCCGAATTTCATCCATGACCGCTTTGATGCGCTCTTCGAACTGGCCGCGGTATTTGGTCCCGGCCACCATTAGGGCGAGGTCGAGTGTAATCACCCGTTTGTCGCGCAAAAGTTCGGGCACGTTCCCTGCCGCTATCTCTTGAGCGAGGCCCTCGACGATAGCGGTTTTTCCGACGCCCGCTTCACCGAGAAGGACAGGGTTATTCTTGGTGCGCCGGCAAAGAATTTGGATAACGCGCTCTATTTCGTTCTTTCGGCCGATGACCGGGTCCAGTTCTCCCTTCTTTGCCAGTTCGGTCAGATCCCGGCCGAAAGCGCGCAAAGCGGGCGTTTTAACATCTTTCTTATTACCTTCCTGCGGGGATTCTGCCTCGCTCTCAGGCGGTGTAAAGTTCGGGTCCAATTCTTTTAAGATTTCGTTCCTAGTTCGTTCGATATCGACTTCGAGGCTCTTTAAAACCCTCGCCGCTACCCCTTCGCCCTCGCGTAAGAGCCCGAGCAAAATGTGTTCCGTACCCACGTAGGAGTGATTCAAAGCCTTGGCCTCTTTGCCTGCGAGGGCCAGTACCTTCTTGACGCGAGGCGTGTAAGGAATATTCCCAACCATCTTCGTCTCCGGATGGGATCCGACATGCTTCTCGACCTCCATTCGTACGGTTTCCAGATCTAGCCCCATTTTTTGCAGTACGTTGACCGCAACACCCTGGCCAAGTTTGATCAGTCCGAGCAAAAGGTGTTCAGTTCCCACGTAGTTATGGTTGAAGCGATCCGCTTCTTTGCGCGCAAGCGCCAACACTTGCTGGGCACGTGGAGTAAAGTTATTCATCATTGCGTTTCCGACGCCGGGCCCGCGGTTTGTCCTCCCGACAACTTAATCTTATTTGGTTTAGGAAAGCTCCGGAGCTTTCCCCGGACAATGTCAGCGCGTAATGAATCGCGCTCTTCAGCTGCCAATTTCTGTTGGGACTGGTGCTGCAGATGTGCTGGCTGTGTTTCCATCAACAAGGAGTTAATAAGTACCCGACCCTCCTCCGGGAAAAACCCTAAGTCAATACCCAGGCGCATGACAGAGAGCAGGTTTAGGGCCTCTTTCGAAGAAACTGAGTAGGCGTGAGTCAAAATGCCGTAGGCGCGACCTACCTGATCCATGAGCATCGTCCGCTTTGTCGCCAGCAGATTTTCGCGCGCTTGGTTCTCACGCTGGATCACAGTTTCGATAACTTTGTTCAATCGGTCGATGATCTGACTTTCGTTTTCTCCAAGCGTTGTTTGATTTGAAACCTGGAAAAGGTTTCCCATCGCCTCGGTACCTTCGCCGTACAACCCTCTCACCGCCAAACCGATCTTGTTCACCGAGTTTACTACCTGGTTGATCTGTTCACTCAGCACTAGGCCCGGTAAATGAACCATTGCAGAGGCCCTCATCCCAGTGCCTACATTGGTGGGGCACGCGGTCAGATATCCTAGCTTGGGATCGAATGCAAAATCGAGATGCGCTTCCAGCGCGGAATCGATGTTGTCGATTGCGCGAAATGTCTTTTGCAAATCCAATCCAGAAGATATCGCCTGCATGCGAAGGTGATCCTCCTCGTTGACCATAATGCTCAGGGTCTGGGTTGGATTAATGACGACCGCACTTCCAATTCCCTTCGCGGCGTGCTCCCGGCTGATGAGATGGCGTTCAACCAGCACCTGCTTTTCAACGGCCGAAAGCTCGTTCAGCTGCTCCGAAAAGGAATCCTGCATTTGCTCCAGACCGTCGACCTCGGGTTTGATCTCATCAAGGATCCGGATCCGTTCGGTTTTCTTTGCCCAGCCTGGGAAGGGCAGTTTGGCCAGATTGCGCGCAAGGCGTACCCTGCCGCTGATGACGATCGGGTGAACTCCTCCGTGTGGCGATAACCATTCGCCAGGCGTTGCTAGAATCGAAGCGATCTTCATAGGGCACTTATACCTCCGATTCCAAGTTCCGGATCTCGTCGCGAATCGTTGCGGCGGATTCGTAATCTTCTTTGGAAACGGCCTCTTCCAGACTTCGCTTAAGCTCGTTCAGGCGGTCAGAACGCATCATATCTCTAAAAAGCCGCGCCGGAACTTTGCCTGTGTGCTTCGTCCCTTTGTGCATTGCTTTGATCAGTGAGCCCAGGCCTTCGGAAAACGTCTTGTAACATTCGCTGCAGCCGAGTCGTCCGGTCTTCTTGAAGTCGGCCTGTGTAAAGCCGCACACCGGGCAGTGCTCAGTGGGGGTGGTCTGTTCCACCTGTTGCGTTTCTCCGAGTCCGAGCAACAAGTCCGCCAAAGCGAAACCGGTCGGGTCCGACACGCCTTTGTCTTTGGAACATGATTCACACAGGTTAATCTTCTTCATGTTCCCGTCGACAATTTGCGTGAGGTATACCGTCGCCGTGTTTGTCTTGCAGACGTCGCAAACCATGCTTCTTGTTTTTCCTCCAATTCGGATGCTGTAATCAATACTGAAGCCTTATTGATAAATCGGAGTGCCAGTCCTCCGTGTCAACTCACGGAAGCTTGCGATTAGTTTCAGGGTAATCGGCCCAGGCTGACCTGTGCCAATGAGTATACGATCAAGCTGAACCGCCGGGATAACTTCGGCCGCGGTTCCAGTCAGAAAACACTCTTCTGCGGTATAGATGTCGTAGCGCGTGAGTTCCCTCTCGTGGATGGGAATTTCGTGTTCCTTGGCCAATTCAAAGACTACTCCGCGTGTGACCCCGTTTAAGATGCCAGAGTTCGTATGAGGCGTCAGGATTTCCCCGGATCTTACAACGAAGATGTTGTCTCCTGTGCATTCGGCCACAAAACCTTGTTCGTTCAGCATCAGGCCTTCACCCGCATTGGCATTTTGAGCCTCCAGCTTTGCCAGAATGTTGTTCAGGTAGTTCAGCGACTTGATCCTCGGACTCAAAGCGGCCGGCGATGTTCGCCGGGTCGAACAGGTCACCATGCTCAAGCCCCTCTGATAAAGCTCTTCGGGGTAAAGCACGATCGTTGCCGCGATGATGATGATGCTGGGTCGCCGGCAACTGTCCGGGCTCAATCCAAGCGAGCCAACTCCTCGGGTGACGATAAGCCGGATATAGCCGTCATGAAGATCGTTTTGCCGGATGGTTTCAAGCGTAGCAGCGATAAGCTCCGACTTAGACATGGGAACATCCAGCGCAATCGCTCGCGCCGAATACCAAAGCCGATCGACATGCTCGTTCAATCGAAAAACCCGATCATTGTAGAACCGGATGCCCTCAAATACCCCGTCGCCATAAAGCAGACCATGGTCGAAGACAGAGATCTTTGCCTCGCCCTGATCATAGAAGCTTCCGTCGATATAGATTTTGAGGTTCATACAGTTCAAACGTTAGCTAATAAGAAGTCCGTCTCGAATATCGATGCGCCGATCGCCGCTCGACGCCAGCCGCTGATCGTGGGTGACCACAACCAATGTTTTCTGCTTCTCTCTGGCCAAAGCAAGCAACAATTCGACGATCATCTCGCCATTTTTGGTGTCGAGGTTTCCTGTGGGCTCATCCGCAAAAATAATCGCAGGATCATTGATCAACGCCCTCGCGATTGCCACCCGCTGTTGTTCACCACCCGACAGCTCGCTCGGAAGATGTTGCAATCGGTCCCCAAGGCCGACTGATTCCAAATGCTGAACGGCAAGGTCCAGACGCTGTTTGTTCTGGATTAACGAAGGTACAAGCACATTTTCCACAGCGGTAAGCTCCGGCAACAAAAAATAACTTTGAAACACAAACCCCATTCTTTCGTTCCGAACCCGCGCGTCCACCGAGGAACCGTTCCGATAGAGCTTGCGTCCTTCAAAAACAACTTCTCCGGACTCAGGGCGCTCCAAGCCGGCGAGTGTATAGAGCAGAGTCGTCTTACCGGCGCCCGACGCTCCGCAGAAAAAAACAGCCTCCCCTCGATGAATTTCAAGGCTAATTCCCCTGAGGACTTCTATCTTCCGGGAACCAATTTTGAAGGATCGATACACTTCTTTGGCAATGATTTGCGGTTCGTTAAGCACGGTGACGATGGAGTTGACGAATGCCTTCAAACAGGGCGATCGCAACCGCGGTTGCCAGATTTAAACTTCGAGCGTTATGGGCCATTGGAATTGTTAAACAACTCTCGGCATTTGAACGGAGAAAACTCTCCGGCAAGCCTCGGGTCTCACGACCAAAGACAAGATAATCTCCGCTCTGAAATTCTTCATCCCAATAGAGGCGCTCGCAATTTGTCGTGAAGAGAAAACGCCGTATTGGGGGAGCGGTCGCGCCTGCAAATTCGGCAAAGCTTTCCCAATAGCGAATATCAACCCGGTCCCAGTAATCCATTCCGGCGCGCTGAAGATTGCGATCATCAACCGAAAACCCAAGAGGCTTTACCAGATGCAACCTGCTCGCTGTCGCGAGGCAAAGACGCGCAATATTCCCTGTATTCGGCGGAATTTCCGGTTCAACCAATGCAATGTTAAACATGTGTGCAAAAAAAAGCGCCTCAGCGAGCGAGGCGCTTTTTTCATCGGGAGGGAATTTTGGTCTGGGAACTAACCGTTCAAACTCGCTTGCGCCGTTTCCCTGGTGTCGACATTTACGCGGCGACCGTTCTGATCGAATCGTACGATGCCGTTAACCAATGCAAAAATCGTATAATCCCGGCCCAGTCCCACATTCCGCCCAGGAAGATACTTTGTTCCCCGCTGGCGGATGATGATGTTACCGGCGACGACCTCCTGGCTACCGAATTTCTTTACGCCGAGGCGTTTGCTGACGCTATCGCGTCCGTTTTTAACACTGCCTTGACCTTTTTTGTGCGCCATTGCTCAAAACTCCAATCTAAAGCCGTCAAGCGATCGAATCTATCCTAACACGCGTCAGCTGGCGCCTGTGACCAACTGTCCGATGATAACCTTTGCGCCGCTTGTACTTGTAAGCGACAACCTTTTTATCCTTGAACTGCTCGATTACTTCGCCCGTGACCTTTGCCCCAGCAACGACCGGATTACCCGTCGTTATCGTGTCGCCATCGGCCAGAAAAACAACATCGCTGAATGTAACTTTGTTTCCGGAAGCTGTCTCGAGTTTTTCGACCGCAATAGTCTCTCCCGGGCTCACCCGGTATTGCTTGCCTCCAGAACGAATAATCGCGTACGCCATGCTGAGTGTCCCAGTTTTGGGAAGGCGCAAAAGCTGCCACAGCGACCTGGCGTTGACAACTAAAAAAGACAGAATTCAGAATTCAGAATACAGGAGTCAGAAGGACCCAACTCCGAACCCCAAACTCCAAACCAGGCCTCCAAACCTCGATTGATCCGCGGTTCCAGTCTCCAAGTCTGCGGAACAAGGAGAACGAAATTTCCGTCAGTACTCTCGCGCCAAAAGATGGTCCGCCAGGGCGTGCAAGATCTCCGCCTTTCGACCCAGCGGCTTGAGGAATGCATGCGCCTCCTGCGTCAGGCGCCGGGCAATCTCCCGGGATCGCTCGAGACCGACAACCGACGGATAGGTCGCCTTTTCCGCTGTCAGATCTTTGCCGGCGCTTTTTCCCAGCCTTTCGGATGTTTGAGTGACGTCCAGAATATCGTCTATCACCTGGAACGCCAAGCCGAGAGCCTTGCCAAAATTTGATAGGCTCCGCAGTTGAACCGGAGCTGCGTTTGCGCTCATTGCGCCGAGGCGAATGGAAGAACTGAGCAGCGCCGCGGTTTTGGATTCATGGATGAAACGCAGCATCGGTACCGATACCTTTTTCCCCTCGCTTTCAAGGTCGACGACCTGGCCGGCAATCAGATGCCTGCTGCCGGCCGCTACGGCGAGTTCTCTTACGACCGCGCTCAACGGATATCGAGGCCGATCGGGGACCTTTGAGGCTAATTCGAATGCAAAAGTCAAAAGGGCGTCTCCTGCCAGAACGGCAATTGCCTCGCCGAACACCTTGTGCGAAGTCGGCAGACCGCGACGGAGGTCATCATCGTCCATGCAGGGAAGATCATCATGGATAAGCGAGTAGGTGTGAATGCACTCCACAGCGCAAGCGAGCGGAATCGAAGTGTCCAGTTTCCCGGCGCAACACTCGGCTGCTGCTAGACATAAGATCGGGCGCAACCTTTTCCCGCCCGCAAAAATGCTGTAGCGCATCGCTTTGTGAATCGTCTTCGGTTTGACGCTTGACTTTGGCAGGAACGCTTGGAGGGCTTTGTCCACCATTTTCTGGCGCGTAATAAGATACTCTTTCATTTAGCGGGGTTACCGGAGATAGCGCTGGGCGATCGGCATGCGCCAGCCGATCCCAAACGCAAGGCTCGTAACCCGCAGACCCGGAGCCGCCTGGCGCCTTTTGTACTCGTTCATGTCAACTCTTCGCTGAACCCACCGAACGGTCTGGGGATCAAAACCGCGGGCTACGATGTGTTCCGGACTCAACTGTTTCTCAACATAGAGTTTCAAAATCTCATCCAGAACATCGTACTCCGGCAGCGTGTCTTGATCCTTCTGGTTCGGTTTCAATTCAGCGCTTGGAGGTTTCAAGATTGAATTTGCAGGTATGATTGCGTCCTGACGATTGATCCAGCGCGCCAGCCGGTAGATCATTGTTTTCGGTACGTCGCTGATAACTGCCAGCCCTCCACACATGTCGCCATAAATCGTACAGTAGCCGACTGCCAGTTCGCTCTTGTTGCCGGTGGTTAGGAGAAGATGGCTGAACTTGTTTGACATCGACATCAAGATGAGTCCACGCAATCGAGATTGCATATTCTCCTCTGTAGTGTCCTCACTTAAGCCCACGAATATTTCTTTGAACTGAGCTTTGAAAACTTCGAAGGGTTCCTTGATTGGCACCACGTGCCTGGCGATTCCGAGGTTCTTCGCCAGTTCAGCTGCGTCATCGAGACTGCCCTGGGAAGAATATTGGCTGGGCATAGAGACTCCAACGACGTTTGCGCTGCCCAGAGCTGCGACAGCGACTACCGCAGTTACTGCTGAGTCAATTCCTCCGCTCAAGCCGAGCACCGCGCTTTTGAATCCGCACTTCGCAAAATAGTCACGAACGCCCAATACCAGCGCCTCGAAAACTTCTTCTTCCTCCGGCAGATCCACGTCGGGGGAGGGAGGTCCATCAGACGTGGCCACCGAAATCTGTTCACGAAACGCCGGCATCTGAAAAATGGTCTCTCCCCTTTCGTTGATGGCAAATGAGTTGCCATCAAAGATCAGTTCGTCGTTACCCCCGACTGCATTGCAATAAAAGAATGGTACACCATAGTCGCGGGCAAGTTCCCGGATCATCTCTCTTCGGAGCGCGGGCTTGCCAAGATGGAATGGGGATGAACTCAGGTTGAGAATGAGTCGAACCCCTTTTGCGACCAGGGTCGTAACCGGACTGGTACGGTACAGATCGCCACTGAGATACTTATCGGTCCAGATGTCCTCGCAAATTGTGATGCCGACTTTTGTTCCCAGTAGTTCAACGGGTTCCTGATCGGCGGCGGGCTCGAAATAGCGCGCTTCATCAAACACGTCATAGGTCGGCAACAGCGTTTTAAACACTTTGCGGATCGGCTTGTCCTTCTCCAGAATAGCGCAGGCATTCACGAACTGTTTACCCGGGATATTGGGATTGTAGTCGACAAAGCCGACGAGAAGCGGGTTTGGCCCGACGGAACGGTGCAGGATCTCAAGCGATTCGAGAGTTTGAGGAACAAAGCCGGATTTGAATACGAGGTCCTGTGGCGGGTATCCCGTCAGAGCCAACTCTGGCGTGAGAACCAAGTCCGCTCCCGCCGCTACTGCTCTTTCGTATGCACATAAGATTTTGGCATGGTTAGCGCGAATGTCACCTACGGTGGTATTGATCTGTGCAAAGCCGATTTCCATAGGTGTATGTCTCGTGTCCCGAGACACTAGTACACAGAATAAAGAATAAAGAATAAAGAATACAGAAGTCAGAAATCAGAAGGACCCGACTCCGAACCCCGAACTCTAAACCCCAAACCCCAAACCAGGCCTCCCTCGCGTCCCTCGGCGTACCTTTGCGCGAGGTCTAATACCGAACGATTCAGTCTACCGATCTTCCTCGCACCGACAGACCGTAATTACCGCTGGAGAGGCGTTGGGGCATCTGTGTTAAGATCGGCGAGTACCTCGGGGTCGCGCACGTCGGCCCATTTTCCTTTGATTTCGATTGCTTTCACCTTCTTGCCCTCCTTGGCTACCACGCGAATTGCGTCCGTCAGTTCATATTCCCCTCTTGGTGATTTTTCGAGGCGAGCGAGGTAAGGAAAAATGGAGTTCTTAAATGTATAGATGCCGGCATTGTACCACGGAGTATCGACTTCCTCCGGAAGCAGCTTTTCACGCAGATCCACCACCTGGAATGCGTCATCTAAATACACGGCTCCGCCCTGCGTAACGTCGTGCATGTGGCGTACCGTGATCAGGATCTCTGCGTCCATAGGATTGGTCAGGGGAACATAGCAGGAGGGCTCGACTAAAATGTCGCCATAACTAAGTATGAAAGGGTTATTGGCACAAAAATCCCTGGCCAGTTCGACCACCCTTCCTGTCCCGTCTTGTGTTACCTGCTCAACGTAGTCGATCTGCACTCCAAAATCCGAACCTTTCCCGAAATAATCGATCACGATTTCTTTGCGATACCCGACAATCAGAAGCACTTGCTCAATGCCGGCTTCCCTGAGACCCTCGATGATGTATGCCACTACGGGTTTGCCATGCACCTGCACCATCGGCTTCGGAATATCGTTTGTTAGTTCCCGCATCCGCTTGCCGCGGCCTGCCGCGAGAATTACAGCTTTTGTAATGGTTTCAGCCATTGCTATTTTGTGGGCGGAACTTTACCTTTGCGTCTCATTGACGAACTGCTCGATCCGGGCCATGGCCTCTTTCAGTTTCTCGAGTCCGGTCGCAAAGCAACAACGTACGAAGCCTTCTCCTGAAACCCCAAATGCGCTCCCGGGAACGACCGCGACCTTCTTCGATTTCAAGAGCCTCAGAGAGAAATCCTTACTCTTTAAGCCCGTAGGCGCGATACTCGGAAAGACATAAAATGCGCCTTTTGGCGAATGACAAGGCAGACCGATTTCGTTCAATCGATTCACGACAAAGTTGCGCCGCTTTTCGTAATCGCTGCGCATAGCCTCCACTTCGCTCTGGCAATTTTCAAATGCTTCAATCGCGGCTTCCTGCGACATCGTTGCAGCACACATGATGGAGTATTGATGGACTTTCATCATCGCTTCAATGATAGAGCTTGGGGCGCAGGCGTATCCAACGCGAAAGCCAGTCATTGCAAAGGACTTGGAACAACCATTGAGAAGGACCGTTCGCTCCCTCATCCCATCCAGGGAGGCAATGGATGTATGCTTTGTTCCATCATAGATCAGCTCACTATAGATCTCGTCTGAAAGGACAATCAGATCATGTTGCGTGCATATCTCGGCGATTGGCCTCAGATCATCCACGCAAAGCACTCCACCGGTCGGATTCGTCGGGAAATTCAGCAGAAGCGCTTTGGTGCGCGGCGTAATCGCCTTTGCGACATCTTCTGCCAGCAGACGAAAATCTTGCGCCGCTGAGGTCCTTACCGAGACCGCCTTTCCATAAGAGAGCGAGATACTCGGGCTATAAGAAACGTAACTCGGTTCGTGAAAGATGACTTCATCTCCGGGATTGAGAAGGGCCCGTAAAGCGAGGTCGAGCGCTTCGGATACGCCTACGCTCACGAGAATTTCATCGTGGGGATAATAGGTAACGCCGTAGCGTCGCTCAACGTAGTGCGCGATCGCGTTCCGCAGTTTCGGTAACCCAAGATTTGAAGTGTATCCCGTTCTGCCCTTCTCCATCCCAAAGATTGCAGCCTCGCGAATGCGCCATGGAGTTACGTAGTCCGGCTCTCCGATGCCGAGGGAGATAACATCGGTCATTGATTGAACTACTTCGAAAAAATCCCGGATACCAGAGCGCGGAATTTCTTGGACGTGATCCGCGATATACTTCGAAAAATCCATGCTTTTGAAGGATTCTATGGAGTGACCGGTAGTCTTTCAGCGTTAGCCGGCTGGCCGAGCAACAGGCCGTTTTGTTTGTATGTTTTCAGGCGGAAACGCGTTGCCGTTGAAATGACACCCTCAACGGTGCTCAGCTTTTCAGAGACGAATCTGGCGACCTCCCTTAGGTTACTAGCCTCCAGCGTAATGGCGAGATCGTACCCTCCGCTCATCAGCCAGCAGCTCTTGACTTCGCTGAAGCGAGCTATTCGTTCCGCCAGCCGATCAAATCCGCCCCCTCTTTCGGGGGTGATGCTGACCTCGATAAATGCTGTTACCGCATCCGCATCAATTTTTTCCGGATCAACAACTGCCTGATAACCCAGAATGACGCCCTCCGCTTCGTATTGTCGGATTCGCCGATCGATCTCTTCCACGGAGGTGTTCAGCATTTTTGCCAGATCTTCGCGTGGCGTATTGGAATTTTGGTGAAGCAATTCGATAAGAGGATCCATTTTACAAAAACTGACAGAATTCATTACCTTTGCATCGCCTGATTTCCCATGGGGCGCCCAGCCCCAGCCCACTTATCGTAGAGCAACCAGCCACGGCTCAGCAGATCGTTGGCTGCGGCAGTTCGATCGGCAGCCCCAAGCACCACAATATTTAACCGTCTCGGAGTGACCAGAGTTGTGCCGCCTTGCTGCGTAATCTCAGGTTCATGCTGGGACGAAATGATGATGCACTCGCCGGACCTGGCGGTTGAACCCGTCTTGACCCCGTCGACGCCCTGGATCCCCAAGAGCTGGTTGGTGCTGTGCAGCAAAAACTGCTGCACTTGGCCAGCCCGGTTGAACGCGATCTTTCGCTCCTTTTGCGAAACATAAAACCGGAATGCAGCATCTTTCATCGCGTAGGCTGTCAGCTTGGCCAGATCAAACGCAGTTGAGTAGGGTCTCGCCCCCCTGGCAGGCTCTAAACCGTGTGGATTAAGGAACAAAGTGCGTTCCATTCCCAATTGGCGGGCCAGGGCGTTCATTTGAGATACGAACGCTTCAACGGCGCCTAAAGAACGCAATTGTTCGCCCCCCTGCGCGCGCAACGCAGCCCCGACATAGAAGGCGAGTGTCGTCGCCGCGATATTATCGGATTGCATGAGAGCTGCGTATAGCAAGTCACGGTAGCTGATCAGGTCATTTGGCTGCAAGCCCAGCGGGTTTCCTGGCCCGGCTTCAGCAAGCGCCTGGGGAGGGATCACGACTTCTTGACTCAGATCTGTGCCTTCTCTTGAAGCCCAATCAAGCACCACTTTGGCCGTAGCAATCTTTGTCAGACTGGCGATCTGCCGTTTCTCGTCGGCCTTGTAAGCTTCGAGCACGTAGCCGGTCGTATGATCCGCAATAACGTACGAGGCCGCGACCTGAGCGGTTGCTGCAGACAGGAATCTGAGTACGGCGAGGGCAATGAGCAAAATTCTGGCAAGGTTCCACATGAAATGTAACGGCGCTCACTCTATTGCGGTTCGCCGGTAAGGCAATCTAGAATCCTTGAAAAGCAAAACCGAGAGCCGCAGGTATTTGTCACCCGGTCGTCGTTCCGGTGTGGCGGCGAAGCGAAAGCACCGGAGCGGCAGCCGGGCTCCAGGGATTCAACTGAAATTGGGCGCCTTCGAGCTGAAGAATATTTTCCGAACAAAGCTCAAGAACCGGACGCACGTCGAGATCAAGATATAGAGGGGCGAAGGGCTCCAGATTCATGTAAGCGAGTTTGAACAATCGGCACGCCGGGTGCAGTCGCTTCCGGTCAGTAGGATGCTCTGGACGCCGGTATTGTTTCTGCAGATGAACAAAGGCTCCGGCCAATTGAATAAGCCCTTTGAAAAATTGGTGCGGTGGGCCTTTCGCCCCCAGCCATAGATGTTCGAGGACGTCATGTGCCTCATAGTAGCGCTGTTCATTGAAGCAAACGAAATACCCTTCATAACACGGATCGCGAGTCGATCCCGTATTTAAGGATTTGACATACGATTTGATTCGTTCGCCTTTTTTCATTCTTTCTCCAAGCGAGGCCGCGCTTCGGAGCGGCGAGAAGTGAGGATCTCAAGGCCGGCCCTCGGATACAGAAAAAACCTGGCTCGTCTGCAACCAGCTTCGCTTTTCAAGGATTCTGGTGAATTTGCTTGTCAGCTCGCCCTACGCAAAGAGAATTCCGTCCTGTTGGAAAATCTGCTTTGGCGGATAACGGCGATGTCGACGGAATTAGCGGTTTTGACGTCTTTGCTTCTTGTCTTGCTGGCCGGTGTTTCAGCCTTCTTCTCGGGGATGGAAACCGCCCTCTTTTCGATTACCGGGTTCCAAATTCGTCGCTGGCGCGAACGCGACCCGACGATTGCAGGGGAATTTGAGAAGCTGATGACCCATCCAAGACGTGTGCTCAGTGTGATCTTGCTGACGGACACCTTGATCAACATCCCGTTGATCATTCTGGCTCTCGTCTTTACGAACGCGATCGAATTGCCTGTGCCGATTTGGCTCAAGACGCTGGTTATTTTCGGATTCATCGTTCTTGCCTGCGACCTGTTGCCCAAAATCCTTGCGCTTGCCGATCCTTTTCGCTTTTCCGAAATCGCCATTCGTATTCTCCGGGTGGTAATGCCGATCGCCGACCCGCTTTCGCGATCGCTGCAGGATCTCGTGGAGCGCGCTGCGGACCTTTTTGCGAAGGAAAAGCCCGGCCCGCAAAATCATCTCAATGACGAAGAACTCGTAGCTCTAGTGGAATTGGGGGTTGAGGAAGGTCAACTAAGTGCGGACGAACGCGAAATGATCCAGGAAATTATCAAGCTGGGCGACAAGACGGTGAAGGATTGTATGACTCCGCGAGTCGACGCCTTTACTATTCCGGATTCACTTACAAACGAGGAAACGATTCGTCTGCTTCGAATCAGGCGGCACGGCAGAGTTCCCGTTTACGGCGAAAGTCCGGACGAAATTCTCGGTGTGCTCGATGCGAAAAGCTTTCTTTTGGATCACGAAGAGCACTACACGGAGCACCTCGAAGTCCCATCATTTGTCCCGGAAACGATGCGAGCGCTTGACCTTTTGCGAGCCTTTCTCACACACACCCAGCGTCTTGCGATCGTGGTTGACGAATTCGGGGGGACGGAGGGAGTGGTGACCTTCAATGATATCGTTGAAGAAGTGATCGGTGACGCCGTTCCGCGAGGCGAAGACGAGCTTTACATCGAAGAAGTCGCGCGGGGCAAATGGCTCGCAAGCGGTGGCGCGAGGCTCGATGATCTCAGCGAATTGGTTGGAGTCGACCTGCGGCGCGAAGGCCTCGATACAATCGGCGGTTTGATCTTCAATGAATTGGGCTATTTACCCAAGCCGGGAGCGATCGTCGAGATCCCTCCCCTCCATTTCGAGATTCGCCAGAGCAGCCGCAAACGGATATTGGAGGTGGCTGTGGAAAAAATAAGCTCGTTGCGGCCGGAGGCGCCATGACCTGGTTCGTATTGGTTCTGTGCCTGGCGGCTTCCTTCCTCTTTTCCGGCACCGAAGCAGGGATCCTGTCGCTGAACAGGCTGCGGCTTCGCCATCTCGCGCGACAAAGAGATCGGGCCGCAGCGCATCTTGAACAAGTCTTGGAACAGCCGGCCCGCCTTCTCGTGACGGTCTTGATCGTCACTAGTCTCCTGAACATTCTGGCGCTGGTGCTGCTCGCGAATGCCTTAGTGGGTTGGGTTGGCTGGACGGGCTACTTTCTAACGCTCCTACTCGCGCTTCCCCTGTTTCTCGTTGCAGTGGAGCTCCTCCCGAAAGCGGTGTTCCGCCGCCTTCCCTATAAGCAGCTCGCGTCGCTTGCCACACTTCTGGACGCCGCTTCAGTGATCCTGACCCCTGCGATCTATCTCGGGCGTTTTTTTGCAAAGAACGTTCTCCGGCTAAAACGTCCTCGCGAAATCTTTGTTGCTCGCGAGGATTTGAAGTATGTCACGAGCGAGATTGAGAGGATGGGCATGCTCAGCAGCATCGAGCGCCAGCTGATTCATAATGTGGTCGATTTTCGTTCGGTGAGAGTAAACGACGTAATGGTCCCGATCACGGCCGTCGTAACGGTCCGCCTTGAAACAACGATCGAGCAACTCCTTGAGATCTTTCGCCGCTCAGGTTTCGACCGTTATCCTGTGGTGAACGAGGCGGGAAAAATTCTCGGAGTCGTGACGGTATTCGATCTGATTGTGGATCGACCTGCGGTTTCCGTCGCGCGCGAATACCTGCGCCGAATTCTAACCGTAAGATCAGACGAACAGGCTGCTCTTGTGCTTCGCAGGCTTCGCGCCTCCCCGATCAACTTGGCGTCAGTTGTTGATGACTCCGGGAATACCGTCGGCATAGTAAGTGTCGAAGATCTCGTCAATCCACTCGTCAAGGTATCCAGCGAGGCCACGGCTCGGACCAGCGAGATCTAAAGATGGCGCGGTCGGGTCGAGCGCGGCGTCGATTGGGGGTGCAGTGGCCTCAGACCTCCGAGCGGAATTCACCACAGACGCACAGCGCGGCGTAGCCGCAACCAAATCCCCTCGTCCCGTGGTCGTGGTCGTGCTCTTGCTCGAATGAGAGAGGGAAATTGCTCCAACCAGAAGAGGGCTATCAAATTTTGGTCGTTAGTAGCACAGCGGACATAAAGAATCGGGAATGGATTTTCAGTTTGGTGCCAGGTCGATGGCGAGCGCGGTGAACTCCGAATTCCAAACCGAACGGTGAACGGCGAACGGCGAACGGCGTGTTCGCCATTAAGCAGCTAATGCGGCTTGACCGCGTCCAAACTCTCTCAATATTTTCCCCGCTCTATGGTCACGCCTACAACTCCCTATTCCCGCAAAAACCCGTTTCCTGCTACTCTGCTGGTGAACCGGAAACTGAATTTTGAAGGTTCAGAGAAAGAGACGCGGCACTATGAATTCTCGCTCGCGGGCTCAGGACTGATTTACGAGGTCGGCGATTCGATGGGCGTGTTTCCGCGCAATAATCCGAAACTGGTAGAAGAACTTCTCCACGCTTTGCATTTCTCGGGCGACGAACAGGTGAAGAACAAAGAGGGTGAGACATTTTCCATGCGGGAAGCATTGTTGAAGCGCTACCATGTTACCCAACCCTCCAGGCAATTTCTCGAAGCCGTCGTCTCGAAATCGCAGCATGCGGGCATCCTCGCCGGGTTAATGCATCCGGATCGAAAGAATGAGCTTGAACGTTATCTCTGGGGGCTTGAGGTAATTGACTTTCTGC
>Ga0182038_10000235_pt1 | contig 27854 bp, 29 predicted proteins | sample sta12Can44000108_FD_125976 | JGI IMG/M metagenome (GOLD analysis project Ga0182038, IMG submission 125976) | Lab enrichment of tropical soil microbial communities from Luquillo Experimental Forest, Puerto Rico - statanox.12C.anox.44.000.108 | ecosystem: Environmental > Terrestrial > Soil >...
ACACATGAATATTTTCCAATGTAAGAAGATGTGAGGCAGAACGGTGTTCGGTGGGATAGGAATATTAATGTCCATTTGGCCCCGGCTGCGCGAGCCGGGGCGGCGGCTATGGCGGTGCAACCAGGGGGCGGTGACGCTCGAGGCGGCCCTGACTCTGCTGCCGATGCTGTTCTCGCTTTTTGCCGTGATCGAGATGGGGCTTTATCTCAAATGCCGCACGGATTTGGATCTGGTGACTCAAGCGGGGGCGCGGCAGATCATGGTGGGAAAGACCCAGTCAACTTATTCAAGTCTGACCGCCGACCAGTTCAAGATGAACTATCTCTGCCCCAATCTTCCGTCCATCATAAGTTGTAGCAAGCTGGTGGTGAACGCCACCATGTTCGATGCTTCCACGACGTCGGGGGCAGGATTCTATACCTTCGTCAGCGGTAATCCTTTGGCGCTTAAAGTCCTGAGAAACCAACAGACCTTCTGCCTCGGCAATGGCGGCAGCTATGTTTATCTGCAGGTGGCTTATCCGATGTCCCAGTTGGCGGCCGGTTTGAGCATCCTGGCATTGTTGGGCGGCGGGACGCAGGACCGTTATCTGGTGTCCTCGGCGGCATTCAGGAACGAGCCGTTTCCCAATGCCAAATATGTCATCCCGGCGGGGTGCTGAGATGGCGCGGCCGTTCTGGAAAGATCGCACTGGCAGCGTGGCGCTGGAATTCGTGCTGACGGTGCCGCTGATGATCTTCACCATGTTGGGGCTCTATCAGGTCTGGTTCCTGGCGACGGCTAATCGGCAGATCGAGACGGTGGCCGATTCCATCGCCCAGATGCTGACCCAGAACACCACCGGATCGGTGAGCGACGTCGATCTGGGATTCGTGGCGAGTTCCGCCATGGTGCTGTTTCCGACGGTGCTGACGGATGCGTCCAAGCAGAACGTCGCCTGGTCCAGCATCATCAAGATCACCATCAGCAGCGTAGTGTTCGTGGCCCAGTCGAACGGCTCTTATCTGGCGCAGGTGGCCTGGAGCAGGGGGCCAAACAAACGGCCTTGCGGTAGTAATCTGTCGGCGCAATCCGATGCCGATCCGCCAAGTCCCACGGCGTTGCCGCAAGATCTGTTCGGTTCCGGCTCTTTGATCGTGGTGGATGTGTCATACGACTATAAGCCCCAATTTCTGTCGGACTGGTTCGCCTCTTCCTACGGCTTCAGCAAGTCGGCCTATCTGCAGCCCCGCTACATCACCTCGCCTGATTATATCCAACATTCGAACAGCAATGCCGATGGCGCGGCCACTGTCTGCACGGGATATCTGTGACACCATGACGATGCTTCGCAATCTTCGCTGCTTCATCCAGGATCGCTCGGGCTTTTCGGCGCTGATGTATGCCATCAGCGCGCTTCCGGTTCTGGGGTTGTTCGGAGTGGCCTTGGACTACGGCAATACCCTGACCTATCGCCAGAAACTGGACGCCGCCGCCGATGCGGCCAGCCTGCAGGCGGTGAACACTGCTCGCGCCCAGATCCTGGCCAATCCCAACCAAAGCGAATCAGCGACCCAATCGGCGGCGGTGGCGGCGGGGCTGAATGCCTTCAAGGCCAATGCCGGTACGGCGCTTTCGGCGTTGGATATCAACAGTCCGACGGTCAGCCTGACCATCTCGGACAGCAATCCTTTGACCATGACGGTGACCGGCACCGCCAAATATAATGCTTCGGTCACTACCCGTTTCGGCAAGTTGTTCGGAGCAAGCTTCAAGACCTTCAGCTTTTCCGGCAATTCCCAGTCTGCGACCGTCATGGCCAATTACGTGGGCTATTATCTGCTGATCGATGTTTCCGGCTCGATGGGCACGCCTTCGACCATCAGCGGTCAGACGGCCTTGGCGAAGATCAATCCCGACGATCTGTCGCAATATCCGGGAGGCTGCATGTTCGCCTGCCATTTCAGCGGCTATAAGGGCTATGCCTATTCCCGGACCAACAGCGCCAGTTCGACGGCAACGGCGGTGGCGAACAATTATTGTGCCCAGCCCGATACGTCGAGCTGTATCCAATTGCGCATCGATGCGGTGGCGACGGCGCTGAAGGCGTTCATGTCCAGCGCTCAAGCGGCAGAAAGCTACGACAATCAGATTGCTGTCGGGCTTTATCCGTTCATCGTCAATCTGTTCCAATATTACCCGGCATCCAGCGCCAGTTCGACGCTATCTACCGATCTTTCCGCCAGCAGTACGGCCGCCGACTGCATTCCCGGGCTGTTGGACAATGGCGGCGCGACCAATACGGGCCTGTCGTCCAGTTGTGCCAATTCGGCCAAGGCCAATGTCACCATGGGCTCGGGCGGAACCCATATTGGCAATGGCTTTTCCCAACTTTACAATCTGATCCCTCAGCCGTTCGGCGATGGCTCCAGCCAGGATAAGCGCAAGCCGATCGTGTTCCTGATCACCGACGGCGCCGATGACGAGCAGGTCTATAAGTCGGGAAGCTGGTCGGGAAGCAATCATGCGACCACCGTCGCTTCAAGCTATTGCAAGCTGTTCAGCGATGCCGGGATCGCGCTTTACATCCTCAACATCCCCTATCAGACCATCACCAATGCGAACGCAAGTTTCGCGGGAAATGAAGATGGCTATGCGAACAGCAACATCCCTTATATTGCGCCCAGCCTTCAGGCCTGCGTGACGTCACAGAGTAATTATTTTCAGGCCGACCCCTATAATCCCGATTCCATTACCGACCAGATTCAGGCGATGTTCGCCCAGTCTTTGCAGGCGACGCGTCTGGTGAAATAGTCCAACCCTTCGGCTTGTAAGGGCTTTGCTGGCGTCGATCCAAGCCGCCGGCCAGTTTCCTTACCGATTTGCCTCTCTCATGATTGAGCCAGGGGGCGTAATCGTATAGCTTGTCACATCTTGGTTGGGTTCACTCTGGCAATAAGGACTGGGATGATGGAGAGCGCCGATAACGTCGCGCAAATGGACCGGCAGATTGAAACCGAGTTCGAGGAAGAGGTTCGCGACATCCTCGACAGCACTGATGTGCTGATCGGCAATCTGCGCTCGAAGGTTGCGCCGGCGGCAGAGGGGTTGGCGCAGATCAGGCGCGACATGCTGAATGTCGAAATGCGCGGCGCCACCCTGGATCAGCCCCTGGTGACCATCGTCGCCCATCGTCTGGGGGAATATCTGGCCGAGCTGAAGGAACTGTCCGGCCAGCAGTTGGACGATGTGCAGGCCTTCCTCGACAATATCCGCCGCGCCATGGAGGGCAAGGTCGAGGCCTCTCATTCCGCCAAGGTGGTGCGCAGCCTGCCGGCCAAGGTGGTAGGCAATTTCAATCCCGCCGATGTCAAGATTTCCAACGTCGAAGTGCTGCTGGTGATCGGCGACAAGGCCACCGCCCGCATCGTCGAGCGTGAACTGGCCGCCTGCGGTTATCGCAGCTGCACCGTGCGGTCTCCCTTCCAGGCCATCGAGATGGCGGTCCGCACCCAGCCGGATATGGTGATCGCCGCCGGCGTGCTGGACGATCTGACCGGCGTCGATCTGGCCAATGCCTTTTCCGCCATGCCGACCACCCGCGATCTGCCGGTGGCCATCCTGACCAGCTACAGCTGGGGTCATCCGTCGCTGGAGAATCTGCCCTCGCGCGTGCCGATCATCCGCAAGGGCCCCAACTTCGGTGACGACCTGGCCGAGGCTTTTGCCCGTCTGCGCATCACCTGATCCTGAAAAAAACAGGAAAACCAATGGGCGGCCACCGACATTCGGTGTGCCGCCCAAATTTTTTTGAATAATTTTAGCGTTATAAATCAGATGGTTAGCGGAAAAATCTCCTGATGTCGAAAAAACTGCGCCCGCTTTTCCGGCGCGGCGCGTTGAAGGAATGACAGGGTTGCGGAACGGCGAGACGCCAGTCGATAAAAAACGACGCCGCAGCTTAGTACTCAGGAGGTAATCATGCCCGTTATTGCCACTAACAATGCCGCGAATTCCGCGCTGAACTATCTGAATAACAACTCGTCCAACGAATCGAGCTTGCTCGCCAAGCTGGCTTCTGGCTCGCGCATCGTCAATGCTTCTGACGACGCCGCCGGTCTGGCCATCGGTACTCAGCTGCAGGCCAGCGTTACCACCTATTCGCAGGACCAGACCAACGTCCAGCAGGGCACCTCGATCCTGCAGACCGCTGACGGCGCTTTGGCGCAGATCAGCAACATCCTTCAGCGCATGATGTCGCTGGCGACCGAAGCCGGTTCCGGCCAGGTGACCAACACCCAGCGGACCCAGGACATCAACACGGAATACAGCCAGCTGCAGAACGAAGTCACCAGCATCGTCAGCAGCACCCGTTATGCCGGCCAGAACGTGCTGTCGGGCTCGTTCCTGTCGAACGTCAAGTTCCTGGTGGGCACCACCAGCTCGGATACCATCAGCGTCACCGTTTCGTCGGTTTCTCTGAGCAGCCTGGGCGTGACCGGTTCGGTCAGCAGCGCTTCCGACGCTCTGAGCGCCATCTCGAACATCAATTCGGCGATCAACACCATCACCCAGGAACGTGCGAAGATCGGCGCCTATGAATCGCGCTTCAACTTCAGCCTCCAGGACATCCAGACCAACGTGCAGAACATCAGCTCTGCTCAGTCGGTGATCATGGATGCCGACGTCGCCTCGGTGAAGTCGAGCCTTTCTTCCACTGACGTGAAGACTCAGGCCTCGGTCGCCGCCCTGTCGCAGGCCTCGCAGTTGCCGCAGGAACTGCTGCGTCTGATCCAGTCGTAATCAACCTCATGAGGTGATTAGTAGGGCATGCTGAAAGCCCCATGAGAGGATCGCGGAACTGGTAAACCATTTTTTTACCAGTTCCGCGGAATCCTGAGACACTCCGGTGAGTAACCCGGGACGTTTTGCCGAATGGTCCCCCCGCTGTTGGGGAAGGATATTTGGGAAAACTCCGGGGTATTTCCGCGAAAGCGGGTCAGCTGGAGAACGGTACACCGTTCCCCCCTCTCGGTCGAGGGGGTCGGATTGTCTCATAGGAGGCCCGCATGCCTGTGATCACGACAAATAACGCAGCCAATATTGCGTTAAATTATCTGAACAATAACTCGAATACCGAGTCCTCCAAGATCGCCATGCTGGCGTCGGGCTCGCGTATCGTCCAGGCGTCCGACGACGCCGCCGGTCTTGCCATCGGTACTCAGCTGCAGGCCGCCACCGCGGTCTATAGCCAGGACGAAATCAACGTCCAGCAGGGTACCTCGATCCTGCAGACCACTGACGGCGCCCTGGCGCAGATCAGCAATATCCTTCAGCGCATGATGTCGCTGGCCACCGAAGCCGCTTCGGGCCAGATCACCGACACCCAGCGCAGCCAGGATATCGGCACTGAATATAATCAGCTGTCGCAGCAGGTGGACACCATCGTCAGCAGCACCCGCTACGGCGGCCAGTCGTTGCTGTCGGGCTCGTTCCTGTCTTCCGTGCGCTTCCTGGTGGGCACCACCAGCGCGGACAGCATCGCGGTGTCGCTCTCGACCATCAACGCCACCATCCTTGGCGTGACCGGCAGCATCAGCACCATCACGGCTGCGATGAGCGCGATCACCACCATCAATTCGGCGATCAATATCGTGACCCAGCAGCGCGCCCAGGTCGGTGCCTACGAGTCGCGGTTCAATTTCAGCCTGCAAGACATCCAGACCAACGTGCAGAACACCCAGGCCGCGACCTCGGTGATCATGGACGCGGACGTCGCCCAGGTGAAGTCGGCCCTCTCGGCCAACGACGTGCGTACCCAGGCTTCGGTGGCCGCCCTGACTCAGGCCGCGCAGCTGCCGCAGGAACTGTTGAAGCTGCTGCAGTCGTAATTTTCGGTCTGCAGCCGCTTTTTCGGCGCCAGGATTCCCGGCGCCGGGCGTACAAGTCTAATGGGACCGGCCTGGCCGGACCCGGCAAGAGGGGGTGGCGAAGCAAAGCGCCGCCCGAACGTATTGGTAAGATTGGTCGCGATAAGCCCCTCGGGGCTTTGGCTCTAGAACCTGACAACGGAGTTTCAGGGTCATGGTGTCAACGGTCAGCACAGGCAGCGCAGTCGACGTCAGTAGTCTGACGAAGGGCTCCTATACTGTGTCATTGCAGGAAGCGGTCACCGACAAGGTGCAGCCGTACCTGGATCGTGCCGACGCGGTCACGACTGAGATCAACACCAATTCGAGTTTTTTGACGGCTTATCAGAGTATGCAGACGTTGCTGACTGCATTGCAAAGCGCGACGTCCAATCTGTCGACCGAAGCTGTCATGGGCTCGAACACATTCAACGCTCGTACCGCCGCCTTGACCAGCAATGGCACGGCGGCCAGCGATCTTTTGTCGGTCAGTGTGCAGTCGGGAACCACCACGGGGTCGCATACCGTGATGGTCGATCAATTGGCTTCGGCCGAGGTCGATACCAGTGCGACCCAGACGGTCTCGTCGACGACGGCCTTGGGGTATACGGGAAGCTTCGTTCTGGGCGAAAGCGGGATGACCGCCCAGACGATCACCGTGACCTCGACCATGTCGGTCTCGGACATTGTCGCCACCATCAACGGATATTCCTCTTATACCGGCGTTTCCGCTTCGACGGTTTCTGTGGACAGCAGCCATTCGGTGCTGGTTCTGGCCGGTGAAGACACCAACAAATCGCTAAGCCTGACCGATGTCAGCGGCGGCGTGCTGGGCAAGCTGGGGATCATCGGCCCCACGGTGACCAGCATCAACACGGTCAGCAGCACCTCGACGGCGCTCAACAGCACCGGCAGCTTCACCGTCAATGGCGGCACCGACGGCAACGGCAATACCGTTTCCTTCAATGTTTCGATCACCAGCACCATGTCGCTGGACGATGTGGTCAGCGCTATCAACAGCGCTGCGACCACCGCCAATTCCGACGTGACCGCCACCGACAGCAATGGCGTGCTGAAGCTGGTGACATCGGCCGGCAGCACCATCACGCTGAGCAATGTCAGCGGCACGGCGGCGTCCGATCTGGGCATTCCGGCCAGCGGTGCCGCCAATCAATCTTTTGGCGCCAAGCCGTCGAAGGTGACGGTGGACGGCGTCGAGGTTTCGCGCGATTCCAATTCGGTCAGCGACGTCATCAGTGGCATTACCCTGAACCTGCAGGCGGTCAGCACCGACAGCACCGTTACATTGCAGGTGCAGCCGGATACGGCCAAGGTGGGCAGCGCCATTTCCAGTTTCGTGACGGCTTACAACAACTGGGAAAGCTACGTCACCACGAACGAAGCCACCAATTCCGACGGTACGGCGTCGTCTTCGGCGGTGCTGTTCGGCAACCAGACCCTGCGCGAGGCCAGCCTGCAGGTTGATAGCCCGCTGACTGCCCTGGTCCGCAATAATTCTCTCGGTGGTTTGGGCATTTCGCTGAACAGCAACAACCAACTGGTCATCGACAGCACGACGCTCAGCACGCAGCTCTCGTCCAATTTCCAGGGCGCGATGTATCTGTTCAGCGCGGCGACGACGACATCGGATTCCAGCTTGCAGCCCTATGGCTCGAACTACAGTACCTATTCCGGCAGCTTCGACATGGCCGTCACCACCGATTCCTCGGGCAATGTGACGGGGGTATCGGTCGGGGGAGACACTTCGTCTTTCACCTTCTCGAACAATGTCATAACCGGCAAGTCGGGGACCGCTTATTCCGGGATGAGCTTCAAATATAGTGGCAGTGGCGGCACCGTCACGGTAACCTCAAGCCAGGGTATCGCGGCGCAGCTTTACCAGGTGTCGAACACTTACGGCAACACTACTTCGGGTTCGGTGCAGTCGCTGATCACCAGCCTGGAATCGCAGAACCTGTTGCTGGAGACCCAATATAACAACGACATCACCGCCGCGAACAATTATGCCAGCTATCTTTTGAGCTGGTATGCGACGATCGAAAGTCAGATCAACACCTATGGCCAGGCCAGCAGCACGATGAAACTTCTCATCAGCGCCGGTCTGTCGAGTTAAAAATGATGAAGGGCGTCGCTGAGACGTATCGGTCTTTTCCGGGAGCTTGCTGATGCAGCCGAATCGTTATGCCATCAACGCCTATCACACGGCGCAGCTGACCACGCCACCCTTGACCGCCGTGGTCATGCTCTACGACGGCATCATGGTGCGCATTGCCGCCGCCGGCGAGGCCGCGCGCAAAGGCGACTATGACCGCCAGTTCAAAATGGTGATGAGCGCCGCGCGCATCATCGATGGGCTGAACCGCTGCCTGGATATGGAAAAGGGCGGTGGGGTGGCCACCAACCTGCGCGAGATGTATGAATCCGTCGCTCGCGCTCTGTTCCGTTCGGTGGGCCGCGAAACCGGTGGTGAAGTCGCCGACCGTCTGGTGGCTGCTGTCCGCATGACCCGCGACGCCTGGGCCGAGATTGCCGGTCTGCCGCCGTCCTCGACCTCGACCACGGTGAGCGAGCTGCCGCCCGCCCTGCGCGAAGACGACCTTTAAGGCTGACGCCCTGGCAGGGGACATCCGACCGTGACGCCGCAGGAATTCCAGGATTTGGTGGACCGCCTGGGTGAAGACATCCAGGAATGGCCGAAAAGCGTGGTGGGCGAAGCCCGCCGGCTGGTCGCCGCCAGTGACGAAGCCCAGGATATTCTGGAGCAGGCCGAGCGCCTGCGCCGCATGCTGACCGATATGGGGCACCAGGCCCCGTGCTTCTTCGCCGACAAGGTGGTGGCCGTGGCCATGGCCATGGACCCGCCGGAAGAAGAAGACAAGGTCTTGAACTAGGCCGAGTTTACCTCGGCAAGCTTCCGCAAATCCGCCGCTATTTCCCGCACCAGACCGGCCCAGCCGCCATCGTTGCCGCGATAAAGCTTGGCGCGGGGATACCAGGGGGTATCGCCATCGCGCCCCCAGCGGTAATCGATCTGGCCCGCCGACAGCATGACCCAGACCGGCTTGCCCATGGCTCCGGCCAGATGCGCCACCGAGGTATCGACCGTGATCACCAGATCCAGGGCGGCCAAGGCGGCGGCAGTATCCAGGAAATCTCCTAGCCGTCCCGACAGATCGGTGATCGGCAGCTTCAGGCCTTCCAGTTGCAAGGCGGCATCGCCCTTTTGCAGCGAGAACAGGCTCACCCCCTCGATGCCGGCCAGTTCCGACAGCTGTTCGACCGGGCAGCTGCGGCGATTGAGCATGCGGCGCGCGAAAATCTCACCTGTCGAGGGGCGGGACGCCCAGGTCAGGCCGACCTTCAGGCCTTTTCCCTTCAGCTTCATGGCCGGCGGCGTCGCGATATAAGGTGCGCTGGCCCGCAGCCAGGCCTCGTCGCAGCCCACCACCAGCGGCAGGCTGACCAGGGGAATGGTGAAGTCCACCGGGGGAAAGTCGGGCTTTTCGACGATGGTCATTACCTCGTCGACGGCGGGTAGAGCCTTGAACAGCCGCTCCAGCCCGTTGTGGCATTCGATGATGATATGGCCGCCGAGCCCCTCGAGCTTTTGCAGGAAGCGGCAATATTGCAGCATGTCGCCGAAGCCCTGCTCGCCGGTGATCAGCAGGCGCTTGCCGGCCAAAGGCTGGCCGGTCCAGCGCGGAGCCGGGACATTGGCGACGCGCATGTTCTTGGTCTTCAGCCGCCATTCGGCCTCTTGGAACCCGCGTTCGAAGTCGTTGCAGGTCAGCAGCACGGTGGAAAGATTGGCATGGGCGATGGCGTGTTCGGGCTCCAGTTCGATGGTGCGCTCGTAATGATGGATGGCCTTGCCCAGATTGCCGCGCGCCTGCTCCAGCACCGCCATGCTGGAATGCAGGCCGGGATTGTCGCCGCAGAGAAAGCCGCTCAGCTCCATCAGGGTGATGGCTTCGTTGGCTTTCATATCGGCGGCCAGTTCGGCGGCCAGCAGGCAGCAGAGATCGACCCGGGTGGGATTGGCCTGGATGGCCGAAACCAGCAGCAGTTTCGATTTGTGATGCTGGCCGGTGTCGGTCAGGAAGCGCGACAGCCGCAAGGCGATCTCGGGGTGAGGGCCATGAAGCTTGATGCCGTCGATCAGGCATTGGATGGCGGCAGTCATCAGGCCGATGCAGGCCAGGGCGTTGGCGTGATCGATGCGCAGCAGCAGATTTTCCGGCTGCGCCCGCGAGGCCTCGCCGATCATGGCCGTGCCGACTTCCTGGTGACCCAACTGGAACTCGGCGACCCCCATCATATAGTCCAGCACCGCCAAACGGTCGCCGCGCGCCTGCAATTGGCGGCAAATCTGGGCGCAGGTCTCGAAATCCTGGGCCTCCATGGCGGCATGGGCGCGGCGATAATCCTCGTCCGGACAGGCCAGGACCATGTCCTTGGGCGAGGCGTCTCGGACCTCATCAGAGGGGGCGTGAAGCTGGTTGCTCATAGGCTGACGGTGCCTGATCGGGCGTTCTTTCGCCATAGACATTTTTTTCCGCCTGATTTTGCCGCCCGGCCCGTAACAGACCATGAGTGAGCAGCAGAAATGTTTCCGGTGTCTGGCCGGATGGATGCTGTCACCGAAAAACAGGAGGTAAGCATGCCTGTCATCGCAACCAACAATGCGGCCAATTCCGCATTGAACTACTTGAACAACAACTCGTCTGCAGAGGCGAGCTTGCTGTCCAAGCTGGCGTCGGGCTCGCGGATCGTCAATGCATCAGACGACGCCGCTGGCCTTGCCATCGGTACTCAGCTGCAAGCCAGCGTGAATACCTATAACCAGGACTCCACCAACGTCCAGCAGGGTTCGGCGATCCTGCAGACGGCGGATGGCGCTCTGGCGCAGATCAGCAACATCCTGCAGCGCATGATGTCGCTGGCCACCGAAGCCGGTTCCGGCCAGGTGACCAACACGCAGCGTTCGCAGGACATCAACACGGAATATTCCCAGCTGCAGAACGAAATCACCAGCATCGCCAGCAGCACCCGCTATGCGGGTCAGACGGTGCTGTCGGGTTCGTTCCTGCAGTCGGTGAAGTTCCTGGTGGGCACCACCAGCGCCGATACCATCAGCGTCACCGTTTCCTCGGTGTCGTTGAGCAGCCTCGGCGTGACCGGATCGGTGAGCACCGAGTCGGCGGCTCTGTCGGCGATCTCGTCCATCAACTCGGCGATCAATACCGTATCGCAGAGCCGGGCGAAGATCGGTGCCTACGAGTCCCGCTTCAACTTCAGCCTCCAAGACATCCAGACCAACGTGCAGAACATCAGTTCCGCCACCTCGGTCATCATGGATGCCGACGTGGCGATGGTGAAGTCGCAGCTCTCGTCGACCGACGTGAAGACCCAGGCTTCGGTGGCGGCTCTTTCGCAGGCGGCGCAGCTGCCTTCGGAACTGCTTAAGCTGATCCAGGCTTAAGAAATCGGCTTTCGGCAATGACATGCCGGGCATGCTGATCCTGGCGCGGTGAAGGAGGTTTCGGGAACAGACGGCTGCCACCGTCCGTTCCCTCCACCCTCTCCGCGTGGCCCGGCGCCGCGGGGTATCAGGAGGTAAGCATGCCTTGAATGCCGCTGGCTTGGTTTTCCAGGCCGGAGATTACCGAAAAGCCGATGAAGCCAACTTCATCGGCTTTTTCTATTGTCACATCCGAAGGCGACGATATTCGCCATCGTCTTAGGAATTCGTTAAGCGCCGATCTGGCATCATCCGTTCAGTGACCCTGGGCCGGAGGTCTGTCCGCCGTCCAGGCCCCATGAACGGGAGCAAGATGCCATGACCAACGCCTCCACCGCCAGCGCCACCCTCGAGGCGTCGCCGATCGCCGTCGTTAAGCTGTACGACACGATCATGATGCATATCAATAAGGCTGGCGCCGCCGCCAGCGCCGGCGATTACCAGACCCAGTTCACCGAGGTCATGAGCGCCACGCGCATCATCGACGGCCTGAACCGTTGCTTGGATATGGAAAAGGGCGGCAAGACCGCTCAGTCCCTGCGTGACATGTACGAGGCCGTGAGCCGCGCCCTGCTGCGTTCGGTGGGTAAAACCACCGGTGCCGAGGCCTGCCAGCGTCTGGTCGGCGCCGTCGGCGAGACCCGCGACGCCTGGGCCACCATCGCCGGTGTTCCGCTGCTGAACACTTCCAGCCCGGTCTGACCACCGGCCAAGGATGAATGTCGCCCGCCGCCGGCCAGCAAGGTCGGGCGGGCGGATGAGATTTCCCCGGCAGGCAAAGGATGCTGCCTTTGGCGGACAGCCTCGACATCCGTGACGATGACGAACGCGGTCAGGAGCAAAAGGCCGATAAGCAGTCGCGGCAGATCGCCGTGGCTTTGTCCTATCGTCCTGGCGGGGTCGACGACGCGCCCAAGGTGGTGGCCAGCGGGCAGGGCGAGACCGCCCGGCAGATCCTCGAACTGGCCTTTTCCCAGGGCGTGCGGGTGCGGGAAGATCCCGATCTGGCACAGATTCTGGCGGCGGTCGAGATCGACAGCGTGATTCCCTTGAGCGCCTTCGTTGCGGTGGCTGAAATTCTCTCTTACGTCTATCGCGCCAACAACCAACCGATCCCGGAGCCGGCGCTATGAGCGCTTCGAAAGCTGCTCTCGTCACCATCGACGAAGCCCGCGAAGAAATCGAAAAAATCTCGTCGCTGGTGCTGGCGGCACGGCGGCTGATGGCGACTGGCGCGCTGGTGGATCTGGTGGCGATTCAGGAGCGGGTGGCCGACCTCTGCGCCGCCGTCGAGGCCATGCCCAAGGATGACGGCAAAAGCCTGATGGACGATCTGAACGGCCTGATTCGCCGCCTGGATCGCCTCAGCAGCGATATTTCCGAGCATCTGGAGCAGATGCGCGATCCCGAAGACGGAAAGGCCTGACCCATGGACTGGACCCTTTACGTCCGTACCGTGCTGGCCCTGATCTTCGTGCTGGGGCTGATTGGCGCGGCGTCCTGGGCGGCGCGCAAGTCTGGCCTGGGGCCGCAAGGCCGGGTGGGTCGCAAGGGCCGGCGTCTGGCCGTGGTCGAGAGTTTGGGACTTGACGGCCGCCGCCGGCTGGTCTTGGTTCGCCGTGACGGCGTCGAGCATCTGCTGCTGGTGGGCGGCGTCTCCGAACTGGTGGTGGAAAGCGGCATTGCCGCCCCCGACGCCAAGACCCTTGAGGAGCAAAAGCCGTGATGGGCAAGAAGAAGCCGTTCCTGATCATCGCCGCCGCCTTCGGCTCGCTTCTGCTGGCGGCCACGCCGGCCATGGCTCAACAGTTCAATGTCGATTTCGGCGATGGCGCCTCGACCACGGGCCGCATCGTCCAGTTGGTGGCGCTGCTGACGGTTTTGAGTCTGGCGCCGTCGATTCTGGTGATGGTCACCTCCTTTACCCGCATCGTGGTGGTGCTGGGCTTCCTGCGCCATGCCCTGGGCACTCAGACCAGCCCGCCGAATATGGTGATCATCAGCCTGGCCCTGTTCCTGACCGGCTTCGTCATGGCCCCGACCTTCGAGACGGCCTATAACGACGGCATCCAGCCTTTAATCGAAAACCGCATCGACGAAATGGCGGCCTTTGACAAGGCGGTGAAGCCGTTCCAGGTCTTCATGCTGCGTCAGGTGCGCGAGCAGGATCTGAAGCTGTTCCTCGATTTGTCCCGCACGCCCGAGTTGGCCAAGGCCGAGGATGCGCCGCTGAAAGCGCTGATTCCGGCCTTCATGATCAGCGAAATGCGCCGGGCCTTCGAGATGGGCTTCCTGATCTTCCTGCCCTTCCTGATCATCGATATGGTGGTGGCTTCGGTGCTGATGAGCATGGGCATGATGATGCTGCCACCAGCTTCGATCTCGATGCCGTTCAAGCTGATCTTCTTCGTGCTGGTGGATGGCTGGTATCTGCTGGCCGGCTCGCTGGTGCAGAGCTTCGGCGGAAGCTGAAAGAGGATCAGTCCCTTTTCACCGTCATCTGTGGTAAAATGACTCCCGGCGGCAAAGGCCGTTCTCGGCCTGCCGCCGTTTGAAAGCTGATCTTTCAATGGGAGTCCGATCATGAACGTCAAGAAGACGGAAGGACAGGCGCCCGAGAAGGTGACGCCTGCCACCACTCCGACCAGTCCCGGAACCTTCATGGGGTTGCGGGATGATTTCGACCGCATGTTCGATTCCATGCTGCTGAACGGCTTCGGTCGCCGGCTGATGGAGTTTGACCCCTTTGCTCATCTGAGGGGGCGCATGGGCATGTCGACTCTGGCACCGCGCATGGATCTGGTCGAACGCGACAAGGCTTTCGTGCTGACGGCCGAGATGCCCGGCGTTGCGGAAGGCGATATCGAGATCGCTATCGCCAACGGCATGCTGACCATCCGCGCCGAGAAAAAGGCGGAGACCGAAGATAAGAGCGGCGATGTCCGCCTGAACGAACGCAGCTGGGGCACCTTCATGCGCAGCTTCAGTCTGCCGGAAGGTGTGGACGAAGAGCATGTCGAAGCCAGCTTCGACAAAGGCGTGCTGACCTTGACCCTGCCCAAGCTGGACAAGCCGGCGGAAATCCGCCGCAAGATCGAAGTTAAGACCAAGCACTGAGGCCATGTATCACAGATAAAAGCAGAAAGGCGGCCCTGGGGAAGGGCCGCCTTTCCATTTCCACCGACCGTCAGGGGGGAGAGACGGTCCGATGGGGGGATGTCTTACGCGTGACCGATGGTGCGGCCGCTACGACGGGCCACGGCTTCAATGCGGCTGACGATTTCAGGGGTCATCTGCTGGCGCAGCTTGTCGTCGGCATAGGCGGGGCCGAACCAGTCGAGCACGGCTTCGTCGCTGCCGAAGGCGCGGGTAATGGCTTCGTCGGACAGGTCGGTCATATAGAGGTTGGCCGACTGCACACGCTGCTGCAGACCAACACGACGCAGGGCGTCGGCGACATCCTGGCATTCCGACAGGTGATGGGGCGAGAACAGGCTGGGAGCCAGGACCCGGCGGCTGGCCGGGAAGCTGGCGAGGGTCGCGCCGACCAGCATCATCACCGGCTGGCTGGTGCTGCCCTGCAAGGCAGTCCCAAGGCTGGCGGCTTCGGCAACGCCGGTCACGCCTGCAACGATCAGAAGGGTTCCGACGGTGACGGCAAGGGCATCGACAAGATGCATAATCTTCCGGCTCATCATGGCAATCCTCCCTTTCTACATCTGCTTGGAGGAAAACCCCCACAGCTCATGATGAAATTCTCGCCTGAGGCCTTCGCATCTGCAACTTGCCAGAAGATTATCCCTTTGATCGAAAGGATAGGGCAGGGTCCTATGACCCGTGTGAAAACAATGAGTTAGAAGAATCCTGTGGATCGGTGCCTATGCTTTGGAAAAGTCCACTATCCTTTAGTGTATGAGGCCCTTATTTGTCAGGCTGGCAACACCATCCATTCGGGAGGCGTGGGGCTGATCCGAGCGTTGCCCGTCGTCAGATTCGCCCCCGCAGTCAGATGCTCGAGGCGCAGCAAAGCCAGTCCGACCTCGCCGCAGGAGGACCGCATTTCACCCGCCTCGACCTCGCCGGCCAGGATCGGCGCGCCGGGTTCCGGAGCCGGGCCGGTGATGGTCACCGGCAGCAGCCGCTTCTTGATCAGGGCGCGGTATTTGGTGCGGGCGGTCAGCTCCTGGCCCATATAGCAGCCCTTCTCGAAATCGACGCCATTAAGCTCGTCGAAGCCGTTTTCCAGCAGCAGCGACTTTTCCGGCTCCAGATCGCGGACGCCATCAGGCAGGCCCAGGCGGATGCGGGCCTGATCCCAGACGGCGAAGTCGGCCTTGACGAAGCCGGCGGCGGCCAGGGCGTCTTCGTTCGCCAGCCATGCGCGGAAGCCGGCTTCGGCCAGACGGGGATCATGGAAGGCCAGGCCGCCATGATAGCTTCCAGCCTCGGCGGGCAGCCCCAAGGCCGAAGCTGCGCCCTCGCCCCACAGGGCATAAGCCTGAAGACCATCCTCAACCGCCACCGTCACCTTGGCGCGCAGCTTGTACATCGATAGCTTCTTGACCAGATCGGCGCGGCGGGCGGCGTCGGTTTCCAGCAGCAGGGCATCGTCATGTCCGGCGATGAACAATTCATGCAGGAACTTGCCCTGGGGGGTCAGCAGCGCGCCATACAAAGCCCGGCTGCCATCGGCCTTGGGCACGTCGGCCGAGACCAGACCTTGCAGGAAAGTCTGCCGGTCCTCGCCGCCGATCTTGACCAGAGCCCGGTGGGGAAGGGGGGTATAGAAAAGCGCCGCCATGATCCAGCCGTCCTTCTGCAGAAAAATCACGGGCTTAAAGGTGGACCTTGGAGGTCATCCAAGCAAGGGGGTTGCTCGTCCAACTCTTGCCGGAGTGCGGGCCGCCCCTTATAACCATTCCCATGCATATTACTCTGGTCGACGACTCCATCCCCTTTGACGGCTATTCGCCGGGCAACCGTCCCTTGGGCGGGGCCGAGAAGGCCTTTGCCAGCCTTGCCGCCGCCCTGGCCCGGCGCGGGCATGAGGTGCATGCCTGTAATCGTGCCCGCTTCCCGCTGACCATCGAAGGTGTCTCGTGGGACGGCTGGGACAAGCTTCCGTCGCAGACCGACGCCCTGATCGCCTGGCGCAAGCCGGCGCTGTTGGGGGCGGTGCGCATGGCCTCGAAGCGTTTCCTTTGGACCACGGCCACCGGCGCACAGCTGCAGGCGGCCCGCAAGGGCATCGAAAGCTACAGCGCCACTCTGATCATCAACAGCGTGCCGCAGATCGAAGGGCTGAAGATCACCGAAGCCATGCCGGTGCGGCTGGTGGTGCCCGGCGTGCGGGCCGAATTCGTCGCCGATCTGCCGACCCAGTTGAGCGAACGTCCGACTGCCGTGGTCACCAGCCATCCCTCGCATGGGCTGTCGAAGCTTCTGGTGCTGTGGAAAGAGCAGATTCAGCCGCAGCTGCCGAATGCCCGGCTGCTGGTGGTGTCGGCCAGTCTCGACAAGGCCCAGCGCAATGCCGAGATGTCGCTGGAGGTGCCCGAGGCCCTGGTGCCGCTGCTGGCGCAGATCAAGCTGGCCGAGGATGCCGGGGTGCAGGTGGTGCCGCCGCGCGGCGATGCCGGCATGGCCGAGATCTATCGTTCGGCCCGCGTGCATCTTTATCCCGGTCATGCCGAGGATATGGTGGGCTGGACCCTGCTCGACAGCCAGGCTTGCGGCCTGCCGGCGGTGGTGAAAAATCTGGGCGGGGCCAAGGAACGCATCCGCGACGGCCAGACCGGGCAGCTGGTGCCCGACGATGCCGCCATGGTCAATCTGACCGTGCGGTTGCTGACCGATGACGATACCTTCTGGGGGATGAGCCGAGACGCCCGGCTGCTGCAGCGCGAGCGCAGCTGGGATGTGGCCGCCGCCGAATTCGACGCACTGTTGCGCGCCGGAGATAAGAAATGAGAATTCTGCAAGCCATTGCCGGCGCTCCTCATGGCGGTGCCGAACGCTTCTTCGAGCGGCTGGTGCCGGCTCTGTCCCGCGCCGGGGTCGAGCAGCGGGTTCTGATCCGCAAGGATGAACGCCGCGTCGCCCTGCTGCGCGAAGCCGGGCTGGATGTGCATCAGCTGCGCTTCGGCGGCAAGTTCGACTTCCTGACTCCCATGGCCTTCGCCCGCCATGCCAAGGAGTTTAAGCCGGACATCGTCTTCACCTGGATGAGCCGCGCCAGCGCCATGGCGCCGAAGTCGGGTCCGTTCGTGCGGGTCGCCCGCCTGGGCGGCTATTACGACCTGAAATATTATCAGGGCTGCAATCATCTGATCGGCGACACTCAGTCGATCGTCGATTACCTGACCGGCGAGGGCTGGCCCGAGGGCAAGGCGGTCTATCTGCCCAACTTCGTCTCCGACAGCCCCGGCCAGCCGATCCCGCGCAAGGAGCTTTATATTCCCGAAAGCGCTCCGATCCTGCTGGGTCTGGGGCGGTTGCATACGAATAAGGCCTTTGATGTGCTGCTGAAGGCGCTGGTGCATGTGCCCGACGCCTATCTGCTGCTGGCCGGCATCGGGCCTGAGCAGGCGGCGCTGGAGGCCCTGGCCACCAAGCTGGGCATCAAGCCCCGGGTGCGCTTCCTGGGCTGGCGCGACGATGTGCCGCGCCTGTTCGCCACCGCCAATCTGTTCGTGCATCCCGCCCGTCACGAGCCCTTGGGCAATGTGGTGATCGAGGCTTGGGCTCAGCGGGTGCCGGTGGTGGCCACCGCCAGCCAAGGCCCGGCGGTGCTGATCAAGGACGGCGTGAATGGCATCCTGACTCCCATCGACCAGCCCGACCCGCTGGCCGCCGCCATCCGTCAGGCTCTCTATACCCCCGATCTGCGACAGACCATGGCTGCCGCCGGTCGCGCCGAGTACGAGGCCAACTATACGGAAGCGGCGGTGGTGTCCGCCTATAAGCGCTTCTTCACCTCGGTGTTGCCGTAGCATGTGCGGCATCGCCGGCCTTATGACGGCCAGCGGAGGGCCCCCCTCCGAAGCCGCCTTGCGCGCCATGACCGCTGCCATGGCCCATCGCGGCCCGGACGGCGAGGGGTTCTATATCAAGGACGGGGTGGGTCTGGCCCATACCCGTCTGGCCATCATCGATCTGGTGACCGGCGATCAGCCGCTATTCGCTCCCGGCGATCTGGCGCTGGTGGCGAACGGCGAGATTTATAACCATGTCGAGCTGCGGGCGGCTTTGCCGGATGTGGCTTTCAAGACCGGCTCGGACTGCGAACCGCCGCTGTATCTTTATCAGCGGCACGGGCTGGATTTCCCCAAATTCCTGCGCGGCATGTATGCCATTGCCCTGCATGATCCGGCCAAGGGGCAGTTGGTGCTATCCCGCGACCCGTTCGGCATCAAGCCGCTCTATTGGGCGGAATGCGCCGAGGGTTTTCTGTTCGCCTCCGAGCCCCAGGCGATTCTGGCGACCGGCTTGGTGGAGCGGCGTCTGTGCCCCCAAGGCCGCGACGAGCTGCTGAACCTGCAATTCACCACCGGCACCGAGACCGCCTTTGCCGGTATCCATCGCCTGCTGCCCGGCGAGACGGTGCTGGTCGAGAAAGGCCGCATCACCCAGCGCCGTCGCCTCGACGCCCTGGTGGTGCAATCGCCGGTCGATACTTCCACCGCCGCCCTGGATCGGGTGCTGGAGGAGTCGGTGTCGCTGCATCAGCGTTCCGACGTGCCCTATGGCATGTTCCTGTCGGGGGGCATCGATTCCTCGGCGGTGCTGGCGCTGATGGCGCGGCTGAACAGCCGCCCGGTGCTGGCCTTCACCGCCTTTTTCCCCGGCACCGCCGCCCGCGACGAGAGCGAGCATGCCCGCGAACTGGCCCGGGTGGTCGGGGCCGAGCATGTGGAAGTGCCGGTCGAGGAGACCGACTTCTGGTCGCTGCTGCCGACCATCGCCGCTCATCTGGATGACCCGGTCGCCGATTACGCCGTGGTGCCCACCTATAAGCTGGCGGCGCAGGCCCGCAAATCGGTCAAGGTGATCCTGTCCGGCGAGGGCGGTGACGAGCTGTTCGCCGGCTATGGCCGCTATCGCGCCGCCATGCGCCCCTGGCCCTTTGCCAAGGCCATGCGCAGGTCTTCCAGCTTCGAGGGCCTAGGCGTGCTGCGGGACGAGGGCAAGGGCTGGCGGGCCGGTTATGCCGCCGCCGAAGCCGCCCAGCGCCCCGGTAATCGCTTGCAGCGGGCTCAGGCCCTGGACTGCGCCGACTGGCTGCCGAACGACCTGCTGGTCAAGCTGGACCGCATGCTGATGGCCAATGGCATCGAAGGCCGCGTGCCTTTCCTCGACGCGGAAGTTGCCCGCTTCGCCTATAACCTGCCCGACCGGCTGAAGCTGGCCAAGGGGCAGGGCAAGGCGGCGCTGCGGCAATGGCTGGCCGGCGTCTTGCCCGAGGCCAAACCGTTCTCGCCGAAGCGCGGCTTCACCGTGCCGGTGGGCGATTGGATTGCCGCCAAGCCTCATCTGGGCGCACTGGTGGCCGCCAAGCCCTGCATTCAAGAGATTTGTCGCCCCGGCTCGGTCGAGGTCTTGTTCAAAGCCGGGGGCAAGAAGGCGGGATTCGCCGCCTGGTCCCTGTTGTTCTATGCTTTGTGGCACCATGTTCATATCGAGGGACGCGCCGCCGGCGGCGACGTCTTCTCGGTTCTTTCCGCGTAAGGGATGGTTCTGATGTCCGACAGTTTCGATCTTCTCATCACCGGCGCCGAAGTAATGACCCCCGGCGGGTTGACCCGTGCCGATATCGGCGTGAAGGCCGGCCGCATTGCCGCCATTGGCGCTCTGCGTCCCGGCAAGGCCGCCGAGGTTCTGGATTTCACCGGCCTGACCGTTCTGCCCGGCATCATCGATTCTCAGGTGCATCTGCGCGAGCCCGGCCTGGAACATAAGGAAGACCTTGCCACCGGCACCGCCGCTGCGGCGCTGGGCGGCATCACCGCCGTTTGCGAGATGCCGAACACCAAGCCCTCGACCACCACCGCCGAGGCGATCAACGACAAACTGGCCCGCGCCAAGGGCCGCGCCTGGACCGACCATGCCTTCTTCGTCGGCGCCGCCGCCGAGAATCTGGCCGAACTGGGCAAGTTGGAGCTGCTGCCCGGCGTGGCGGGCGTCAAGGTATTCATGGGCAGCTCTACGGGGAGCCTGCTGGTGGACCGCGATGAAGCCCTGGCCGAGGTGCTGGCCAATGGTTTCCGCCGCGTCGCCGTGCATTGCGAGGATGAGAACCGCCTGAAGGAACGCTTCAAGATGGTAGAGGGCGGTGCCGAGCCCGAGATGCATCCCGAATGGCGCGATGCTCAGACGGCGCTGCTGGCGACCCAGCGGCTGCTGAAGCTGGCCCGCGCCGCCGGTCGCCGCGTGCATGTGCTGCATGTCACTACCGCCGAGGAAATGGCGCTGCTGGCCGAGAACAAGGACATCGCCTCGGTCGAGGTGACGCCACAGCATCTGACCCTGTCGGCTCCCGACTGCTATCGCCGCCTGGGCACCTATGCCCAGATGAATCCGCCGGTGCGTTCCGAGGAACATCGCCAAGCCCTGTGGCGGGCGTTGGAGCAGGGTGTGGTCGATGTCATCGGTTCCGACCATGCGCCGCATACCAAGGAAGAGAAGTCCAAGCCCTATCCGCAAAGCCCCTCGGGCATGACTGGCGTGCAGACGCTGGTGCCCTTGATGCTGAACCATGTGGCCCAGGGTCACTTGAGCCTGGAACGCTTCGTCGATCTGGCCAGCGCCGGTCCGGCGCGGGTCTATAACATGACCGGCAAGGGCCGCGTCGCCGTGGGCTATGACGCCGACTTCACGGTGGTCGATCTGAAGGCCAGCCGCAAGATCACCAATATGTGGATCGCCAGCAAATGTGGCTGGACGCCTTATGATGGCATGACGGTGCAGGGTTGGCCGATCGCCACCATCATCCGCGGCCAGCAGGTGATGCGCGACGACCAGCTGATCGGCGACCCGCTGGGCCAGCCGCTGCGCTTCGGCGAGACGCTGGGGAAAGCCTAAAACCTAAAAGAAAGGCCGCCTATTTGGCGGCCTTCGCTTTTTCCATCGCCCGCCATCTGGCGACGTTGCGGTTATGCTCGTCCAGGCTCTTGGCGAAGACATGACCGCCGCTGCCATCGGCGACGAAATAAAGATCGTCGCTGTCGGCGGGATGCAGCACCGCCAGAAGGCTGGCCCGGCCGGGATTGCAGATCGGTCCGGCCGGCAAGCCGTCCGAGGCATAGGTGTTATAAGGGCTCTTGGTTGCCAGATCATCGCGGGTCAGCGGATGGTCGAGAACGCCTTCGCCATTGCTGACCACATAGATCACCGTCGGGTCCGATTGCAGCCGCATATGCAGCCGCAGGCGGTTCAGGAACACGGCGGCCACATGCGGACGTTCAGCGGCGAGGCCGGTCTCGCGTTCCACCACCGAAGCCAGGATCAACGCCTCGATTTTGTTGGCGAAGGGCAGGCCCGGCTTGCGCTTGGGCCATAGTTCGTCCAGCGTCTCGTTCATCGCCTTGGTCATGCGATTGATGATCTGATCGCGGGAATCGCCCAGGCTGAAGAAATAGGTCTGGGGCAGCAGGCTGCCTTCTTCCGGGATTTCCATCGGCCGCCCGGTCAGGCCCTCGGTCTGGCGCATTTCGGCCAGGATCTGATTGACCGTCAGCCCTTCGGCGATGGTCAGTTTATGCACCACCACCTGACCCTTATGCATCATGTCGAAGATGGTGTTCAGGCTGACCTGGGCGGGGAAGGCATATTCGCCGGCCTTCAGGCTGGGATGGCCGGCCAGTTTCAAATTCAGCAGGAACAGCCAGGGGCTGTCCACCAGGCCAGCTTCGGTCAGCTGCTCGGCAATGGCTTGCGAGCCGTCGCCATGGGCGATCATCACCGTGGTGGCGGCAAGGGCCGGTCCCGGAGCAGAAGCCTTATGCTTGGCCCATAAAAGGAAACCGCCTCCCGCCATTCCCAGTATGACCAGGAGGGCGAGGAGGCGGAAAATCCAGCGAAACATCGCTTATCAGACGGCCTTGAACACCAGCGAGGCATTCGTGCCGCCGAAGCCGAACGAGTTCGACAGGGCGACAGTCACCTTGCGCTCCTTGGCGGTATGCGGCACCAGGTCGATGTCGCAGCCCTCGGAGGGGTTGTCCAGGTTCAGGGTCGGAGGCACCACGCCATTGTTGATGGCCAGGATCGAATAGATCGCTTCCACCGCGCCGGCGGCGCCCAGCAGGTGACCGATGGCCGACTTGGTCGAGGACATCGACAGCTTGTAGGCATGGTCGCCGAACAGGCGCTTCACCGCACCCAGCTCGATCTGGTCGCCCAGAGGAGTCGAGGTGCCGTGGGCATTGACGTAATCCACCGCCTCGAACGGCAGGCCGGTGCGCTGCAGGGCGGCGCGCATGGCGCGGAAGCCGCCATTGCCGTCCTCGGCCGGAGCAGTGATGTGATAGGCGTCGCCCGACATGCCGTAACCGATGATTTCGGCATAAATCTTGGCGCCGCGAGCCTTGGCGTGCTCGTACTCTTCCAGCACCACGACGCCGGCGCCCTCGCCCATGACGAAGCCGTCACGGTCCTTGTCATAGGGACGCGAAGCCTTGGTCGGGTCGTCGTTGAAGCTGGTGGACAGCGCGCGGGCAGCGGCAAAGCCGGCCATGCCGATGCGGCAGACCGCAGCCTCGGCGCCACCGGCGACCATCACGTCGGCATCGCCGAACATGATCAGGCGCGAGGCATCGCCAATGGCATGGGCGCCGGTCGAACAGGCGGTGACCACAGCATGGTTGGGGCCCTTGAAGCCATACTTGATCGAAACATGGCCGGAGACCAGATTGATCAGGCTGGCGGGAATGAAGAAGGGCGAAATCTTGCGCGGCCCGCCTTCCAGAAGGGTCTGGGTGGCGGCGGCGATGGAGGGAAGTCCGCCAATGCCCGAGCCGATCATGACGCCGGTGCGCTCCAGCGACTCTTCGTCGGTGGGGGCCCAACCGGAATCCGCGATGGCTTCCTGAGCGGCGGCCATGCCGTAGACGATGAAATCGTCCATGCGCCGGCGGTCCTTGGCAGGCGCGACGGAATCGGGGTTGAAGTCACCTTCGCCGTCGCCCAGGGGCACCATGCCGGCGACCTTGGCCGGCAGGTCGGACACGTCGAAGCGATCGATGGCGCGGAGACCGGACTTGCTGTTGGTGATTCGGTCCCAGTTGACCTTGTGGCCCACGCCCAGCGGCGTGACCATACCCAGGCCGGTGACGACGACTCGTCTCATGCGGTTTTGTTACCCGTTCCGTGGAAGGAAACCCGCGCCGGCGCCGCTGTTGCGGACCGGCGCGGTATCGCAAACAGTATTAGCTGTTGGCGTTGATAAAATCGATGGCGTCCTTGACCGTCAGGATCTTCTCGGCGGCATCGTCGGGGATTTCCACGCCGAACTCTTCCTCGAAGGCCATCACCAGCTCGACGGTGTCCAGGCTGTCAGCGCCCAGATCGTCGATGAAGTGGGCGGTGTCGGTGACCTTGGCTTCGTCCACGCCCAGGTGTTCGATGACGATCTTCTTAACCTTGTCGGCAACATCAGACATTTGTAAACCCCTCGGAAATCTCGGTTGAGGCAATAAAAACTCGGGACTTTCAGGCGGTCGATGCTGGCCGATCCCCCCGGTTGTCCGGCGAAAGGTGCCGGTTTCCTAGCACACTTTTCCGGGCATTGCCAGCATTGAGCCTGTTCTCAAGACGAGGTAAGGCCTCGCCTAGATCATGGCCATACCGCCGTTGACATGCAAGGTCTGGCCGGTGACATAGGCGGCCTCGTTGCTGGCAAGGTAGACGGCGGCGGCGGCGATCTCCTCCACCAGGCCCATGCGGCCGGCGGGGATGTTCACCAAAAGCTTGGATTTCTGGTCGTCGTTCAGGGCGTCGGTCATGGCCGAGGTGATGAAGCCCGGCGCGATGCAGTTGACGGTAATCCCGCGCGAGGCGACTTCCTGGGCCAGCGACTTCGACATGCCGATCAGGCCGGCCTTCGACGCGGCATAGTTGACCTGACCCGGATTGCCGGTGACGCCGACGATCGAGGTGATGTTGATGATGCGGCCGACGCGGCGCTTCATCATGCCCTTGACGGCGGCGCGGCACAGGCGGAAGGCGGCGGTCAGATTGACGTCGATGACGCTGTCCCAATCATCGTCTTTCATGCGCAGCACCAGACCGTCCTTGGTCAGGCCGGCATTGTTGACCAGAATATCGAGCGAGCCCAGAGCCGCCTCGGCATCCTTGGCCAACTGCTCGACCGAAGCCGGATCGGACAGGTTGGCGGTGACGATATGCACACGCTCATTGCCCAGCTCGGCGGCCAGGGCCTCGAGGGCCTCGCGCCGCGTGCCGGACAGAGCGACGGTGGCGCCGCGGGCATGCAGAGCCTTGGCGATGGCACCGCCGATGCCGCCCGAAGCGCCGGTCACCAGGGCGGTCTTGCCGGTAAGATCGAACATAATCTTTCTATCCTTGTCTCTTAGGCCTTCAGGAAGGCTTCGATATCTGCCGGGGTGTTCAGCGACACCGCCGAGATTTCCTTGTCGATGCGCTTGACCAGACCGGCCAGCACCTTGCCCGAGCCGCATTCGACCAGATTGTCGACGCCCAGCCCCTTCATGGCGATCACGCTTTCGCGCCAGCGCACGGTGCCGGTGACCTGGGCCACCAGCAGCTTGCGGATTTCCTCGGGGTCTTGCACCGGAGCGGCGATCACGTTGGCGATCACCGGCACGATCGGAGCCTTCATGGCGACCTGGGCCAGAGCCTCGGCCATCACATCGGCGGCGGGCTGCATCAGCGAACAGTGGAAGGGAGCGGACACCGGCAGCAGCATGGCGCGCTTCAGCCCCTTTTCGGCGGCGATGGCGATGGCCCGCTCGATGGCGGCCTTCGAACCCGAGATCACCACCTGGCCCGAGGCGTTGTCGTTGGCGGCCTCGCAGACCTCGCCCTGAGCGGCTTCGGCGGCGATTTCCTTGGCCTGCTCGAACTCGGCGCCCAGCAGCGCGGCCATGGCGCCCTGACCCACCGGCACGGCCTTCTGCATGGCTTGTCCACGGGTCTTCAACAGGCGGGCGGTGTCGGCCAGCGAGAAGGTGCCGGCGGCGGCCAGCGCCGAATATTCGCCCAGGCTGTGACCGGCGACGAAGGCGGCCTTGTCGCCGATCTTCCAGTTGCCCTGGTCTTCCAGCACGCGAATGACGGCCAGCGACACGGCCATCAGGGCCGGCTGGGCGTTCTCGGTCAGGGTCAGGTCGGATTCAGGGCCTTCCCACATGATCTGGGACAGCTTCTGCGACAGAGCCTCGTCCACTTCCTGGAAGACGTGGCGGGCGACGGGAAAGGCCTCGGCCAGTTCGCGACCCATGCCGACGGCCTGCGAGCCCTGGCCCGGAAAGACGATTGCACGCGACATATTGCCCCCTTGAATGATTCCAGCGCCTAGGAATAGCGTTTGCGCCCCAGGAGTCAAGCGCAGCGAGGGATAGGGGGGCGAATGCCCGTCGTTCCCAAGGGGAAGGCGAGCATGGTACATTTCCTCTATGATTTTCTGTGGAAGAAGCCATGCGTCTTCGCCTGAACTTGATTGCCGCCGTTCTCTGTCTGCTCCCGACCGCCGTTTGGGCAGAGGGCAAGAGAGATCCTGATCTCCCCAAGCTCGATCCCGAAGGCTATTGGAGAGTCGTCACCGACGACCCTTCCACAACGACCAGCAAATGCATTGGCAAAAACATAAGCCCGGAATGTACGTTGGAAACGGAGATCGCCGCCTTCTTTCGCGCGGACAATGACCTGCTCACCGTTGCAACGGGCATGAGGCGTCAGCAATGGGAAGAAAGGCTGACGAAAACTAGCGAGACATCCATCAAATACAGGATCGTATCATCGGGACGTGTCGGCAAAAACCCTCCTAAATATGACGATATGCACCAAGAGTTCTCGTGGGTGAAAGGCGATGTCTGGGTTATTGTTGATGAGCGGGATTGCCGGGGAAATCAGTGCGCGGAGCCGACACCAGCCACCGCACCGTTTTTCCTAATGCGCTATGCATTCCATAAATTTGGCAGACGGTGGCTCTCCATATATTCTGGCGATCTGCATTGGGTGCAATGACAATCGGCTGAGGAGAATTCCCCAGCCGATAAACTGTGGTTCATCGGAACGAGGCGAATCTTACCCGGTCGGCTTCCCTTTCTTTCGCTAGACTCTTGTCTTTTTTGTCCACTTTCTTCTCCTCCGACCACTGCACCCGTTTTTTGTACAGCGCATTCAATAAGGCCTGTCGAGTATCTGGATTGTTCGCCAATTCAGCGTAAGCTTTTAAAAGGCCCGGTCCCATTGAGCCGTCTTCGTCAATACGAGGGCGCCCTAAACGATCCAGCACTTCGTTGACGGACTGCTGCAAAAGACGCGGTCCACGGCTTCGACCTTGATAGAAGTCGGTATCAGCAAAGGCAGCAGCTGCTTTGGGGTCGTTGATTTGGTTGAGAGCGTTGATGCCACCAACGGTTTTCATCGTATCGTTGAAATAATCGACATAACCGTTGATTGCATCGTTAACTGTTGTTGGTGCATCCCCACCTGTTCGATCAAGCGCTGTTCCCGTAAGGCCTGCAATTGATCCGTTACCTTTATTTTCTTTCAAGCCACCTTCCCAGGCATAAATGGTAAGAAAAGCAGCCTTTTGGTTGGCCGTCAGGTCATTGCGCTTATCCAAAGCATCTTTCATCTCCTGCCATCTCTGTAGCGTGATGGTGCCGGGTTGCTGTGGGTAGATGGCATTCTCCACCTCATGAGAGCGATAGGCGTCCCAAGAGGTGAATGGGGAAGGCGCTGACGGGAGTTTCGGTTCCGGCAACCGCCCGCCATATGTCGGGTCGTTCCCTGCGTTTGTGGAGCAAAACTGCCCACCCCCTGGACATCCTGCCGGAAGGTGGCAGGGATTGAATTTCAACCAAATCTCTGTATGCCCGTAAGTCTTCTCCAGTGCCGCTTGACGGAATCCCGCCTTGCGCAGCACCTCCAGCGGCGTCATGCCGCGCCGCATCCGCACTGCCGCGAGGCTCAGGGATTTGCCCAGCGCCCAATCCACCAGCGGCGGCTGGCGGAGTTGCGACAGGGCAATCGCCGCCACCGAGGTCTCGCCCCTGGCGACGGCGCGGCAGACGGTTCCCAATTTCTCCAGCATCTCCGCCGGAGCCAGCCCGCGTCGGGCAATCGACAGCAGGGCCAGCACTTGGGTTTCGCGTCCCTCCAATTCCAGCCCATCGTCGGTCAGGGGCAGGATTACCGTACCTTTGCCCAGCACCAGG
>Ga0182038_10000243_pt1 | contig 27586 bp, 13 predicted proteins | sample sta12Can44000108_FD_125976 | JGI IMG/M metagenome (GOLD analysis project Ga0182038, IMG submission 125976) | Lab enrichment of tropical soil microbial communities from Luquillo Experimental Forest, Puerto Rico - statanox.12C.anox.44.000.108 | ecosystem: Environmental > Terrestrial > Soil >...
AAATGGCAGGAAAACCGCCTCAGCGTCGGCGGAATGAATCTTGCACGCGGCCTGGATCTTGAAACGATCACCATCGATCTCTCGCGACTCGATAGAGAACGCGCTGATCTCCAATTCGATCTCGACGTCTTTGGCGGCAAAATTCGCGGCAGCGTTTCAAACGAATGGCCCGGAAAGCATTCGCTTTGGAACGTCGCCGGCACCGCCAGCGGGATTTCCCTCGCACAAAGTTCCGAGGCGCTCGGGTTCACCGACCGGCTCGGTGGATCTTTGCGCGCGTGCAATTTCACGTTTCGCGGCGACCCGCGCGATCCAATGAGCGGGACTGTGTCGATTTGGACCGAGCTGAACGGCCTGAGCTGGCACAATCGCGCAGCCGATGTGATCATGCTCGGCGCAGTTTTCTACGGCCGTCAAATTCAGCTCCAGCAGCTCTACATCAAACAACGTAAGAATGAGCTGAGCATGAGCGGTCAGGGCGCGATTCCATTGAAATCGACCGACTGGCTCAATCCCGATTTCCGTGGTCAAATTCTTGGCAAGATCAACGATCTCGGACAATTTGCGGAACTTTTCGGGGCCGCACCGCGCGCTTTTGCTGGAACCGTCGCGATTGAAGGAACCTTGAACGCTGGCCAGCGGAGGGTTGGCGGCTACTTAGCGGCGGCAGGAAATTCACTCTCGTTCTTTAAACGCCAGATCGATCGGTTCGCCGCCAAAATGAATCTCAAGGCGGATGCACTCGAGCTCGAGCAGTTCGAGGTCATTCGGAAAAAAGATTTTCTGCGCGCACAGGGCAGGATCGACATTGCACATGAGGATGATTATTCAGGCACGATCGAAGCGAAGGTCGGCGACGCATCTGAATATTTCCTGCTCGGACGTGCGAGTGGAATGGGCGCAGCCATTCCGGTCGAGGTCAAGACGACAATCGCGTCCAGTTCGTGGGACACGCAGGCAACCTTTACTTTGCCGGGATCGAGTCCTGTTGATTTCGCCGCCAAATTTCCACTCAAGATCGGTGAGGATTGGAAAACATTCCTGGCGTCGCCCATTGAGGCGAGCATTCACTTTCCGACAGTGGTCATTGCGAGCGCGCCTCAATTCCTGCATCCCGCGATTTTCAACGAAGGAATCTTGAGTGGAACGCTTTCGCTCACTCAGAATCTGGAACATCCCGACATCACCGGCGAACTCCAGCTCTTAAATGGCGTCTTGCAAAATGCTCCGCTCGATCTGACCCGCGCCAGCGGACGGATGACTTTCTACGGCGAGCGAGCGACGCTCGAATTTCTCAACGCCGCAACCAACGACGTCGATCTCTCTTTGAACGGTGAAGTCCACTTGCGCAACAGCAACGACTTGGTGGCGACAATTTCAACCACGTTTCCGATTTTTGACACGACGACAAGCATTCAGGATTGCGTCCGCGGAATTCAGATTTCACCGGTCGACGTAACACTCGCGCCGACCGTTCGAGAGGTCGAACTTCGTGGAGATTTGTTCGGCACCACTTGGAAGTTGGGATTGAGAGAAATCGGCACTTCTTCAGCGACTGCTGTGGCAAATCCATTGATTCGCGAATTTCATTTCTGCAGTGGTCCAACGCCACAAGGCGAAATCTTTAACTTCGGCGCGCGGCCTCGACCAAAGCGTTCACCAACGAGCCCGCACAAACGCGGACGGAGCCGCTAAACGTCAGAATCGATCGAAAGATCGCGGCGCTCGGATTTCGTGGTCACGAGCCAGCGCGTCAATTTTTGTTCGAGATCGCGAGTGAGATCGACACACAACTCCGCACCGGCATCGACCCGTAACGGGCCGTTTGGGCGATCGAATAGAAGTTGCACGCGACGTTGACCGGGCGAGCTGGCGAGCAGTTCATGGACTTCGTGCAATTCCTGGCTTGTTGTCGCCGGCGAAAATTGCAGAAGCACCGCCGGCTCATCGACAGGCATGGATCCTCCATTTCCATTCGAAACCCCGTTCGTCTTGTTTGCGCTCGGTACTCTGATTTTCTGCGCAGTCGCGCGAAGCGAATCGCCGCGCGTGTCGATCGTTCCCAGAATTTCGACCACGCGACCCGGAACAAGAAGCTCCGAAACTGTGATGAAAACGTCGTTCCAAACCACGACCTCAAGCGCACCTGTCCGGTCCTCCACCCACACAACCGCAAATGGTTTGCCTTCTTTGCGCGTGAATTTCTTTTCGAGCTGCACAATCGCGCCCGCCATTTTGAACTGCGCGCGGTCTTCCAAATCGCCTAACGAACTGACCGGTTGATAATCTTTCCTGGCGAAAACATGGCTATACGCGTCGAGCGGATGCCCGCTGACGTAAAATCCGAGCAGCTCCTTCTCATACGAAAGTTTTTCGTGATCGCTCCATGCCGTTACCATGCGCTTTCTGGTCGTGGCCGCGTGCGTTTCATCGTCGAACAACAAGACTTGACCGACTGCTCGATCTCGCAACGCTGCCGCCGCGCACGAAAGCGACTCGTCGATGCAGGCAAAAAGTTCGGCGCGATCGCGGCCGACAAAATCGAAGGCGCCTGCTTTGATCAAACTCTCGAGCATCTTCCGATTCGCGATGCGTGGTCCAATTCGTCCGCAAAAATCTTCCAGCGCCATGTACTCCCCTGCCCGTTCCCGTTCCTCGATCGACCTTTGCATCGCCGCTTCGCCAACGTTTTTGATCGCGGCCAAGCCATAACGGATTGCCATCTTCCCCTCATGCTCTTCCGGAATGAATTTGAGCGCGCTCTTGTTGATATCGGGCGGCAAAATCGAAATGCCCATTCGCTTACACTCGCCGACGAAGACGGAAATCTTGTCGGTGTTGTTAATTTCGTTGCTGAGCAAGCCGGCCATGAACTCAACCGAATAATGCGCTTTCAAATAGGCCGTCTGATAGCTGATGACGCCGTAAGCCGCGCTGTGGCTCTTGTTGAATCCGTAGCCGGCGAACTTTTCCAGCAAATCGAAAATCGCGTTGGCTTTTTTCTCCGGGATTTTATTTATGCGCGCACAACCTTCGATGAAGTTCTTGCGCTCCTTCGCCATTTTCTCGCGATCCTTTTTGCCCATCGCGCGGCGCAAGAGATCGGCTTGCGCGAGCGAGTAGCTGGCGAGTTTGCTCGCCGCGGCCATCACTTGCTCCTGGTAAATCATGATGCCATAGGTGTCGGCGCAGATTTCCTCGAGCAGTGGATGCAAGTATTTGATCGGCGTGACTCCCTTCTTTGCTTTCACATATTCGGGAATCAGCTCCATCGGCCCAGGTCGGTAGAGCGCGATCAGTGCGATAATGTCGTCGAGTTTCGTGACGTCGAACTGCTTCGACAAGTTCGTCATCCCGCCGGACTCCATTTGAAACAGGCCGATCGTCTCGCCGCGGTTGTAGAGATCGAACGCTGCTTTGTCATCAAGCGGGATATTCTTCAGCGAAAACTCCGGCCTGCGTTTGTGGATCAAAGCCATCGTGTCCTCGATCACGGTCAGCGTTTTCAACCCGAGGAAATCCATCTTCAGTAGCCCGAGGTCGTTCAGCGGCCCCATCGGATACTGGCTGATCACGTCGTTGCCTTTGACGTCGCGACAAAGCGGGATGTAATCGGAGAGATCGCGATCAGCAATGACGACGCCCGCTGCATGCACACCCGCGTTGCGCGACAATCCTTCGAGTGTCTTCGCGTATTCGAAGAGTTGTTTGGTCTGCGGCTCAGTCGCGATCGCGCGTTTTAACTCAGAATTTTTCTCGGCGGCCAATTCAAGGGTGATCCCCAACTCGTTCGGAATCATCCGCGCGATGCGATCGGCGTCGCGATATGGAAGACCCATCACACGACCGACGTCGCGCACCACGCTCTTTGCCTTCAGTTTTCCAAACGTGATAATCTGCGCGACCCGACGCTCGCCGTATTTTTGTCGAACATATTCCAGAACCTCGCCGCGGCGCGCTTCACAAAAATCGACGTCGATGTCCGGCGGCGACACGCGGTCCGGATTTAGAAATCGCTCGAAGATCAATCCGTATTGGAGCGGATCGATGTCCGTGATTCCGAGAACGTAAGCGATCAGGGAGCCAGCGGCCGATCCGCGCCCTGGTCCAACCGGAATGCTCCGGTCCTTCGCAAAATGAATGAAATCCCAGACGATCAGGATATAACTGACGAAGCCCGTCTTCACCAGGACGCCGAGTTCGTAAGCGAGCCGTTCACGCAGTTGATTGTCGGTCTTGGCTTGCTCGCCGTAACGCTCCTCAAGTCCTTTGTAACAGAGCTCGCGCAAATAACCTTCGCGAGTTTGTCCAGCAGGTACCGGATATTCCGGATATTTCGATCGACCGAACTCGATCGTGAGGTCGCAGCGCTCGCCAATTTCCAACGTGTTGTCGATTGCTTTGGGAAAATCGCGAAACAATTCGCGCATCTCCGCCGGCGACTTGAAGTAAAGCTCCGGCGCATAACGCATCCGGCTTTCGTCCTGCACCATCTTGCCGGTGCCGATGCAAAGCATCACGTCGTGAGCGTCGTGGTCGGCGCGATTCAAAAAATGGACGTCATTCGCGGCGACAACCCCGACGCCGAGATCTTTCGCGATCTTTGGCAGCACTGCGTTGCACGATCTTTGCTCTTCGAGCCCGTGATCGTGCAACTCGATGAAGAAATTCCCCGCGCCGAGAATGTCGCGATATTCTGCCGCCGCCTGCTTCGCTTTCTCGATGTTGTTTGCTTGAATCGCCGAATTCACCTCACCCGCGAGACAACCGCTCAGTCCGATCAACCCTGCTGAGTGTCGCGCCAGCAACTCTTTGTCGATCCTCGGTCGATAATGAAATCCATCGAGATGCGCGGTCGTGATCAGCTTCACCAAATTGCGATAGCCCATCTCGTTTTCCGCGAGCAGCGTGAAATGATATGCCGCGTCTCGCAGCGAGCTCGCTTTTTCCTTGTGTGAGCGCGGCGCCACGTACGCTTCGCAACCGATGATCGGTTTGATCCCGGCGCGCTGGGCTTCCTGGTAAAATTCGATCGCGCCGAAAAGATTGCCGTGATCAGTCACGGCTACGGCCGGCATGTGGAACTCGGCCGCTTTGACCATCAGTTCCCTCATCCGCACCGCACCATCCAGCAGCGAGTATTCAGTATGCAGGTGTAGGTGAACGAACGAATCGCGCGGCATCGTTGATATAAATGCAGTCAAACGCGGTCAGTCAAATTTGCCAAGCATTCGTGCTCGTCATCGCGGAAAAATCTTGTTTGCAATCGTGTGAACGCATTGTTAATGAAGCGCGTGCTGCGCGTCAAGTTCTGTTGAAGTGAATAAGTGCGCGGTGAGGCCGAAATGAAAAAACTGGAAGCGATCATCAAGCCGTTCAAGCTCGAGGAGGTCAAGGAGGCCCTGGCGGAGCTCGGAATTGAAGGGATGACAGTCACCGAAGTGAAGGGGTTCGGTCGCCAGAAAGGTCATACCGAAATTTATCGCGGCAGTGAATACACCGTCGATTTCCTGCCGAAAGTGAAAGTGGAAGTCGTCATGGCGGATGACATGGTCGAGAAGGCTGTGACCGCAGTTGTCGGTGCGGCTAAGACCGGCAAAATCGGCGACGGAAAAGTTTTTGTGCTTCCGGTGGAACATGCGATCCGCATCCGCACGGAAGAGATCGGCGAAAAAGCAGTGTGATTACGCGAGCCGCATTCAATCCATCCCTCGATGGGTTGTCTCGGCTCTTTTTGCTTTCAGCGGTTTTTGTGAATAACCGACACGATTGTTCACAGTGTTTCACCAACTCAACTTCTGAACAGACCTGTCTGCCTGGCTTTATGCGAAGGCGGATCAACTTCTAAACATCCCAACACCCAATGGCCAAAGACAAAACTCCATCCGACGTCAGCAAAATGACCAAAGACAACAAGGTGAAACTTGTGGATTACAAGTTCACCGACTTGCTCGGCACCTGGCAGCATTTTACCACTACCCTGAGCGAGTTTCACGACGACGTCTTTACTGAGGGGATCGGCTTCGACGGATCGAGTATCCGCGGCTGGAAAGTGATCAACGCCTCGGATATGCTCGTCATCCCGGATCCGAACACGGCGTGGATCGACATCTTCAACGCCGAGCCGACGTTGAGTTTGATTTGCACAATTGTCGATCCAATCACGCGCGAGCCGTACGACCGCGACCCGCGTGGTGTCGCCGAGAAAGCCGAAGCATATTTGAAATCCACCGGTATCGCTGACGCCGCGTTCTTCGGGCCGGAGGCCGAGTTTTTCATCTTTGACGACGTGCGGTTCAGCTACTCGGGCAACGCGTCAATGCATAGCGTCGAAAGCGGCGAAGGACATTGGAACAGCGCACGCGAAGAATTTCCGAACCTCGGTTACAAGATTCGGCCGAAGGAAGGTTATTTTCCGGCGCCGCCGATGGACACCTTGCAAGACATTCGCAACGAGATGTCGCTCGAGATCGAGCGCGCCGGCATTCCGATCGATAAACAGCATCATGAAGTGGCGACTGCCGGCCAAGCCGAGATCGACGTGCGTTTCGCACCACTCAAGCACATGGCCGATTCGATGCAGTACTACAAATACATCATCCGCAACGTTGCCAAGCGGCACAACAAAACCGTCACGTTCATGCCGAAGCCGCTTTTCGCCGACAACGGTTCGGGAATGCATACGCACATGTCGCTTTGGAACGGCGACAAACCGCTCTTCGCCGGCAACGGATACGCCGGGCTGAGCGAGCTGGCTCTCTTTTTCATTGGCGGAATTTTGAAACACGCGCCCGCGCTCACCTGCATCACGAACCCGACCACGAACAGCTTCAAGCGTCTCGTGCCTGGATTCGAAGCGCCAGTCAATCTCGCCTACTCCGCGCGCAATCGTTCCGCTGCGATCCGGATTCCAACTTACTCACCGAGTCCAAAAGCGAAACGGATTGAGTTTCGCACGCCCGATCCGGCGGCGAATCCGTACCTCGCGTTCAGCGCGATGTTGCTCGCCGGCCTCGATGGAATCCAGAACCGTATCGATCCCGGCGATCCGCTCGACAAAAACCTTTACGATCTACCGCCTGAAGAACTCGCCCAGATTGCGAGCGTGCCCGACTCACTCCGTGGCGCGATCGAGGCACTCCAGGCGGATCACCAATTCCTGCTTCGTGGCGACATCTTCAACGCCGACTTCATCGCGAACTGGATCGACATGAAGCAAAAAGAATACGACGCGCTGCGGCTCCGCCCTCATCCATACGAATTTTCGATGTACTACGACGTCTAATCGAAGAGCGCCGATGATTAACCGCAGAGATTGCAAAGGTCGCAAAGAAGAAGTTCTGACAGAATGTACAGAATTGTTCAGAATGGATTTGGCTCATTTTGTTAATTCTGTCGAAAGCTCTGCGCTGACTCGCTCACTCCCGTTCGCTCACTGTCTACCCTCGACGGTTTGACCGTCTATCCGACCGTTCCGAGGCAGCCGTAATTCTCCGCGTCCGCTGTGATGCGTTTGAGCGGCGCAATTCCCCGCTAAAAAAACGCAATTAACCGGCAGCAGCGGGTTGAGTGGTGTGATAAATGTTTTATGTGAATGGGACAGTTTTGCGCCCGGTAGAGAAGCCGTGGCGGATTTTTTTGGGCGTAGGGGTTTCGATTGCTGCCCTAGCCGTGATCGCGGTTTTGGTGTGGCAGGGGATCTTTGCCCACGGCGCGCCTGATCCGACACAACCTCACACGAGCGCAACAGTCGCGGCGTTGGATATCGGTGTTCTCGTCTTTCGCGAAGGACTGGAGTGCATTCTCGTTCTAGCAGCGATCACCGCGAGCATGACGGGGGCGAAACGCGCGCATCGTAAACCAGTCGCGACGGGCGCGGGCGTCGCATTCGGCGCGACGTTACTCACGTGGGTCATCGCCGTGCAACTTATCGATTCACTCAGCGACAACATGCGCGCGCTCGATCTGCAAGCGGCGACCGGATTGCTTGCCGTCGTCGTGCTGCTCGTGATCATGAACTGGTTCTTCCACAAGATTTACTGGGGCGGCTGGATCCGTGCACACAATCGCCGCCGCAAGCACTTACTTGAAGACGGACACGGCAGCGACGTGGCGAAACGATCGCTACTCTGGGGATTGATCCTGCTCGGATTCACTTCGCTTTATCGCGAAGGATTCGAAGTCGTCTTGTTCTTGCAGACCTATCATCTCCGATTCGGCGGCGGCGTTGTTTTACAAGGCGCGCTGCTTGGAATTGCGCTATCCGCAATTGTAGCGATGCTCACGTTCGTCGTTCAGCAAAAATTGCCGTATCGAAAAATGCTGATCACGACTGGCATTTTGCTCGGCGTGGTGTTGCTCGTGATGGTTGGCGAACAAGCTCAGGAGATGCAGCTCGCCCATTGGATCTCGACAACGCCAATTCCGTCACTGGTTTCGGTGATTCCGAAATGGATGGGCCTCTGGTTCTCGGTTTTCCCGACTTACGAAACGTTGATCGCGCAATTGATCGCCGCGGTCTTGGTGGTCGGATCGTATTACGCGGCGCGAAAACTAGGCGGCGACGTTATGCTGGTTAGCGAAGAACCGGTCCGGGAAGCGAAAGCTGAAGCGCGCGAAGCGATCGCGGAAGAATTGCAGCCGGTCCATTAACTCGGTCGCTTCCTGCGCGAGTTTGAAAACCAGAAGAGCGCGACGCTGTCATTGCTTCCGTTCTTGCGGTACGCTCGCAACAATGATGTCGCTACTTTGGCGCTGTTTTGTCGGCGTCTTTTGGATAGTAGCCTTCTGCACTGGCGCACAGGCCGCAGGAGAGTATACGCGAAATTGGTCGTCACTGGCGCAGGGGAATCCGAGCACGACCAATTCACAGAGCTCGGCGAAGACGCGCAGCCGAATGTCATCGACTACGAGCGTATACGTGTTGTCGCCCTACGAAGTGTTCGTTGGCAATGTCTGGGAAGGCAATCATCGAATTGCTGCATCGGTTCGAGCTCGGAATCGAAAATAAGGTCGGTTTGATCGAGAATCGCGCGCACGAAACCAGTGCTCCATTTGAGGCGCGCTACGCTTTTGCCATTGGAATGCTATCCCGCTAAATCCGATGACTTCGCTGGAATATATCTTTGGCTTCGGCGCAGTTCCGGAAGCGATTCGCTGCGCGATCTCGAATTCTCGTTCGTCTCCGTGTGAGACAGCTTGTTGCAGCGAAAGGTTCAAGCTGTAGCCAAAGTGTTCGCCTAGGCGTCGCACAGGTGTTGGGTTGTACGAACGACTCGCCGCGGGTGGCAACTTTCGTTCTGGATCTCGTACGAATTTGGCGGCGCTGAAGTTGGTCGCTCCAGTCCCACACGATTGATTGGACAAATTGCGCGATTCCAGTTGAACGGCGCGCGAAGCTTTCCAACTTACGCGGATGCTCACGTCCGTTCTGCGTTTTGTTTCTTCCGTTGCCCTGATTTTCGTTTGCTTCAATATGTTTGCCGTTAGTCCGGCTTCACGCGAAGGCGGCCCAACGCTGTCACCAAAGGCTTCGCCAACAGCCTCTGCGAAGTCGCTTGCAGCGAGCGCGATCGACGAAAAGTTGTTTAACGGAATGCAGTGGCGACAGATTGGGCCGTTCCGTGGCGGTCGCGCGCTCGCGATTGAAGGCGTCCCGGGAGAGCCGGACACCTGGTATTTCGGCGGAGTCGCCGGCGGAGTCTGGAAGACTGTGGATGGCGGGCAGAACTGGGCTCCGTTGTTCGACAAGGAAGACATTTCGGCGATCGGCGCCATCGCCGTCGCACCGTCAGACCACAACGTCATTTACGTGGGCACCGGCGAAGCGGCCATTCGCGGCAATACGACCTATGGCACCGGCCTTTACAAATCGATCGACGCGGGCAAGACCTGGAAAAATGTTGGATTGAAAGACACACACCAGATCGGCGCTGTGATTGTCGATTCAAGAAATGAAAACGTCGTGCTCGTAGCGGCGCTCGGACATGCGTTCGGGCCAAACAAGGAACGAGGAATTTTTCGCACAACCGATGGCGGCAAGACCTGGACGAATGTTTTGTTTAAAGACGAAAACACAGGCGGCATTGATATTGTGTTCGATCCACACAATCCAAATGTCGTTTTCGCCGCGCTCTGGCAAGCTCGTCGGCAGCCGTGGTTTTTCTCGAGCGGCGGCTCAGGCAGCGGCCTGTATCGATCGGATGACAACGGCCTGACTTGGAAACGCCTCGAAGGCAATGGACTTCCGGAAGGAATTCTCGGCCGAATCGGCGTCGCGGTTTCCGGCGCGGACTCGAGCCGCATTTACGCGATCATCGAAGCTAAAGAAGGCGGGCTCTATCGCTCAGACGATGCCGGCCAAAAATGGACGCGCATAAATGACGACGGACGTTTTCGCCAGCGCGCGTGGTACTTCTCAAGGGTTTATGCCGATCCAAAGTCGGCGGACACGGTTTATCTTCTAAACACCGGCGCGTTCAAATCAGTCGATGGCGGCAAAACGTTTAATCTTCTCCCTGCGCGCCATGGCGATCATCACGGTCTCTGGATTGATCCGCAAAATCCGAATCGAATCGGCAACGTGAACGACGGGGGTGCAAGCATTTCGACGGACGGTGGAAAAACCTGGAGCACGCAAAACAATCAGCCGACGGCGCAGTTTTATCATGTCGCGGTGGACAACGCGTTTCCGTACCACATTTACGGCGCGCAGCAGGACAACTCCAATGTTTGCATCGCTAGCCGGACGGATTCCGGTGTAATCGGCCGCGAAGACTGGTATCCCGCCGGCGACGGCGAATGCGGCTTTGTAATTCCCGACCCGCGTGATTGGCATATCATTTATTCAAACAGCGAGGGCTACATCGTTCGTTACAGCAAGACGAAAGAGGACAATCAGGACATCAGTCCGTATCCAATGGATAACTCTGGCCACGGCGCGAATGATTTGAAGCATCGGTTTCAATGGGTCTCGCCACTATTGTTGTCGCCGCACAACCCGGAGGTAATCTACACCGCCGCTGAATGCGTTTTTAAATCCATCGATCACGGCCAAAGTTGGACGCAAATCAGCGAAGATCTGACGCGTAACGACAAGACGAAACAGCAACCAAGCGGAGGTCCGCTGACCAACGACATCACGTCAGTTGAATATTACGACACGATTTTTGCGCTGACCGAATCGCCGGTGGACAAGGGCACGCTTTGGGCCGGGACGGATGATGGTTTGATTCATGTCACGACGGATGATGGCGCGCATTGGAGCAACGTCAGTCCGAAAATGCCGGAGTGGAGCACGGTCGATTCGATCGAGGCTTCGCCGAGCGACGGTAAGACTGCTTACGCCGCGATAGATCGACATAAACTCGATGACTTCAAGCCGTACATTTTCAAGACGACTGATCTAGGCAAGACGTGGACGTCGATCGTGAACGGAATTCCGGACGGCGCGTACGTGCACGCGATCCGTGAAGATCCAAAGAAAAAGGAAATTCTTTGGGCTGGGACTGAGCTTGGCGTTTACGTTTCGTTCGACAGCGGTGTGCACTGGCAACCATTGCAATTGAATCTGCCACCGTCACCAATTCACGATCTGGTTGTGAAAGATGATGATCTCGTTGTCGCGACGCATGGCCGATCCTTTTGGTTGCTCGATAATTTGACGCCGCTGCGGCAGGTAAATGCGCAGTCCGCGAACGCAGATTTCATTCTTTATCAACCACAAACCGCGCTGCGTTTACATTATCCGGAAGAATTCGATCGTCGCCAACCGGTCGGCGCTAATCCTCCCGCCGGTGCGGTGATTGATTATTATTTGAAGACAACGCCGAAAGACGAAGTGACAATGGATATCTTGGACGCGCAGGGAAGAGTCGTTCGCCATTTGTCGAACAAGGAGAAGAAAGATGGCGAACAACCACCGGAATGGCCGGACCGTGTCGAGCGCATGAAGACAATTCCGGCGAAGGAAGGAATGAATCGGTTCGCGTGGGATCTGCGCTACAACGACCCAATTCAAATTCCGGGAGCGTTTTACAGTGGCACCGGACCGAAGGGCCCACTCGCCTTGCCCGGAGATTACCAGGTAAAAATGACGGTCGACGGAAAATCGCGAACAGTGTCGCTGAAGGTTGTGATCGATCCTCGCAACAGAGGATCAGAGCCGGCGCTGCAAAAACAATTCGCACTGTCGACACAGGTAAACGATCACATCTCGCAATTGCATCAGACAGTGAACGAAATCCGCGATCTTAGAGCGCAGATCAAAACCCTTCATAACCGATTCAGTGACGACGAGCGATTGAAAGGAGCGCTCGCGGCCGCGGACGATCTCGAGAAGAGAATGTCGGACGTCGAGAAGGAAGTGATTCAGGTGAACATGAAAGGGTCGGAAGCAAACCTCGCTTTTCCGAGTATGCTGAACGAACGGTTCGACGCATTCAGCCATACGATCGACACCGGCGATTCGAACGAACCAACAAAATCGCAGCTCGACGTTTTTCAAACGCTGCGCCAACAACTGAACGATCAATTAGCCAAATGGTCGCAGATTAAATCGCAAGATGTGGCGAAGGTCAGCGACATGATCAAAGGAGCAAATTTGCCCGGGCTGGTGATCCCACCGGCCAAACCGGAGACGTCGAAATAAACGAAATCACCTTCCCGATTCTTTGTCTGTCATTCCGACCAGAGTGGCGGAACCTCTTACTGTTTTCTGATTAACAGTTTCGCAATGGCCGGAGAACACTTAGAGATGTCGCGCGTGCGCTCGACATGACAACTGAAAAGATCGACAAGGCAGTCATCCTCGCTGCTGGACGGGGCACGCGGATGCGCGAGCTGACGACAGACTTGCCGAAGCCGATGATCGAAGTCCGCGGCAAGCCAGTTTTGCAATACATCGTCGAAGGCCTGCGCGCCGCCGGCGTTCGCAAACTGCTAATCATCATCGGCTATCGCCCTGAAGCGGTGCAACAACTTTTCGGCGACGGTTCACGCTACGCGATTGACATCCATTACACGACGCAGATCACGCAAGACGGAACTGGACGCGTGGTCGATCTGGCGAAAACTTTCGTCGCGGGCGCGCCATTTATTTTGGCATACGGCGATATCCTAGTCGACCCGGCGAACTACAAACGCGTTGTCGATCTTCCAGACGCTGTTGAGGCGCTCATCAGCGTCACGCTCGGCGAAGACGTGAGCAAAGGCGGCGCCGTATTCGTAAACGAACAGATGGAGCTGGTCGATATTCAGGAGAAACCAGAGCCGGGCGCAGCGACGAGTCCGTGGTACAACGCCGGGCTGTATGCATTTCGCCCGAGCATTTTCGATTTCACGGCAAAATTAAAACCGTCGGCACGCGGCGAGTACGAATTGACCGACGCAATTCGCGAACTCGCGCAATCCGGCAAAAAAGTTCAAGTGCTCGAACTAGCTGGCGAATGGGCGGATGTCCGCGATCCGGAAATTCTCGCGAAGCTGAATCAATTGTAGGGCGTCTGTGTCAGACGATCACCTCATAGAGACGGCCTACAAAATTATAAAGTCTGCTCGGCCGGCTCTTCGGCACCTTCTTCGCCGATTTCTTCTTCGATTTCGCGCCGCCATTCGCGCGATAGCCACGGCCGAAGAAAGCCGTAGAGCAGATAGGCAAGAAACAGAACGGCCGGCATCCATTGGTAGAACATGGCCGTAAGAACAAGAAGCAGACTAATCGCGAGAAAACGCGGGATCGATTTTGTCGTTTTCCAATTGATCGCTTTGAAACTGGGATACTCGAAGCGGCTGAACATCATAAAGGAAAGGAAAAGCAGGAGCGGCGGCAGAACGAACTTCCATTTGCCGAGATGATGTTCACCTTCTGCCAACCAAAGCAGAAACAACGTAATTGACGCAATCAATCCGGCGGCAGCGGGAATCGGGTAACCGGTAAAATTCTTGCCGCCGTTGTTCTTCGATTCCCTCTCATGATTCGCCGCGGCAGTATTGAAACGCGCCAGACGCAGCGCACCGCAGGCAAGGTAAATAAGAGCGATGATCCAGCACGCGGTCCGAAATTCCTGAAGCACGATCCGGTAAACCAAAAGCGCGGGCGCGACGCCGAATGAAACAATGTCGGCAAGCGAATCGAACTCACGACCGAAGGCGCTATCGTGTCCACCAAGCCGAGCCAACCGGCCGTCGAGGAAATCGAACACGAATGCACCGAGAATGAACCAGATCGCCTCATGAAAACGATCGGCTGCGGCGTCAGCGTTCGTACTTTGCAAAAGCGCGCCCTCCAAAATTTTGAGCGTCGCGGTAAATCCGCAAAAAAGATTTCCCGCCGTCATTAGATTCGGCAGGAGATAAATCTTGGAAGGATGCTCGCTCATTTAATCAGGGGAGGCGTGCGATAATCGTCGATCCACCGGAGACGTGATCGCCCACCTTGACCAACACGTCGGCGGCGAGGGGCAAATATACTTCCGTTCGAGATCCAAAGCGAATCATTCCGAAACGGTCGCCCTTCTTGAGCTCGTCGCCCACGTCTGCCCAGGCGACGATGCGGCGGGCGATTGCGCCGGTAAGCTGACGAACGACGATCGTGACGCGCGGATTTTCAAACGCCCACGTTATGGCTTCGTTTTTCTCCGAACAGTCCGCGCGACGCGCATCCAAGCACAGGCCTTCGCGATGTTGCCGGTAAATGATGCGCCCATTGATCGGCGCACGGTTGGTGTGTACATCAAAGATCGACAAAAAGATCCCGACGCGACGCGATTTTGCCTTTAAAAGATCGGTTTCTTCTACGTCGGAGACGTCAGCCACGGTTCCATCCGCGGCTGCGACGACCGCGTTTGGATCAGACGGAATTTCGCGTTTTGGATCACGAAAAAAGAAAACCGTGTAAAAGATCAGCATCCAAAAAAAAAGCGAAACCCACGCGCTAAACAGCCAGCTCACGAGCGCGAGCAGAAGCAAAATCCCGAGGATCCAACGCGCTTCGAGCATAGTTTGGAGACGCATTCCGAGCGCACAATTTTCAAGCGCAAAAGAGGCTGGTCAAGAGGGCAAAAACAGAGTTGAATAAGTCGAAGAAGCCGACCACAATATCGTGGGCTCTGGTGGGCCAACACCTCCAATCCGTGGTGCAAATAAGCCGCTCGGTCGCGTGAGATTATTAGTTGTTTTTTGACTCGTTTTCGATACGCTCTTTTGATGCCAACCCGAGCCGCCGTCAGAGTTGATCCGGACGACGGAAAATCTGCAGAAAAATCCCGTCCGCGTGATCTCGTGACTGCCGCCAAATTGCAAAAGTACGACGCGGCGCAGATCGACAAGCTCGAAGGCTTGGAAGCGGTCCGGAAACGCCCTGGGATGTACATCGGCGACCCGGACGAACGCGGTTTGCACCACATGGTTTATGAGGTAGTCGACAATTCGATCGACGAACATCTCGCCGGCTTTTGCGACAAGATCGATGTCGATGTTCACGTCGATGGCAGCGTTTCGGTTCGCGACAATGGCCGCGGTATTCCAGTTGATATTCATCCGAAATGGAAAATGCCGGCGGTCGAGCTAGTGCTAACGAACCTGCACGCCGGCGGAAAATTCGGGCAAGGCGCTTACAAATATTCCGGCGGTCTCCACGGCGTTGGGGCGAAGTGCACAAACGCACTCTCGGAATGGTTCAAAGCGGAAGTCTCGCGCGACGGCAAGGTCTACCACATGGCTTTTGCCAAGGGAAAAACGACCAAAAAGCTGGAAGTCATCGGCGAAGTCAAGGGCAAGAAGACCACTGGCACGCTGGTCACGTTTTTGCCCGATCCGACGATCTTCACGATCACAACCGAGTTTAAGTTTGAGCGGTTGACGACGCGTTTGCGCGAGCTGGCGTTCCTCAATCCCGGTCTCGAGATCAATCTCACCGACGAGCGCGGCGATTCGCCGAAGAAGGAAGCGTTCCTTTACAATCACGGCATCGAGGAATTCGTAAAACAGCTCGGCGAAAACAAGCAGGTGCTCCATCCGAAGCCGATCGTGATCTCGCGGCAGCGCGAGGAAGTGTTTGTCGATGTTGTCTTGCAATACAACGATAGCTACAACGACCAGATTTTGCCGTTCGCGAACTCGATTCCAAACCCGGACGGCGGCACCCATCTCACCGGATTCCGTACCGCGCTGACGCGCGCGATTAACCAATACGCCAAGCAGAACCAGCTTTTGAAAGAAAAGGACCCCTCGATTTCCGGCGACGACGTGCGAGAAGGATTGATTTGCGTGCTCAGCATCAAGTTGCCGAACCCGCGCTTCGAATCGCAGACCAAGGTGAAGCTCGTCAACACCGAGATCGACGGCATCGTGAATTCGGCGGTCTACGAAGGGTTGATGACTTATTTCGACAAGAACCCGCCCATCGCGCGACGGATTTTCGAAAAAGTCCTCACCGCTGCGCGGGCGCGCGAAGCTGCTCGTAAAGCGCGCGAGACAATCCGAAAAGGCGCGCTGACCGGCGGCGGCTTGCCTGGAAAATTAGCGGACTGTTCCGAGCGGGATCCGGAATTGACCGAGCTTTACATTGTCGAGGGCGATTCAGCCGGCGGCTCGGCCAAACAGGGACGTGATCGTCGTTATCAAGCGATCCTGCCGATTCGCGGCAAACTGATCAACGTCGAGAAAGCGCGCGAGGATCAATTTCTCAAGAACGTCGAGATCCAATCGATGATCACGGCGATCGGCACCGGTATTGGTAAACCGAAAGAAGACGGCAACGGAAAAGACGAAGGGCGCTTCGACATGTCGAAGTTACGCTACGGGCGGATTATCATCATGACTGATGCCGACGTCGACGGCTCACACATTCGCACGTTGCTGCTCACGTTTTTCTTCCGGCAAATGACCGATCTGGTTCGCGCCGGCAAGATCTACATCGCGCAGCCGCCCCTCTACCAAATCAAACGCAAGAAGCGCGAAGAGTACGTCGATGACGACGTGCAGTTGAACAAGATTTTGATTTCTCTCGGCGCGGAGGACGTGAAGCTGAAGAATCTTGCGGACGACAAGGAGATCACAGCCGCACAGTTGAAGGACATTCTCGAGTCACTCGAGAAACTCGCGAAGCTCAGTGAAGTTGTTCGCCGACATGGTGGCGACTTTGAGGAATACCTCGAAGAGCGCAGTTCCAAGAGTGGCAAGCTGCCGACGTATCTCGTGAAAGTGCGCGAAGGCAACGACGAGACGGTTCACTATTTCCACGACGAGAAAGCGGTCCGAAGATTCCACGAAACCAATCTCGATCTCAATCTGTTCGACACGCAGATGCAACAGGAACTGTTGCCGCTGGGGGAGACGCGAGCGCCAACAGCGAAGACGAATGGCGTTCGTCGCCGTGCAAAGTTGGTCGAACTCCATGAATCGGCCGCGATCCAGAAAATTATCGCGGAGCTCGCACGCAAAGGCTTAAAAGTGAATCACTACGCCGCGAGCGATCGGCCAATCTTCGAATTGAGCGAAGGCGAAGGGGAAAAAGCCGTTACCCATCCCCTCTTCTCGATTCCGGAAATTCTCCAGAAAATTTTGGAGATTGGACGACGCGGTGTGCAGATCAAGCGCTTCAAAGGCCTGGGCGAAATGAACGCCAAAGAATTATTCGAGACCACGATGAATCCCGACAAGCGGAAGCTACTCAAGGTCGATTTGAACGACGATAACGCAGTCGATGCCGACAAGATGTTTACAATCCTGATGGGCGACGTGGTCGAGCCGCGCCGCCAGTTCATCGAGGACAACGCACTGAACGTGCGCAACCTCGATGTCTAAGATCGACATCGTGTTAGATTGACAAACTTTCTGATGTACACGGCAAACGAAAAAGTTGATCCCGTAAATGTCGCCGAAGAAGTATCGAGGTCGTTCCTCGATTACTCGATGTCGGTTATCATTTCGCGCGCCTTACCGGATGCGCGTGATGGATTGAAACCGTCGCAGCGAAGAATTCTCTACGCCATGCACGATCTGTCGCTGTTTCCGGGACGACAGCATCGTAAGTGCGCGAAAATTTGCGGCGACACGAGCGGTAACTATCACCCGCACGGCGAAGCGGTGATCTACCCCACCCTCGTTCACATGGCGCAAGCGTGGGCGATGCGCGAGCCGCTCGTCGACGGTCAGGGAAATTTCGGATCAGTCGAAGGCGATCCGCCGGCGGCGATGCGGTACACCGAAGCGCGAATGACGCATCTCGGCGCCGCGTTGATGGTCGACATGGACAAGGACACGGTCGACTTCGTTCCGAACTACGACGAAACGCGGACCGAGCCGACCGTTTTTCCGGCGGCATTTCCAAATCTTCTCGTTAATGGCGGTACCGGCATCGCGGTTGGAATGGCAACGAACATTCCGCCGCACAACCTGGGCGAAGTCATCGATGGCATTTGCGCGCAGATCGACGACCCGGATATCACGCTGGACGAATTGATGAAGCACGTGAAGGGGCCGGACTTCCCGACCGGCTGTGCGATCTGCGGCGTGAGCGGCGTGAAACAGTATCTCGAGACCGGCCGCGGCAGCATGAAAGTGCGCGGCAAAGCCGGCGTCGAAGAACTCAAGGGCGGCAAGGAACAAATCGTCATCACTGAGATTCCGTACGCCGTGAATCGCGCCACGCTCGTCGAACGCATCGCCGAGCTGGTTAACGAGAAGGTTCTTGGCGACATCACGGCTATCCGCGACGAATCGGACGAAAACACGCGCGTTGTGATCGAGCTCAAGCGCGACGCGAACCCGAAGATCGTCATCAACAATCTCTACAAGCACACGGCAATGGAAAGCTCTTTTCCTGCGCTCATGTTGGCAATCGATCACGGACGGCCAAAACTTCTCTCGCTCAAAGAAGCGAACGCCGCTTACATCGAACACCGCCGTGAAGTTGTTCTGCGCCGCACGCGCTTCGAGTTAAAGAAAGCCGAAGAACGCGCCGAGACTCTCGAAGGTTATCTGATTGCACTCGCGAATCTCGACGAATTCATTCGCATCATTCGGGGGTCCGCCAATCGCGAAGAAGCGCGAATCAAACTGCTTGCATTCGATTTCACTAAGAAACAAGTCGAACAGATCGGCATTCTCATTCGCAATCCTGCCCGCCTGACCGAAGGGCGTTATGCGTTCAGCGAGCACCAGGCCAATCAGATTCTTGATCTTCGCTTGTATCAATTAACCGGCCTCGAGCGCGACAAGATCCAGAATGAGTACAAGGAGCTAATCAAGACGATCCAGGATTTGAGCGACATTCTCGCCAAGGAGCAGCGCGTTTTCACGATCATCAAAAAAGAGATGCGTGAGGTCAAAGACAAGCACCGCTCGCCGCGGCTGACCGAGTTTATCGCGGATGAAGGTGAGATCAACATGGAAGATCTCATCGCCAATGAAGGCTGCATCATCAGCATTACCCACGGCGGATTTATCAAACGCACGGCGGTGAACGCATTTCGCGCACAGCGCCGCGGCGGCAAAGGCGTCATCGGTATGGCGACGCGCGAAGGCGCGACAGAGGAGGAAGAAGGCGATTTCGTCGAGCATCTCTTCGCCGCGACGACGCACGATTACCTCATGTTCTTTACCGAAGCCGGGCGCGCTTACGTTGAAAAAGTTTACGAAATCCCGGAAATGGGTCGCGCGGCCAAAGGTCGTTCCATTGCGAACATTCTCGAATTAAAGCCGGATGAAAAAATCGCCGCCACGATTCGGATTCAATCGAAGAAGTCCGGCACCGGTGCGAACGCTGTCGATCAAACCTGGGATGAAAATCTTCACGTCGTCTTCGCTACGCAATCCGGCATCGTCAAAAAATCGAACCTCTCCGATTACCGAAACGTCCGAAAAGGTGGCATCATCGCCATTCAAATCGAAAAGGGCGATCGATTGATCGACGCTAAACTGACGAACGGCAACAACGAGCTCGTGCTGATCACGAAAGAAGGAATGAGCCTTCGGTTTCACGAAGAACAGTTGCGCGATCAGGGCCGCAATACGGTTGGCGTTTGGGGAATTCGTCCGGAGAAAAAGGATCACGTTGTCGGCATCGCGATTGTCGATCCGGATGCCATGCTCCTGGTTGCCGGTGAGAACGGAATCGGCAAACGCACACCGTTCGATGATTACCGCAAACAAAACCGTGGCGGCAAAGGCATCATCACGATGAAGACTGGGGCAAAAACGGGCGACGTCGTCGGCGCGCTGACGGTGCGCGATTCAGACGAAATCATGTTGATCACGACCAAAGGCCAGATGGTTCGCACGCGCGTGAAAGAAATCCGCGAGACGGGCCGCAACACGATGGGTGTAAAACTAATGGACCTTCGAAGTGGCGAAAAATTACAGGCGACTGCGCCAGTGGTGAGTCAGGCAGCAGAAGAAGAGGCCCAACGCGCCGAAGAATCCGTGCCTAAAAAATCTTAAGGGGAAGGGCACGTGGCCGCGTGCTCTCCCGTCGCGGGAAGTTGCACCTGTCACTCCCCTCATTGAGTGGAGTTGTTGCCGCCGATTGGCCAGAAGGTTACGTGGTTCACAAGTAGCGCGTCGTTGTCGATTCTTGCCCGCGGCCGATCCTGTGAACAATATCCGCCGATGATCCCGGTCCAACACGCGGCCGAGTATCGTTTGCGGTAGTCTCATTCTTGACCCGGAACGATCATTCTGTATTGGCCATCGGGCGATTTAGAGTTCTCGGCCGACGCGCTGGACTAATCGATGAACAACGTTTACAAGGCCGCGCAGTTCATCTTGCCGCGTGCGGGTCTTGGCACGGTCAAGAAAGAGCAAACCGAATGGTCGAGAAAACGTGATGCCGCGTCTTCACTGGAGGAGAAATGCAAACTGTGAAGGCGCAGATCAAAGCGCTTCAGAATTTAGTAACGCTTAATGCTTGACGCATCCGCGGAGTTTTTTCAATTGCCCGCGCCTTCGTTTCGATTCGAGGATTTTTCTTTTCAACGTCGCAGGTCGCGGTGATTTGCGGCGCCGCTCCTTCTCCCGAGCCGCGATCTGGGCCCGACGCACCGCGCGCTGTCGATCTTCGATCGCATCGAGCAATCGTTCGCGCGCCAGTTTGCGATTTATCGCCTGTGAACGTGAATCCTGTACGGTCACGCTTATCCCCGTTGGGCGGTGACGCAGCGTCACCGCGGTGGCGACTTTGTTTACGTTTTGGCCGCCGGGCCCACCCGAACGCGCGAACGTCTCTTCAAGATCGACATCGTGAATAGCGAGTCGTACCAACCGCTCCGCGATAGCGTCTCTTTGCATTTGCCCAGCGCAAATAGACGAGTTTCACGATTAATCGGCAACTAGCTTATTGCGCGGAAACCAAGCGCTCCGGAGCTTTCTCCGCGAAGATCGCATCCAAATCGGTCAGCGGTTTTTGCGGCCCAAGATATTGTCGCCTGAATAGCTGCTCGAGATCAGGTTGCGGGTTGAATTGATCAGCACCAGTGATGGAATTCTATCACCCGCTTCTCTATAAGGCTTCCTTTTCCTTTGGCTTGGAGAAATCGATCGCCAACCAAGACATGTTGCCGTCGCGCGCGTACATTTCCATCGCGTAAAGCGATCGATCCATGCTGTAAAAAACGATCTCAAATTCGGGTACTCGCGCGCGACGCGTTTGTAATGATCCACGAGCTGCGGCGTGAACTTACGACACGGTCCGCACCATTCCGCTGAAAAATAAAGCGCGATCAATTTCTTGCTCGCCAGCGCGGTCTCATCCGCGCGGTTAGCTACACCCCGTTTCGGATTTGGACCAGGTCGCCCTTTAGAAATTCTGAAATCGCAGCCGTGCCGCCGGCATTCAGACTAGTCGGCTTGCGTTTACGAAGGATGTCGCTTGCTCTTTCATGTCATCGAGCGAGTCGGCGAAATGTCGCTTCGATAATTTCCTGCATCAGCGAGTTGCTGGAACAGCCCATGCGGAGCATTAAGCTGATCTCACTCACAGTCAGCCGCAACTGCCCAGCCTGTGTTGCAAAAACAAACAGCCAAAAGCTCAGATAAACCCAGCGGCGCATTCACATTTTCGCAGCGGGAGACAGGCCAAGCCGACCACCAAATCCCAAGCTGCGCCAAGACTCAAATGCAAAACTCCAAGAGCGCTAATCCCAGGGAAGCTCCAATGATCAAACTCCAAAAGCGCCTGGCGCGCGGCCAAGCCGAAATTGATGGTTGAATCTTTGGAGTTCCTTGGAACTTGTGATTTGGGATTTCTCAGGGCTATTGCCCGAACAGTAGCGACATTTTGTCCGATACTCCGGCTTCGCCTCGCCATCGACAACGCACCCAGCAACGCTACGGTCAACCGAGCTTGGTAACAGATGTCCGAGAAGTTGACTCGTATCGCGCTGATCGCACCAAAGGAAGCAGCGCGCTTGCGTCTCGATCAGTTTCTGGCGCGCGAGCTGCCGAGATTTTCTCGCTCGCGTCTCCAACAACTGATTCGGAAAAAGTTCATTACGCTAAATGGTTTCCCTGCCCGACCTCGCGATCTCGTCCGCGGCGGCGATTGCATTGAAGTAAAGGAACCGCCGCCGGAAAAGATCGACATCCAGCCAGCAGAAATTCCGCTGGATGTTCTTTTTGAAGATGACGACATAATCGTGATCAATAAGCCGCCAGGACTCATTGTTCATCCGGGCGCCGGTCAACGTGAGCGTACGCTCGTGAACGCGCTGCTGCATCGCTTCCCGATACTTTCCGGGATCGGCGGGAAAGAGCGGCCGGGAATCGTGCATCGCTTGGACAAAGAGACTAGCGGTTGCCTAGTCGTCGCCAAAAACGATGAAGCGCATCGCGTCTTGTCAGCACAATTCGCGGCGCGCACTGTCGACAAAATTTATCTTGCGCTGGTTGCCGGGAAATTGCGGAAGAGTGCCGGCACGATCGAAGAAAAAATCGGACGGCATCCCGTGGATCGACGACGAATGTCGGTCGCGTCAAAGCGCGGCCGGGCAGCGAAGACGGAATATCGCGTAATTAGTTCGTCGGACGAGCTCAGTTTACTCGAATGCAAACTACACAGCGGTCGGACGCACCAGATTCGTGTTCACCTTCATCACCTCGGCCATCCCGTTCTCGGCGACAAAGTGTATGGAGGTAAACATGGCAAAACTTTTCCGCGACAAATGCTCCATGCCTGGAGATTAGGTTTCCAACATCCACGCACGGGCGAGTGGAAGAATTTTGAAGCGCTTTTGCCGCTTGATTTCGAAAGCGCGATTAAGTCGCTGCAGCCGACGCTTTCCTCTGCGCCGCGAGCATGATCAACGCCGCCAGCGCTGGAGCGATAATGAGAGCGCGCATCCAGAGTTCCGCATGCCACGGCAAGCCAAAGAGCCGTTCGTCCCAAAACACGTACATAAGAGAAAAAACGGAGCTTTGGATTTTTTCTTCCCATTGATAGCGAATAACATCGTCACCCGGGACGAGAAGCAGGGCGAGCAATCGCAAGATGATGGTGATTCCCAAAAAGTATTGCCTGCTTTCGGAGATCGACCTTTGGCGGGAAGTGTGAAACTGCGGCCAGGAAAGCGATGCCGCTGGCGAACGCGGTTCCGCCGAAGCGCATCGGCATTTGTTGAAAGGTCCAGTCGGTCGAAAAGATTCAACGCGTCGAAAAAGAAGATCTCGGCAGCGATAAGAATCGAGAATCTCACAAGAAGAGCGCCGTTCATCCGAGCCGACTTAGTCCGCCTGCATTGCCTCGACCGCCTGGACCGGCATGACCGGAGCGACTACGACGTCGCGGTCATTGATCGGATGCAACCCGGCGCGGTGTGCGGCAAGATCGACAAGCTCCGCGACTCGTGATTTCAAGGCGCGCGCGCGCGACCAAAGAAACAACAAGAACAGCAAATAGGGAGCGACAGACCAAAGATCGAGATGCGAGGCATGAAGTTGGCGATAAATCACGATGCTGAGTGCAATGAGATTCAAAATGACGGTTGTCGTGACCATTCGGTATCGGAGACGTGCGCGGGTAAGTCGCTTCGCGCCACTGTGATCCTCGGTAACGGTTTGAAGAACGATGCTCCACCAAAAGTTGCCGTAGATTTGGATGTCCCATTCGTTCCAACCGGTATCCACCGAGTAACGCCAGCCCTCCTCCTCGAGCAATTGGAAGATCGCGCCCAGCAAATGATGGCGATCTCGCGCCTCATCACTCCAAAAAACACGACGTCGCAGACCGCGACGCGGCTTGGCGTCTGCAGGCAACTGTTCGTGCGCACGAATAACGCTACGAGGTGTTCGCTTAAAATGGAGCCAGGTAAAGTATCGCGAAAATCCGCGCACGAGTGGCTGGAGAAACGCGAGACACATCACAAGCAAACGGGCTGGCACCGTGTCGAACTTTGGTTCGATGTGCGTGCGAACCATGTAAGAAAGAGCGACCGTCAACGTTCCTCCGAACATCAGATAAGGAACAATACGCAACGTAGGCAGAAAAATTCCCAAACCAAAAAGAAACAGTGTCAGCGCGAACCATTCGATGCTGCTCAAATAAGCGGCGACGTCAGACTGCGGCGTCGCATACATCGACTGGAAAAATCCTTCGCCAAAAACGCCGTGATAGATCACCGGGCGATCGATAAACCAACTGAAACGCGGCGCTCCATAAATCTGGCCGCGCCATTTCGCCGTTCCCGTTGGACCAAAGAAGATCAGGTGCTTGAACCGAAGAAGCGATTCGGCTTCGCCGTAACCTTCCTGTTGTTTCAAGAAGGCCCGAAGTGTGAAGCGACGATGATGCCAGACAATCGCGGTCCCACTGAACGCGATCACGCAGCCCATTTGCTGAAGTCGCCAGCAGAAATCGACATCGTCGCCGGCTTTGTGGTACTCGGGATCGAAGCCACCGACTTGTTCGAACGCCCAGCGATAAAACGCCATGTTACAGCCGGGAATGTGTTCGGCGATCGTGTCGGTGAGCAAAACGTGACTCGGTCCTCCCGGCGCAGCCGCCACGCACGCCTGGATCGCATTTTGTGCCGGCGGACTGACATTCGGTCCACCAACGCCGACGTATTCACCGCTCGTCAGCGTCCCCACTAAGTAATAGAGCCAATCGGGATCGGCCATGCAGTCCGAATCGGTGTAAGCGAAAACTTCACCCTTAGCCGCTCTCGCGCCGGTATTCCGAGCCGTACTTAAACCAAGATTCTCCTGATGAATGTAATGGACATTCGAAAATTGCGCGGCAACTTGCGCCGTGTTGTCGGTCGAACCATCGTCGACCAGGATCACTTCGTAGTTCGGATAATTCAGTTTGTCTAACGAAATGAGGCACTCCGCCAAAGTTCGCGCGCCATTATAAGAACAAACGATCACCGAAACGAAAGGTGCCTTTGCCAACGCGCGATGCGGAAAAGTCGAATTGTCCTGACCGAACTTGTCTCGTAAAATATAAAATGACTTTTTCGCTTCGCGTTCACGGGTCACGATTCCGAAGGCCCAATCGTAAACTTCGTTGCCGCCGGTAAACCATTCGTCGGTCCAGGAAAACAGGATCGTTCCAGCAAGTCCGCATTTGGCCACGCTTTCGACGTGCCAGCCGAGCATCTCAGCTTGCTCGTCTTGCGAATAGCGAATCGTGTCGATGCCAAATTCGCCCAGAATGAGCGGACGTTCGCCGGTCAGATTCTGCAAGCGCAGGAGATAGCGTTCGAAATCGCGCTGATGGTGCAGATACACGTTGAAGCAGAAAAAATCGACGTTCTGCGGAAGCAGATACTCGGTCGGCGGATAAGTAGCATAAGATAAAAGAACATCGGGATCGACCGCGCGGCCAATGCGGACCAAATGCTCCACGAACTCAGTGACGCGACGGACGCCGAGCCACCGTGCCATCGTGCTCGCGATTTCGTTCCCGACCAAGTAACCGAATACCGCCGGGTTGCCGACATATCGGCGGACCGTGTTTCGCACCATTCCCGCGATTTCGTCGCACACTCTTTTCTGGCGCAGAAACTCAATGTGCTTTTCCCATGGCAACGTAATCAAAACACGAACGCCCGCGACGAAACATTTTTCCAGAAACCAATTCGGCGGCGGATGATAAACACGAAGCACGTTGATTCCGATCTCGCGCATCATGCGAAGATCGGTCTCCGCGGTCTCGGGTTTTCCGAAAGTGTTTCCTTTTTCGTCGGGCTTGAATGGACCGTAGGTCGCGCCCTTGATGAAAAACTTGCGGTCGCCTTCGAAAAAGAATTTCGAAACCGCGCGAATCCGTGGCATCGCCGGCGTCGTCATAACGAGCGAAGGGCTTCCCGAACAACTTTCGCAGTCCGTTCAATGTCGCTCGGCGAATGTGCGGTTGAGATGAAGCCGGTTTCGAATTGAGAGGGCGCGAAATAAACCCCGTGTTCCAGGCACGTGTGAAAGAATTTCGCGAATGTCTCGAGATCACTGCCCATGGCGCCGCCGAGATCGGCAACCGGGCCGGGCGCAAAGAACAAACAGAACATTGAGCCTATTCGATGAAACGTCACGTCGATCTTTGCCGCCCCGATTGTTTCGCGCGTGAGCTTTTCGAACTGCGCGGCCAGCTTTTCGAGTAATTCCCAGCCGTTGATCCGCTCAAGCTCACGCAATTGCGCCAGCCCGGCGACCATTGCCAGCGGATTTCCTGAAAGAGTACCCGCCTGATAAACCGGACCATCGGGCGAAAGCTGATTCATGATTTCAGCGCGCCCTCCAAAGGCGCCAACCGGCAAACCGCCGCCAATCACTTTCCCAAGCACGGTCAGATCTGGTTTGATTCCGTAAATTTCCTGAGCGCCGCCTCGCGCAACACGAAAACCGGTCATGACTTCGTCGAAAATCAGAAGCGCGCCCTTCTCGGAGCATTCGTCTCGCAAGATCGACAGAAAATTTTCTTTGGGAAAATAAAGTCCCGCGTTCGCCGGAACAGGTTCGAGAATGACACAGGCAATCTCACTTTTAGTTTGCGCGAAGGTTTTTCGCAGAAGATCGACATCGTTGAACGGCAAAGAAATTGTCAGATCGGCAAATGATTTGGGAACGCCGGCACTGTCCGGTCGCCCATGCGTCAATGCGCCGCTGCCAGCCTGGACCAGTAGGGAATCGGCGTGGCCATGATAACAGCCGTCGAACTTGATTATCTTGTCGCGGCTCGTGAATCCCCGTGCAAGCCGAATACTCGACATGGCGGCTTCGGTTCCGCTGTTGACCATCCGGATCTTCTCGACCGACGGCATCCATTGGCAGATCAATTCGGCCAATTCGACCTCGAAGGGGTTTGGAATTCCAAAACTCAATCCACGCGCCGCAGCATCGCGGACCGCATCGACCACAACTTTCGGCGCATGACCGAGAATCGCCGAACCCCAGCTGCCGACGTAGTCGATGTATTGCTCGCCATCGACGTCGAAAATTCTTGACCCGAACGCGCGTTCTACAAAGAACGGTTCGCCGCCAACGTTGCGAAGCGCCCGCACGGGCGAATTGACGCCGCCAGGAATTCGCTTCCGGGCCGCGGCAAATAGCTGCGATGAACGGCGAGTCACGCGCCGAAGATAATCACTAATTC
>Ga0182038_10000245_pt1 | contig 27527 bp, 25 predicted proteins | sample sta12Can44000108_FD_125976 | JGI IMG/M metagenome (GOLD analysis project Ga0182038, IMG submission 125976) | Lab enrichment of tropical soil microbial communities from Luquillo Experimental Forest, Puerto Rico - statanox.12C.anox.44.000.108 | ecosystem: Environmental > Terrestrial > Soil >...
CCCCCCGCCACGCCCTCGGAATAGCGCTTCCAGGGCTGGTCATAGGATTCGACGATGTTATAGGACCAGTGATGCCGCGCGGCCATGGCGGCGATGGCGCGGACATAGGTGGACTGTTCCACGACGCCGGGGGGCAATCCGCCCTTGGCGCGGCCGCCGCTGGGCCAGCCGGTTTCGGCGATCAGGATATCCTTGCCGGGGAAGCGGGCCTCCAGCTTGCCCAACGACTCTTCGACGAAGGCCAGGGCCTTGTCCATCGAAGCCGGAGCGCCATCCCAATAGGGCAGGATATGGGCGCCGATGAAGTCCACATGATCGGCCAGCTCGGGATATTGCAGCCAGATCGACCAGACCTCGGCGATGGTTACGGGAACGTTCGATCGACGCCGGGCCTCATCCAGATAGGGGATCAGATCGGCGATCGGCATTTCCTTGACGGTCAGTACTTCATTGCCGACCACCAACGCCTTGACCGTGTCGGGATATTTGGCGGCGATGGCCAGGGCGCGTTCCAACTCGGGATGGCTGGTTTCGGGATGGCTGTTGATCCAGGCTCCCAGCAGCACCTTCAGCCCCAGCTTCTGGGCCATCGGCACCACCTGTTCCTGGCGGGCGTCCGAGGAATAGACACGGATGCAGTCGGTATATTTGGCGATGCGGGTTAGTTCGCGCTCGATATCGGCAGGGTCCACCGGCGGGCGCTTGCCGAAGATCAGCACATTCTCAGGGTGCGCGAAGGAGACGCAGGCCAATCGGTGCAGCGGAGGTTGGTTGACCGGCACCGGGCGTCCGAACAGGGCGCAAACGAGAACCGCCAGCAAGGCGCTGGCGGCGAAAACGATCAGGGGCAGGCGGCTTGTCTGCATTACCGGGCTTTGCGGCGATAGCGCAGATAGATCGGCTGGCGGCCCTGCTCGATGGCCTTGGCCTCGTAGCGGGTCAGCGGCCAATCAGCGGGCTTGACCGACGGGTCATCGACGATGCTCTCGAATTCAGAACGCAGCGCCATCTGCTCGGGCGCCCATTCCTTATAGACGGCGTCGTCGGTGCCGATGCGCAGTTCGGCACCATCCTTCATCAGGCGGGCCATCTGGTCCAGATTGGCCGGACCGATGAAGCGGCGATCGGCATGGCGCTTTTTCGGCCAGGGATCGGGGAACAGCACGAAGGCCCGCTCCAGACAGGCGTCGGGCAGGGCCGGGAACAGGCGGCGGATATCTTCCGGGAAGATGCGCACATTGGTCTGGCCGCCCTTGTCCAGATGCGCCAGCAGGCTGGCGATGCCGTTCAGGAACACTTCGCCGCCGATCAGGCCGACATCGGGGTTCTGAGCCGCCTGCCAGGCTAAATGCTCACCACCGCCAAATCCGACTTCCAGCCAGAGGGCGCGAGGCGCATGGGAAAACAGCGAAAAGGGGTCCAGGGTTTCGCCATGCCCGGGCTCGGGAATGGTCAACTGGGGGAGAAGAGTCTCCACCAAGCCCTGACCGGTCTGGCGCAAGGGCTTGCCCTTGCGCCGACCGAAGAAACGAGGCCGTGATCCGGCCTCGCCCTCAGGGATATAGATGCTCATTAGGCCAGAGCGGACTTCAGAGCGTCCACCAGATCCAGCTTCTCCCACGAGAAGCCGCCGTCGGCGTCCGGGTTGCGGCCGAAATGGCCGTAAGCGGCGGTGCGGGCGTAGATCGGCTTGTTCAGGCCCAGATGGGTGCGGATGCCGCGGGGGGTCAGCGACACCAGCTCCTGCAGGGTCTTGGACAGCTTGTCCTCGTCCACCTTGCCGGTGCCGAAGGTATCGACATAGACCGACAGCGGATGCGACACGCCGATGGCGTAGCTCAGCTGGATGACGCATTTGTCGGCCAGACCGGCGCCGACCACGTTCTTGGCCAGATAGCGGGCGGCGTAAGCGGCCGAGCGGTCCACCTTGGTCGGGTCCTTGCCCGAGAAGGCGCCGCCGCCATGGGGGGCAGCGCCGCCGTAGGTGTCGACGATGATCTTACGGCCGGTCAGGCCGGCATCGCCGTCCGGACCGCCGATGACGAAGCGGCCGGTGGGGTTCACATAGAACTGGTCTTCCGAGCACATCCAGCCTTCGGGCAGGACGTTCAGCACATGCGGACGCACGATCTCGCGGACCTGCTCCTGGGTCAGGTCCTCGCCATGCTGGGTCGAGACCACCACCGAGGTGGCGCGCACCGGCTTGCCGTCGATGTACTGCAGGGTGATCTGGCTCTTGGCGTCCGGGCCCAGGCCGGGCTCGGCGCCGGAATGACGGGCTTCGGCCAGAGACTTCAGCACGGCATGGGAATAATAGATCGGGGCCGGCATCAGCACCGGGGTCTCATTCACGGCATAGCCGAACATGATGCCCTGGTCGCCAGCGCCTTCATCCTTGTTGCCGGCGGCGTCGACGCCAACGGCGATGTCGGCGGACTGGGAATGCACCAGCACTTCGACCTTGGCATTCTTCCAGTGGAAACCGTCCTGCTCGTAGCCGATATCCTTGACGGCGGCGCGGGCGACGGTCTCCATCACCTCCTTGGTGATGGAGGAGGGGCCGCGCACTTCACCGGCCAGGGTGATGTGATTGGTGGTGCACAGGGTCTCGACGGCGACGCGAGCTTCGGGGTCGGCGGTCAGGAAGGTATCGACGATGGCATCGGAGATGCGGTCGGACACCTTGTCGGGATGGCCCTCAGAAACGGATTCGCTGGTAAAAAGGTAATTGGACTTCGACATGTCGATCCTCCGAAATCCGGTTGCAACGGGACCTAGGGGCATCGACGAAAGCGGCATCGGTGCTCCCACTTAGCCGTGTTTAACGTGGCGGCAAGCGGTCAAATCCTCCACGCCCAGAGGCAAAAGCGACTGGGGGGATTTGTTGGTACAAATTTCTGCTGAGGCTTTCAAGCGATTTCGGATGCGCCGGGGCGGCGCGATCAGTCGAAGTCGCCTTCCGACGCCGGGCGGCGGCTCTGCTGTTCGTCCAGTTTGCTCTGGGCGGCTTTGGCCAGGGTGCGGGCCAGTTCATACAGCTGATGGCGCAATTCGGCATTTTCGATATTGCGATAGATCATGATCATCTGGCGAATTTCCTGGGGCGACGGGCTGTCGTCCAGGGTGGTGACCAGTTTGCCGGGGGCCTTGGCCAAAATCTCTTCGGGCATTTCCTCGAAGAAGAAAGCCGGCGAAACGGCGAGAACCACGCCGATCTGGTGCAGGCGAGAGGCGGAAACGGTAGAATCGCCGCTTTCGTATTTTTGCACCTGTTGAACAGACAGCTCCAGCCCATTGGCCAGTTCGGTGCGGCTGATATTCAGATGGCGGCGGCGATCACGAATCCGCCGACCGACATGGACATCGACCGGACCACGGGACTTGCGGGTGTCGGAGGAAGTGTCGTCATGGTCGGTCATGCATATACTCGTATCAGAGGTGCCGGTAGTCAAGCTTGCAACGGCTATTTACAACTGAGGGGTGCTGACAAATTGTCTCACACCCATTCCGTGTTTACCCTAGATAGCAAAAACGTCAAGTGGAAAATCGGACTTACAGACGAATGGGTTGCTGGATTGGGGTGTTGTGATAATTCTGCGATAGAATATTATGTGTTCACAACTTTCGGTAATTTTGCAAAAAGAAAGGGGCGCCAGCCGTTTGGGCGCCCCTTTCGCGAAGGTTTCCGGGCTATAAGGGCCCGGAAATTATGGGAAATTACTTGGTCTCCGGGTCGGCGGCAGTGGCAAGCGCCTTGGCCAACTCGAACACCCGCTTGCGCACCGAGGCGTCGGTGATGCGGTAATAGGCTCGGACCAGTTCCAGCGTCTCACGCTTGGTCATCGGATCGGCTTCGAAGCTGCCCTGGGGCTCTTCGGCCAAGCCGGCGATCATCATGCGGGGGCTCTGCTGGGAAACGTCATTGGTCATGTCGTCATAAAAGAACGACACCGGCACATCCAGCACGCGGGAAAGATCGAACAAGCGCGAGGCGCCGATGCGGTTGGCGCCGCGCTCGTACTTCTGCACTTGCTGGAAGGTCAGGCCGATGGCCTCGCCCAGCTTTTCCTGGCTCATGCCAAGAAGGGTGCGGCGCAGGCGCACGCGGGCGCCGACATGCACGTCGATGGGGTTCGGCTTGCCAGACGGCGTGCGGCCACGGCCGGAACGGCGGGGGGCGTCGGACTTGGGTTGCTTGGCGGGATTCGCGGCTCGGGGCATGGTCAATTCCACAAAATTCAGGTGTCTCGCGGGGCGCCGTCAGGAGCATGACAAAATGTCACAGCATGACCGAACGGCAGATGTTGCAGATTAGTCATACGCACGTATGCAAGTCAACAGGCAACATTTACCAAAGAGTGTGTTTCTTATCGGCGAGAGTCTCGGATGTTCGACAACCGACGACAACCCACTGACGTTACAATAATAACAAATAGTGGCAAAAACACCATCATCTTGCCGATTAGGGCAAAGAGGGTGGGGGTGGAGAGCGGTCGGGGGAGGGGACTATCCAAATAGCCACTCCCGCCTAACGGGAGTTGGTCCAAGACCCTGCCAAAAGGGTCTACAACTGCTGTTATACCCGTGTTGGCGTCGCGGACCAGGGGGAGCCCTTCTTCAATGGCCCGCAGACGGGCGGCGGCGAAGTGCTGGTAGGGACCAGCCGAGATGCCGAACCAGCCGTCGTTGGTGATGTTCAGCAGCCAGGCGGAACGATGGGCTTCGTCCACCACTTCGCCGGGGAAGATAGCTTCATAGCAGATGATCGGCGAAACTGGCGGAAGTCCTGGTAGATCAAGGGTTTGCGGGCCGGGGCCGGCGGAAAAATCAACGGCGCCGGTAGCTATTTTGGGCAGCGGCAAAACTTTGCTATAGGGCACATATTCGCCGAACGGAACCAGATGCGCCTTGTCATAGCTGGCCAGCACATGGCCCGACTGGTCCACGGCTTCCAGGCTGTTCCACAGCTGGCTGATCTGACCATTCGTCACCTCGGCGCGCGGGGCGCCGGTCAGCAATAGGCCTTTTGGCGGAACTGCCTCGGTCAGGGACTGGCGCAGGCCGGCGTCATGCTCGATGAAGCCGGGGGTCGAAGTTTCGGCCCAAATGACCGCCGACAAATTCTCGAAACCGGGCTTGGTCGACAGCTCCACATGCTTTTGCAGATGCAGCCAGCGCATGCCGGGCGCCCATTTTTCCGCCTGATTGACATTGGCCTGCACCAACCGCAAGCCCACATCCGGCCAGACCGGCTGGGCGGCCGAGGGAATGCGCCACAGGCCCCAGGCTCCGGCCAGCACCAGCAGCAGATGGCCGACCAGGGCGGCGGTACGGCCTCCCTTCTGTCCCAGCACCGCCAGCGAGCCGGCGGACAGCCAGGTCAGCAGCGACAGGCCATAGACGCTGAAGACGGCGGCGATCTGCGCCACCGGCAGCACGGCGATCCAGACGCTGCCCAGCAGATTCCAGGGGAAGCCGGTCAGGAACCAGGAGCGGCACCATTCCAGGAACACCCAGGCGGCGGCCAGCATCAGCAAGCGCGAGACGCCAGCCGGGGCGAGGCGGCGTGCCAAAATGGCGGCCAGACCGATGAACAGGGCCATGAAGGCCCCCAGGCCGAACACGGCGAAGGGAATCATCCAGCCGAATTTTACCGGGTCCACCATCATGGCGTAGCCGATCCAATAGAAGCCGGCGGAATAATGGCCGAAGCCCCACCACCAGCCGGCGGCGAAAGCGCCCTTGGTCTTCGGCGCGCTGTCGATCAGGATCAGCAGGGCCGGCAGGCTGAGCCACAACAGTGGCAAAGCATGAACAGGCGGCATGGCCAGAGCTGCGAGCAAGCCAAAGAGTACGGCGGTGCCTCTGCGGCGCCAGCCGGTCAAGGCCGCCAGACGGGTGGCGGCGGTCTCTAATGTCATCACGGTTGCTCGCTCTCCGGCTGAGGCAGGTTGCGCAGGCGCAGGCGCTTGATGCGCCGGGGGTCGGCATCGACGATTTCGAACTCGACGCCGCTGTCGGGATGGCTGATCAACTCGCCACGGCTGGGCACCCGCCCGGCCAGGAAGAACACCAGCCCGCCCAGGGTATCGACGTCTTCCAGCTCTTCCAGTTCTTCATCGTCAATGAAGCTGCCGACCTGGGCGAGGAATTCTTCGAGGGGCAGGCGGGCATCGGCTTCGACCACGCCATCGGGGCGGCGGATGAAGTCGGGCTCGGCGTCGCGGTCATGTTCGTCCTCGATCTCGCCGACGATCTGTTCCACCAGATCCTCGATGGTCACCAAGCCGTCGATGCCGCCGTACTCGTCCACCACCAGCGCCATATGGGTGCGCTTCAGGCGCATCTCCAGCATCAGATCCATGACCCGGATCGAAGGCGAGATGAACAGAATCTTGCGGACGATGCGCTGCAGGGCGAAAGGCTTGCCCGAGGCCAGCATGATCAGCACATCCTTGATATGCACCAGCCCGACCGCGTCATCCATGGAGCCGCGATAGACCGGCAGGCGGGAATGGCCCTTCTGATCGATCAGGGCGATCAGCTCTTCCAGGCTGATCTTGCTGTCCACCGCGACGATGTCGGCGCGGGGCACCATCACGTCATAGGCGGTGAGATCGCGCAGATGCAGGATATTGCCCAGCATCTTGCGTTCATTTTCGTCGATGGGAAGGTCTTCTTCCTCGCGTTCCTCGAACAGCTCTTCAAGGGTTTCGCGCACCGATTCGCCGCTTTTGGCGCGGCGAAGCGTCTTCAGCCATCCGCGGATGGCCTGGACCATGGAGTCGTCGTTGGCCCCGCTCTCACGGGGCTTGCTACTGCCAGAGGTGTCGTTCATCTCTCGTCTTCGGTCCTGTAAGGGTCGGCGATGTCCAGCATGCCGAGAATGGAGCGTTCCAGATGTTCCATCTCTTCGGCTTCGTCATCTTCCATATGGTCGAAGCCCAACAGATGCAGCACGCCATGCACCACCAGATGCGCCAGATGGTCGGGGAACTTCTTCCCTTCCTCTTCGGCCTCGCGGGCGGTGGTCTCGTAGGCGATAATCACGTCGCCCAGCAGCAGCGGGCCGTCTTCCGGTTCCGGCGCGTCTTCATCGTCCAGTGCGGCGAAGGACAGCACATTGGTCGGCTTGTCGATGCCGCGATATTGCAGGTTCAGCTGCTGTACCATGGCGTCGTCGGCCAGCACCAGACTCAGCTCGGCCCGCTCCAGCGGCACGCCTTCCACCAGAGCGGCGCCGGTGGACAGGGCGATGGCGGCCACCTGACGGCAGCGGTCCTCGATACCCGGCAGCTTGTCCGCCCAGGGACCGGCTTCGATGGAGGTGATGATCTCGGGGCCGCTCATGCCTTGGCCTTCCTTTCCTTGTCGCGGGTGTCATAGGCCCGCACGATGCGGCTGACCAGACCGTGACGCACTACGTCGCGGTCGGTGAAACGGGAAACACCGATGCCCTGCACGCCGTCCAGAATCTCCAGCGCGTCTTCCAGGCCGGAGCGGGTGCCCGACGGCAGATCGATCTGCGACAGATCGCCGGTGATCACCATGCGGGAATGCTCGCCCAGGCGGGTCAGGAACATCTTCATCTGCATCGGCGTGGTGTTCTGCGCCTCGTCCAGAATGATGAACGAACTGGCCAGGGTGCGGCCGCGCATGAAGGCCAGCGGCGCGACTTCGATATCGCCGGACGCAAGCTTCTTCGCCACCTGGTCGCCGGGCAGCATGTCATGCAGGGCGTCATAGAGCGGGCGCAGGTAAGGATCGACCTTTTCCCGCAGATCGCCGGGCAGGAAGCCCAGACGCTCACCGGCCTCGACGGCGGGGCGCGACAGGATGATGCGGTCCACCTCGCCGGTGATCATCATCGACACTGCCTTAGCCACCGCCAGATAGGTCTTGCCGGTGCCGGCAGGCCCCAGGCCGAACACCAGCTCGGACTCGTTCATCGCCTTGATATAGTCGGCCTGAACGGGAGTGCGGGCCTGGATATGGCGCTTGCGGGTGACGATGGTCGGGGCGTTGCCGTTGCCGCCGGTGATGCCGCCCATGCGCAGAGCGGCGTCCACATCGGCATTCTCGACCGGATAACCACGCTTCAGACGCTGATAAAGCGCATCGAGGGTCGAGGCGGCTTCCGACACTTTGTCGATGGCGCCGGTGACGATCACCGAATTCCCGCGCGAGGTCAGCTCGACGCCCAGCGTCTCGCCGATACGATCGAGATGCTGGTTATGCGGTCCGAACAGCATGGGCAGCAGGGCGTTGTCGTCATAATCACGGATGATCTGATGGCTGTCGCTCATCCCGGTCTCTCCCTATTGCACCAGCTCGCCGGCCAGCGAGTTGGGGTGGGCCTCGACGATCTTGATGCGCTGGATGCTGTTCATCATTTCAGCCGGCGCCTGAACAAACACCGACTGCATGAAGGGGCTGCGGCCGATCAGCTGGCCCTCGCGGCGGCCCGTGCGTTCCAGCAACACATCGAAGCTTTTGCCGACGCAGCCTTGGTTGAAGGCGGCGGACTGCTGGCCGATCAGGTCGTGGAAGGCGGCAAGGCGGTCTTCCTTCACCTTCTCGTCGACCTGCTGCTCCATAGCCGAGGCGGGGGTGCCGGGGCGGGGGCTGTATTTGAAGCTGTAGGACTGAGCAAAGCCGACCTGACGCACCAGCTCCAGGCTGTTCTCGAAATCCTGATCGGTCTCGCCGGGGAAGCCGACGATGAAGTCCGACGACAGCGCCAGATCGGGGCGGGCAGCGCGCAGCTTCTCGACCAGCTTCAGATAATCGGCGGCGGTGTGTTGGCGGTTCATGGCCGCCAGAATGCGGTCCGAGCCCGACTGCACCGGCAGATGCAGGAACGGCATCAGTTGCGGCACCTCGGCATGGGCGGCGATCAGCTCGTCGTTCATGTCGCGGGGATGCGAGGTGGTGTAGCGGATGCGCTGCAAGCCGTCGATGCCGGCCAGTTCGCGGATCAGGCGGCCCAGGCTCCAGCCTTTGCCGTCCGGGCCTTCGCCGTGATAGCCATTGACGTTCTGGCCCAGCAGGGTGATCTCGACTGCGCCCCCGGACACCAGATGGCGGGCCTCGGCCAGCACCTTGGCGGCGGCGCGGGAATATTCGGAGCCGCGGGTGTAGGGCACCACGCAGAAGGTACAGAACTTGTCGCAGCCTTCCTGCACCGACAGGAAAGCCGAGGGGCCTTGCGCTTCCGGTTCCGGCAGATGGTCGAACTTCGGCTCGGCGGGAAAATCGGTATCCAGCACCTTGCCGCCGGCGCGGGATGCGCGGGCCACCATCTCGGGCAGGCGGTGATAGGTCTGCGGCCCCAGCACGATATCGACGTAAGGAGCGCGGGCGATGATTTCCTCGCCCTCGGCCTGCGCCACACAGCCGGCCACGGCGATCACCAGCCCCTTGCCCTCGCCTTCCTTGGCCTGCTTCAGATTGCGCAGCCGGCCCAGTTCCGAGAACACCTTCTCCGAGGCATGTTCGCGGATATGGCAGGTATTGAGGATGACCATATCGGCATCCTCGACCTCTTCGGCGGCGGAATAGCCCAAAGGCGCCAGCACGTCGGCCATGCGGGCCGAGTCATAGACGTTCATCTGGCAGCCGTAGGTACGGATGAAAAGCTTCTTGGACAAGGTAACGATATCTCGAACTGAAAGCGGGGCACAGCGCCCCCTTGAAGCTGATAACTAGCATTGGGTCTGGCGAAGTCAAGCGACCCTTGCGTTTCCGAAGGCAAAGGGCCGGGTTATTGGCGGAACGGCTGGACGATGCGACGGAAGGTTTTCTGCATTTCAGGAATGAAGACCGTGTCGCCATCGCGGATCAGAGTCAGGGTAAGAAGGGGGCGTCTGGGATCGCCATTCCAGCCACCGGCGTCTCTGCTGCGTTCGCGGAATTCCAAGACCAGGGTTTTCTCGTTGGGCATGGAGATCGATTGGATGGGCAGTTGGTCGAGGCTGATATCGTGCCATCCGGGCGTGACTCTACCGAACAGGTAAAAATGATTCGGCCCCAGCAGGTCAAACAGCAGCCAGTTTTCATTCTTCGTCTTTTTGGGGTTGCAGACTTCGTTCTCGCATCCGACAAGGGCCGGGGTTCCATTGGGTGCAAAGGTCAAAAAGCGCAGCCACTCATCGGAAACGCCCGGCTGGATTGGCGAGGGCGTGGGAGCGCAGCGGTAAATCGGCTCTCTAAGCCGACCGTCCTCGCGAATAGAGGCCATGGAATTCGCGGACAGAATGCGCCACTTCATGGTCTGGTCGGTTCCGACCAGATGAACTACCAGATCATCGCCACTACGCGTCACGTCGCGGATGACGGCGAAGCTGTAAAGGTCCGGCGGTTCATAATCGGTCAATAATCCGCCGGAATGCTGGAATTCAAACTCGTATTGCGAATAGTCGAGGTGATCGACGCAAAGCTTTGCGCCATCAGGTGGCGTTTCCGTCTTGTCACTCCCATCGACAGGATCAAGAAGCCAGCCTCCCGCCAGATACTCTTGGGCCGTTTGCGTGCGGAAGTCTCTGTTAGGCTGCTGGGCGCAGGCGGCAAGCAAGAGGCAAAGGCCGAAAAGACAAAGCGGGCGCATGGCATGCTTCCTCAATGGGGAAGAAAGGATGTTACATCCCTGCGCGCTTATTTGGCGATTGGTATTCCCGTTTAGTGGGATGCCCGCAACGGAGCCTGGCCTGCATTGGCTTTGATCAAGCCCTTGGCCACCACATCATGGCAATGATCGGTCAGGGCCTTGCGCGAACCGAACTCGTCAAGGCGAACCACGGGATGGAATTCGACCTCGACCTGGGTGCGGCCCAGGCCGAGGAACTCCCACAGATGCGGGGCCAGTTCCATATCGCCGTACCAGGCATAGAAGGGGCGCCAGACCATGCCGATGGGCAGATTGTCCAGGCGGGTATAGGCCACCGTCACCGGCTGCACCGCCAGCGGGCGGCCGTCGGCCACCGGAGTTTCGGCCACCGAGAACAAGGCGCTCTTGAAAGGCAGTACGCGGTTGCCGTCGTTGCTGGTACCTTCGGGGAACAGGATCATGGATTCCTGATCCTTGCCGATGCGGTTCAGCATCTCGTCGCGCTGGTCCAGGCTCTTGCGCGGGCGGCGATCGACGAAAGTGGTGCGGCCCAGCTTGGCCAGCAGGCCGATGCCCGGCCACTGGCTGACCTCTTTCTTGGCGATGAACACGGCGGGCAGCACGCTGCCCAACACGATGATATCCAGGTAAGAGGCATGGTTGCAGACGAACAAGGTCGGGCGTTCGCCGGACGGCGTGCCCTTGATCTTGACCGTGAAGCCGACCAGACGGGCGGTGACCTGCCAATAGAAGCGGGCATAGCGCCGCACCAGTGGCAGCGAAGCCCGGCCGCCCAGCAGGATCACCACATAAAGCGGAATGACCGCCAGCGTCCAGATCAGGAAGGCGGCCAGTCGGAAGGCGGCGGTGACGGTGCTGTGATAGGGCTTCACCGCTTGCCTCTTACAGGCTGCGCGAGGCGGTGCGGTCGTAATGGCGGAAATATTTGTCGGTGACCAGGTCCGTCTTCACGATGACGCAAACGTCGGTGGTGTTGAACTGATGGTCGATCACCGCGCCGTCGCCGACGAAGCCGCCCAGGCGCAGATAGCCCTTCACCAGCGGCGGCAAAGCCACCAGCGCCCGCTTGGGATTGATCTCGCCGGCGGGGATGCGGTTCATCTCGGTGAACTGGCCCGGCAGGGCGCGGGGGCGGAAGTCTTCGGGGGCCAGATGATTGTGATAAAGATAGCTCAAGGGCAGGGCCAGAGCATCCGGGTCGGTGCCGGGCAGGCTGGCGCAGCCGAACATCAGATCGATATTGTGGGTAAAGACATAGCTGGCGATGCCGCGCCACAAGGTCTGCATGGTCATCTTGGTGCGGTACTGGGCATCGACACAAGACCGGCCCAGTTCCATCACATTGCCCTGGAACGACTGAAACGGCGCGATGTCATATTCCGACGCCGAATAGAAGCTTTTGAACTTCGGGCTTTCGCGGCGCTGCAGACGATAGGTGCCGACCACGCCTTCCGGGCCGTTGCCCAGCTTGGGGTCGATCACCAGCAGATGGTCCCAATCTTCGTCATGGCTGTCGAAGTCGCGGCCCGTCGCGGCCATCTCGGGCGTCGGCTTGGCTCCCATCTCGTCATAGAAGACGCGATAGCGCAGACGCTGCGCCGCTTCGATTTCGGCGGAACTGACAGCCAGCCTGACGTCCAGGCCGCCGGTCTCGGACTCTTCCACCTCGGTCATCTCGGCGCTCATGATGCCTCTTTGCAGTTGCTGCCGGCGGTCAGGATGAAAAACGGGCCTGCCGGCTTGCCCGGACAAGGCCGCTCAGTGGCCGTCTTCGTCGCTCGGCGTGCCTAATGGAACGGCGTACAGCTCCAGGCGATGACCCACCAGCTTATAGCCGTAAGTGCGGGCGATTTCCCGCTGCAGAGCTTCGATCTGGGGGTTCTGGAATTCGATCACCTTGCCCGACTGCACGTCGATCAGATGGTCGTGATGCGCCTCGGGCATCTCTTCATAGCGGGCGCGACCGTCGCCAAAGAAGTCGTGGCGTTCCAGGATGCTGGCTTCCTCGAACAGGCGCACGGTGCGATAGACGGTGGCGATGCTGATGTTGGGGTCGATGGCCGTGGAGCGGCGGTGAACCTCCTCCACGTCGGGGTGATCTTCGGCTTCCGAAAGCACACGGGCGATGACCCGGCGCTGCTCGGTCATCTTCATGCCTTTTTCGATACACCGCTGTTCGATACGCGAAATCATGTCGCGTTTTTAACCGATAGTTCAAAGGACTCGCAAGGACAAACAAAACGGCGCCCTGCCGGAAGGCGGGGCGCCGTCGATGTCTTGCAGACGAAAGGCCGGATCAGACGGTAGCGCGACGGCGCTTGCGGGGCTTGGTGCCCAGGCCGATCTTCTTGGCCAGCGAGCTGCGATGCTGGGCATAGCTCGGGGCGACCATCGGATAGTCGGCCGGCAGGTTCCAGCGGTCGCGATACTCTTCCGGGGTCATGTTGTAGGCGGTCTTCAGATGGCGCTTCAGCATCTTCAGCTTCTTGCCGTCTTCAAGACAAATGATGTATTCGGGGGTCACCGATTTCTTGACCGGAACGGCCGGCTGCGGCCGCTCGGGCGCCGAGGGGGTGGTGCCAACCGAAGCAAGGGTGCGGTAAACTTCGTTGATCAGCTGGGGCAGCTCGACAAGCGAGACGCTGTTATTGCCGACATGTGCCGCGACGATCTCAGCGGTGAGTGCCAGCAATTCATTCTGGTTGGATTGCTCGGACATTGATAGTTGGCCTTATAAATACAAACTCCGTTGCCTTATATAATTTTTTCCAACAGGCTTGGCAATAACGAATGTTAAACTTTAAAAAACTTCTGCGATGTGGTGACTGACGTGGCAAATCATACATTGGATATAACCGGCGAAATATGCCCGCTAACCTTCGTGAAAACAAAGTTGTTGATCGAAAAAATGCTGGTTGGGGAGACTTTGCAGGTTAGACTTCAAGGTGACGAACCTTTGCGAAACGTGCCGAAGTCCGTGCGTGAGCTAGGTCATGAAATCTTGTCACTGGAACCGGAAGCAGGAGAAGGGGCAAAAGGCGTGCATCGATTATTGCTGCGCAAAAGTCGATGACAGGCGCAAAATCTCTTCAAGGTTGATATTTCTGGATATGTGCTCCCCTAAAAGATTAAGGCTCTCGTCGACCTGGGCCTCGTATCGCAATGTTTGTCTTCGGCTTGGTTGAAGTCTTGCTAGTAATTCCCGGCGAAATTCGTCGGAGGCGAAGACTCCGTGCAGATAACAGCCGATGATGGAGCCATCTGCCGATTGTGCGCCGTCGGGCTGACCGGCCAGGATCAACAGCGGGCGGTCGCGGTCGGGGCCGCGGGTGACGCCCATATGCATCTCGTAGCCGCGCACCGGCTGGCCCAAGCCTTCGCCTTCGACTTCGCACAGGGTTTTCTCGCCGGCCATCACGGTGTCCACCGCCAGCAGGCCGAGGCCCGGCACGGTGATGGCCTCGCCCTCGATGCCCTGGGGGTCGGAAACGCTTAAGCCCAGCATCTGATAGCCGGCGCAGATGCCCATCACCGCTCCGCCCTGGCGGGCATGGGACAGAATATCGATGTCCCAGCCCTGGGCGCGCAGAAAGGCCAGATCGGCGATGGTGGCCTTTGATCCCGGCAGAATGATCAGATCAGCCCCGGCCGGCAGAGGGCGGCCCGGCGGCACGAATTCCAGCCGCACGTCTTCTTCGGCGGCCAAGGGGTCGAAATCGTCGAAATTGGCGATGCGCGAGATTTGCGGCACGACGATATGGATCTTGCCGCTGCCGCCCTGATCCTTCAGCGAGGCGGCATCCTCGGCGGGCAGGCGGGCGGCCTGGGGGAACCAGGGGACGATGCCCAAACCTTTCCAGCCGGTGCGCTGTTCGATCAGATCGATGGCCGGCAGGAACAGGGCCGGATCGCCACGGAACTTGTTGATGATGAAGCCCTTGATGCGTTTGCGCTCGGTTTCCGGCAGCAGGGCGTGGGTGCCCACCAGCGAGGCGATGACGCCGCCCCGGTCGATGTCGGCGACCAGCACCACGGGAATATCGGCAGCCTCGGCAAAGCCCATATTGGCGATGTCGGCGGAGCGTAGATTGACTTCCGCCGCACTGCCTGCCCCTTCGATCAGAACCAGATCGCGGCCTTCGCCGACCTTGCGGAAGCTTTCCAAAACGCGGGGCAGCAGGGATGGCTTCAGGGCGTGGTAATCCTTGGCCCCGGCATTGCCCAGCACTTTGCCCTGCACGACGACCTGAGCCCCGATGTCGGTCTGGGGCTTCAGCAGCACCGGGTTCATATGCAGGCTGGCGGGAATGTTGCAGGCACGGGCCTGCAAGGCCTGGGCGCGGCCGATCTCGCCACCGTCGGCGGTCACCGCCGCATTGTTCGACATATTCTGCGGCTTGAAGGGGGCGACCTTCAGCCCCTGCCGGGTAAAAGCGCGGGCCAGGCCGGCCACCAGCAACGATTTGCCGACATCCGATCCGGTGCCCTGAAACATCAGGGCCTTGGGCGAGGATTGCGGCATTACTGGCGGGTCAGGCGGTCGCGCAGCTTGTCGGCGTCCGGGTTGCTGGCGGCGTTGTCCAGCACCAGGGCGCGGCTGGAGACGTTCTGATTATAGTAATTGGCGTTCCAGCTTTCGCGGGGCGACAGCATGGTTCCTTCCAGCGACAAGCCGCCATAGAGGCCGACGCCGCTCATCGAGATGGCGATGATGTCGACGCTGCCGTTGCTGGCGGCGGAAGCGCCCATGCCGGCTCCGACCACGGCGAAGGTCACGCCCATATCGCCGCCGAACTTGAACTGATTGGCCAGCACCGCATGCAGGGCCTTGTCGGTATTGATCAGGAAGACGATGGAAACATCCTCCAACCCCAGCTGAAGTCCGAAGCTGCCGCCCGACAGGGTGTAGAAGGCGGGATAGGACCAGCTGCCATCCGCCAGCTTGGCCAGCAGTACGCCGTTGCCATATTGGCCGCCCAGCAGGAAGCCGCCCTTATAGAGGTTGGGAACGATCAGAATCGCCTTGGCTTTGGCCAGATCATTGGGGAAGCGCTTGGCGAAATTGCCGTCGGTCTGGATGCGCTCGAGGGTGGCGCTGGAATGGTTGATCACCTGTTGCTGGTCATACTGGGCCAGGGCCGGAGCCGCCGGGAACAGCAGAACGGCCATCAGGGCCAGAATGCGAATGCGCAGGAACGTCATGCAGCAACCTCGTCAGAATTCCACGCCCGGCTGAGCCTTCACCCCTTCGCGGAAGGGATGTTTCACCAGGGTCATCTCGGTCACCAGATCGGCGGCGGCCACCAAAGCCTCGGGGGCGTTGCGGCCCGTCACCACCGCATGCTGGCGATCGGGGCGGGCGGACAGTCCATCCAGCACCGGCTCCAGATCCAGATAGCCATAACGCAAGACGACATTCAACTCGTCCAGAATGACCATGGCGTAAGAGGGATCGGCCAGCATCTCCTGGGCCTCGTCCCAGGCGCGGATAGCGGCGGCGATATCGCGGGCGCGGTCCTGGGTTTCCCAGGTGAAGCCTTCGCCCATGGCCTTGAAGGTCACCAGCTCGCCGAAGCTTTCCAGCACCCGGCGCTCGGCGGTGTCCCAGGCGCCCTTGATGAATTGGATGACGCCGACCTTCATGCCATGCCCGACGCAGCGGATCGCCATGCCGAAAGCCGCCGAGGACTTGCCCTTGCCGGTGCCGGTATGGACGATCAGCAGGCCTTTCTCGCCCGACTTCTTGGCCATGATCTTTTCGCGGGCAGCCTTTTTCTTGGCCATCTTGTCGCGATGGCGCTGCTCGTCGGGCTCGGCGGGAACAGACGTGTCTTCGCTCATGACAGCTCCTTCAGGATGTCGGGAGTGGAATTGCGCCGGGGCCGCCACAGGCCGCGGTCGATGGCTTCTTGCAGGCGTTCGATCATTTCCTTGAGCGCCGCCGGATTGGCCTCTTGCAGGAAGTCGCGCACGGCCTGGTCTTCCAGATAGGCCTCGAAGACGGCGTCGAAATGATGGTTTTTCACGCAGCGGGCGGTGGCGGCGAAGGCGAACAGATAATCCACCGTGGCCGCCATCTCGAACGCGCCCTTATAGCCATGGCGCATGACGCCAGCGATCCATTTCGGGTTCACCACGCGGGCGCGGACCACGCGGGCGATCTCTTCCTCCAGCGTGCGGATGCGGGGCGTCTCGGGCCGGGAATGATCGGGGTGATAGACGGCGGGGGCCTGCCCGGACAGTACCCGCACGGCGGCGGCCATGCCGCCCTCGAACTGGTAGTAATCGTCGGAGTCCAGCAGGTCATGCTCGCGGTTGTCCTGGTTCTGGATCACCGCATCCGCTTGCTTCAGGCGGGATTCGAACAGGCCATGTTCCGCCGAACCCTCGGTGCCGCCGCCATAGGCATAGCCGCCCCAGGCGACATAGGCGCGGGCCAGATCGGCGTCGGTACTCCAGCCCCGCTCGTCGATCAGGGCTTGCAGGCCGGCGCCGTAAGCCCCCGGCTTCGAACCGAACACCCGATGGCCGGCGCGGCGGGCGGCGTCTGGCTGCCCCAGGGCGGACAGGCGCTGGGTCTCGGCCTGCACATGGGCGGCCAGGGGATTGTTGTCCGGGCTTTCCTCCAAAGCGGCAACCGCGCGGGCGGCGCTGTCGAACAGGTCGATCAGGCCGGGGAAGGCGTCGCGGAAAAAGCCCGAGACCCGCAAGGTGACATCGACGCGCGGACGATCCAACACGGTCAGCGGCAAGACCTCGAAGCCGGTGACCCGGCGCGAGGCGCTATCCCAGGTGGGGCGCACCCCCAGCAGGGCCAGAGCCTGGGCGATGTCATCGCCGCCGGTGCGCATATTGCTGGTGCCCCAGGCGGTGACGGCCACGGCCTTGGGGAACTCGCCATGATCTTGCAGATGCCGTTCGATCAGCAGGCTGGCCGACTTCCAGCCCAGGGTCCAGGCCGCCGGGGTGGGCACCGTGCGGCTGTCGAGGGAATAGAAGTTCCGTCCCGTCGGCAGTACATCCGGGCGGCCTCGGGTCGGGGCACCGGAAGGGCCGGGGGCGACGAAGCGGCCGGACAGGCCTTTCAGCAGACCCTCGATCTCGGCAGGGCCGCAGGCATCGATGACGGGGGCAAGGTGAGTGGATATCCAGTTCAGGACGGCGGCGGTGTGGGGGCCGATCCGGGCGTTTCGGGAATTTTCCCTCACCCCCCCGCCCCCTCTCCCGATTTCGGGAGAGGGGGTGTCTAGGGCCCCCCTCTCCCGCAGGCGGGAGAGGGGTTGGGGGTGAGGGAAAAACTCAAAATCGCTGGCAGACACACAAGCCTTCTCCACCAGCCTTTGCGCCAGCAGCTCCAGCCGTTCCACCGTGTCGCCACAGGTCCGCCAAGCGCCTTCGCCGGCCAGACACTCCGGGCGCGGGCCAGTCCAGGGTGCGGCCATCTCGCAATCCAGCGGATCGAAGTCCAGCTCCAGATCTTCCGCCAAAGCCCGCAGCAATGAATTCTGCTCAAGCGCCGTTCCGCGCGAGATACGGGCCAGAGCCACCAGCAGATCGGTGCGCTGCTGTCCCTCGGGCGAAAGGCCGAAGATATGCAGCCCGTCGCGGATTTGCAGTTCCTTCAGCTCGCACAGATGGTTGTCGAGCTTGCGCAGGGCCTCGTCCTCGTCCTCGTCGGGATCGATGCCGCAATCCTCGTCCAGACCCGAGGCGCGGGTCAGGGCGACGATCTCGTCCCGCAGCACCTTGATGCGGCGGGGATCGACGGCGGCGGCTTCGTAATACTCGTCCACCAGCTGCTCCAGCTGGCGCAGGGGGCCATAGCTTTCAGCGCGGGTCAAAGGCGGGGTCAGATGGTCGATGATCACCGTCTGAGCCCGGCGCTTGGCTTGGGTGCCCTCGCCGGGATCATTGACGATGAAGGGATAAAGATGCGGCAAGGGGCCGAACACTGCTTCCGGGAAACAGTCCTCGGACAAGGCCAGCGACTTGCCCGGCAGCCATTCCAGATTGCCATGCTTGCCCATATGCACCAGGGCGTCGGCGCGGAAAGACTCCCGCAGCCAGGCATAGAAGGCGAGATAGCCATGCGGCGGCACCAGATCGGGATCGTGATAGCTGCTGGACGGATCGATGTTATAGCCGCGTGCGGGCTGTACTCCCACGGCGATATCGCCGAAGCGCAGGATGGAGAGGACGAAGCGACCGCAATCGACCTCGCCGGGCTTGAAATGCGGATCGTCGGTGGGCGCACCCCAGCGGGCGGTGACGCGTTCCTGCACCGAAGCCGGTAGCGAGTGGAAGAAGGCGTAATAGTCGGGCAGGGCCAGGCTTTCCCGCTCTTCGCGCAGATGCCGGCCCTTCAGGTCGTTGGTGACGCCCGACTGCACCAAATCCATCAGCTCGGCAGAGGTGGCGGGAACCGCGCCGGTGCGATAGCCGGCGGCGGCCAGCGCCTTCAGCACCTCGACCGTCCCGGCGGGGGTGTCGAGGCCGACACCGTTGCCCAAGCGTCCATCACGATTCGGATAGTTCGCCAGGATCAGGCCGATGCGGCGCTTGCCCTCGGGCTTGCGGCGCAGCTTCGCCCAGTTGGCCGCCAGTTGCGCCATGAAGCGCACCCGATCCGGTACCGGCACGTAGGAAACGATGTCGCACTGGCTGGCCTCGTCCCGCCGCGCCGCCGCCTTGAACGAGACGGCGCGGCCGATGATGCGCCCATCGACTTCCGGCAGCGCCACATTCATGGCGATATCCTTGGCCGACAAGCCGTTGCTGCCGGCCCGCCATGCCGCCTCGGTCCCCCCTGAGAAGATCACCTGCAACACCGGGCAATCAGCCTCGGCAAAGGGGGTGTCCTGCGCCCGGCCCGGCGCGGCGACCGCGAAGCCGGTGGCGTTCAGTACCACATCGGCCCCCTTTTGCCGCAGCAGCTCGGCGGTGGCGGCGGCGGAAACCGGATCTTTCAGGCTGGAGACGAAAATCGGCAGAACATTCAGCCCCTCATTCCGCAAAGCCTGAATCATCGCATCGACGGCGGCGGTGTTTCCCGCCTGCACCAGGGCGCGATAGAGCACCAGGGCGGCGGTGGGGGCGACCCCGGACCAGGGCAGGTCTTCCGGCGCGGTGCCGGGGGGATAGATGCCGGCAGGGGGGAGGGGGGTGGGCTCCAGCCAATCGCCCGCCGGCTGGCCGATCAGTTCGGCGCCGTAGCGCAGGAACTGCCCGGCATTGCCTTGCCCGCCATGCACCAGATATTGCCACAGCCGATGGCTGGCCTCGGGCGCAAGGCTGGTCCAGGCCGCCAGTTCGGGGTCGGGCTGGTCGTCGCCGGGCAGGAAAGCCAGGGGAATGCCGCGTTCGCGGCAGGCGGCGGCCAGTTGTTCGACGCCGTAAGACCAATAGCCGCGCCCGCCCAACAACCGCACCACCACCAGCTTGGCATGTCGGATCACCTGCTCGACATAAAGGTCTACCGACATGGGGTGGCCCAGATGCAGCAGGCTGGCGAGGCGAATGGACAGATCGGGGGTGGCGACGCTCCTCGCCTGAGCCAGACAGGCCAGCTCGGAATCGGCAGCCGACAACACCACCAGATCGCCGGGCGTCTGGCCGAGGTCGACGGCTTCCGATCCATCATTGATGCTGCCAGGGCTGGCGGCGAGGAGATGCATGTCAGCCGTTCATCCTTGCGCTTACATAAAAACCGTCATCCCCGGGCTTGACCCGGGGATCCATGCCATGGGGCGGCAAGTCTTCGTGGATGGCCGGGTCAAGCCCGGCCATGACGATTGAGAGGAATGGGGGGTGAAGCCGAATACCCATCCTCATCCGCCGATCCCGGCGGCAATCGCCGCGCGGTCCAGGCCCTTCAGCCCGATCACCACCAACTGGCCGGTCTTGGCTTCGCTGCTCTTCCAGGGGCGGTCGTAATAGCCGTTGATGCGCGCACCCACCGCCTGCACCACATGGCGCATGGCCTTGCCTTCGACGGCCAGGAAGCCCTTCAGGCGCAGGATGTCATTCGCCTCGATCACCGGCTTCAGCTTCTCCATGAAAGCGGCGGGATCGGTCAGCGGCGGTACCGGGACGGCGAAGCTTTCCCAATCGTCATGGTCGTGGCCGTCTTCGGTGTCGTGATGGCTGGGGCGGGCCGAGAGATCATCCTCGACGGCGGCTTCCAGCCCCAGCAGCACGGCGGCATCCACCTCGCCATGGCGGGTATGCAGAATCTTGACGCCGGGGCGCAGCTCGGCCTTCAAGCCGGCATCCAAAGTGGCGAGATCGGAGGCGTCCAAAAGATCGGTCTTGTTCAACAGCACCATATCGGCGCAGGCCAACTGATCGTCGAAGACTTCTTCCAGCGGATTGTCGTGATCCGGCTGGGCCATCTGTTCCGGGGTCGAGGCGAAACGGCCAGTGGCATAGGCCGGGCCGTCGACCACCGCCACCACGCCATCCACCGTCACCTTCGAGCGGATGTCCGGCCAGTCGAAGGCCTTGACCAACGGCTTGGGCAAAGCCAGGCCCGAAGTTTCGATGATGATATGCTCGGGCGGGTTAGGGCGATTGAGCAGCTTTTCCATGGTCGGCACGAACTCATCGGCCACGGTGCAGCAGAGGCAGCCGTTCGCCAGTTCGATGATGTCGTCTTCGGTGCAGGCAGCCGAGCCGCAGGCGGCCAGCAGTTCGCCATCGACGCCGACATCGCCGAACTCATTGACGATCAGGGCGATGCGCCGGCCCTTGGCGTTCGACAGCAGATGGCGGACCAGAGTGGTCTTGCCGGCGCCCAGGAAGCCGGTAATCACGGTGGCGGGAATCTTAGCGAAGCAGCTCATGGCGTGTCTTTCAGCATCAGGGGAAGGCCGGCGGCGACGAAGGCCACCTTTTGGCAAATCGCGGCCAGGGATTGGTTCAGGCGGCCCGCATGGTCGCGGAACGACCTTGCCAAGGCGTTGTCGGGCACGATGCCCAAGCCCACCTCGTTGGCGACGAACACCACCGGACAGGTAAGGTCAGTCAGGCGGGCGCACAAGTCATTGATGGCGGCGGGAACGTCCTGCCCGGCCATCATCAGGTTGGAAACCCACAAGGTCAGGCAATCCACCAGCACGGCCCGGCCCGGCTGAGCCTCGCGCAGCAGAGCCCCAGCCAGATCAAGCGGTTCCTCGACTGTCACCCAAGGGGCGGGGCGGCGGGATTGGTGGATGCGCACCCGCTCGGCCATCTCGTCGTCATAGATCTGGCAAGTGGCGATATAGAGCGGCTGTGTTTGGCCGGCCAGCAGTCCTTCGGCGAAGGCGCTCTTGCCGGAACGGGCTCCGCCCAGAACAAGGGTCAAGGGGGGCAACATGACAGGCGATCCTCCCTCCGAGGATGGTTGGCCGAAAGCGTTCCGGGGAGGTCTCCTGGCTCAGGACTATTGGCGGAACACAGCGCCTTCCCGGCCTTTGGGGCCAGTGGCGGAATGCCGTGTTCCTCGTCCTTCACAGTTGCGGGGGCAGCGCCGGATCGACCGGACTTCCCTGTCCTGGAACGGGATGGTGACCCTAGACGGTTTTGGTCAAGGGCTCAAGGATTTGTCGCCCCCTCTGCCGAAATCGGAAGAGGGGGGATAGCACATCACAGATAGCTCAGGCTCAAGGCCACGGTGCCGATCAGCAGCCAGCTGGCCACCGCCAGGATCAGCGGGCGCAGGCCCTTGGCATGCAGGGCCCGCAGGTCCATGGCGAAGCCCATGGCCCCCACCGCCGCCGCCAGCATGATGCCGGCGGTCAGGCCGGTGGTGCGGATCACCTCGGCCGGCACCAGACCGGCGCTGTTGATGCCGGCCAGCGCCAGGAAGCCGAACACGAACCAGGGCACCGGGATCTTGGCATGAGGCTCGTCCTCGGCCTTGCGGCCCTTATGCTGGCGATGCTCGTAAGCCGCCATGGCCAACACCATCGGAGCCAGCATCAGGATGCGGACCATCTTGGCGATGGTGGCGCTGCGCATGGCCTCGTCGCCCAGCTGACTGGATGCCACCACCACCTGGGCGACGTCATGCAGCGATGCTCCCAGCCACACTCCGGCCTGACCGGGCAGCATATGCAGCAGCAGGCTGATGGCCGGCTCGGTCAGCATGGCGACGATGCCCAGCAGGGTGATGGCCGCCAGGGCATAGCCGACATCCTCGTCCTTGGCGCGGGTGACGCTGTTGCCGGCGACGATGGCGGAAGCTCCGCAGATCGAGGTGCCGGTGGCGATCAGTCGGGCCAGTTTGGGTTCGACCCCTAAACGGGCGCCCAGCCAGACGGTGCCGAAGAAACAGACCAGCAGTCCGGCGATCACCGCCAGCAGAGTGGTCACGCCCATGCCGACGATCTGGCTGAAGGTGACCTGAAGTCCCAGCAGCACCACCGCCAGACGCAGCAAGGTGCGCATGCTGAACACCAGCCCGCCCCGCACCCCCGGACGCAGGCCGATGACCCGGCGCAGGGCGATGCCCAGCAGGATGGCGATCATCGCCGGGCTGAGATGTTCCAGCCCCGGAATCTTGCGCACGCCCATGGCTCCGGCGGCCAAACCCATCGACAGCAGCACGCCCGGCAGCAGCCCGCCGACACGGGCGGCGGGGGTGGGTCGGGGCAGGGCGGCGGTAGCGGCGGTATCCATGACGATGAACCTTGAAGCGGCAATTTCGATGGCCCAAAGCTGCGCCTTTCGCCTATCATCAGTCCAACGCATTGTTTTTGTGATTTCGATAAGGAAAATCGATCAATGACTCTGGAGCAGCTGCGCATCTTCGCGGCGGTGGCCGAGCGGATGCATTTCACCCGTGCCGCCGAGGCCTTGGGGCTGACGCAGTCGGCGGTCAGTTCGGCCATCTCGGCGCTGGAGGAGCGCAATGCCGTCAAGCTGTTCCATCGGGTGGGGCGTCGGGTCGAGCTGACCGAAGAAGGAGAAGCCTTCCTGGTGGAAGCCCGTTCGGTGCTGCGCGCCGCCCGTCATGCCGAAGAGACGCTGGACGACTTCGCCGGCTTGCGGCGCGGGCGGCTGTCGGTGATGGCCAGCCAGACCACCGCCGGTTATTGGCTGCCGCCTCTGCTGCACAAGTTCCGCCAGATCCATCCCGGCATTGCTGTCGATCTGGCCATTGGCAACACCACCCAGGTGGCGGCGTCGGTGGCGGCGGGCGAGGCGGAGTTGGGTTTCGTCGAGGGCGAGGTGGATCAGCCGCTGCTGTCCAGCCGTCCGGTGGCCGAGGACCGGCTGGTGCTGGTGGTGGGTGGCGAGCATGTCTGGGCGGCGGAGATTGCCCTGGGGGCGGATGAGCTGCGCCGATTGCCCTGGGTCTTGCGCGAACCGGGGTCCGGCACCCGTGCGGCGACCGAGGCTTTGCTGGCGACCAGAGGCCTGGGTCTCAGTCATGTGGACCTGGCTCTGACCCTGCCCAGCAACGAATCGGTGCTGTCGGCGGTCGAGGCCGGGGCCGGGGCTTCGGTACTGTCGATGCTGGTGGTGGGCACCGCCTTGAAGGCGGGCCTGCTGCAGGCCGCCGCCTGCGCCCTGCCGGGGCGGCGCTTCTCGTTGCTCTGGCACAAGGAGCGCATGCCCAGCCGGGCGGCGAAGGCCTTTACCGCTTTGCTGTCATAAGGGCAGCGACGGCGCTGTCTTCGGGCGAGCCCTTGCCAAGGGCGGCGGCGATGCCGGCCTGATCGGCCTCGGATTTGTTCTGCGACAGCTTGAACTTGCCGGTCAGGCTGGCGATGGCGATCTCGAAGCCGAGGATGCCGAGCTGCATCTTGGCGCGATAGTCGTCGGTCAGGCCGGCATAGCTCCAATCGTCTTTTTCATAATCGGCGGACAGGCGCTCCATCAGGCCGGACAGTTCGTCGGCCTCCAGCAGCCGGGCCGGGCCGGAGGCATGCACCACGGCATAGTTCCAGGTGGGCACTGCCGGAGCGCTGTCATACCAGCGGGGCGAGACATAGGCATGTGGGCCATGGAAGATCGCCAGGGCCGGGGCCTGTTCGATCACCTTGGCATGGCCGTTGCCGCGGGCCAGATGGCCCAGCAGCTTGTCGCCTTCCAGCCGCAAAGGGACATGGCTGACCCAGGGCTCGTCGCCGGCTGTGGTGATCACAGTGGCGAAGGGATAGGCGCAGATGAAGGCTTCCAGCGCTGTGCGATCATCTTCGGCAAAGGCGGCGGGGCGATAGATCACGGCTTGGCGGTTCCATAAAGCCCGACGATCAGGCGGGCGGCACCGGCGGCCAGTTTCTCGATGGAAACACCCTCGGCGGCAGGTTGGCCGATCAGGGCGCGCAGATGCAGATCGCCCTTCATCATGCCGATGAACAGGTCGGTCATGATCTCCATGTCCGACTCAGGAATGGTCAGCAGGCCGCGCGCGGTCATGTCGCGGAACAGGTCCGAGATGCGGGCGCGGGCACGGGTCGGGCCGACGCCGTAAAAAGCCTCGCCGACTTCCGGCAGGCGGGTGCATTCGCCGATGATCACGCGATGCAGGGCCAAGGCCTCGGGCGCGGTGATCAGGGTCATGAAGCGCAAGGACAGCTCGTACAAGGCCTGATAGGCATTGTCGTAAGACGCCGGCAGCTGCAATCCCTCGAACGCCACTTCGCAGCGGTTCGAGATCATCGCCTCGAACAGAGCGCGCTTGTTCTCGAAATGCGCATAGATGGTGGCTTTGGAGACATTGGCCTTCGAGGCCACCGCATCCATGCTGGCGGCGGCATAGCCGGATTCCAGAAACACCTCTTGAGCAGCCGCCAAAACGGCATCCTGCTTCGATATGACCGGCTTATCGCCGCAACAAAGATTCTTTTTGGGACGCGACATCCTTGACCTCTAGGCCGTGACAGGCTATGTACTAAACCGTTCAGTTCAGTTTTTCAACGGGCAACATTACGGATTATGCCATGAACAAGCGCAAGATACTCGTAATTCTGGGAAGTGCCGCCGGATTGCTGCTGACGGGCGCCGCCTATGAATGGGCGACGTCCTGGCGCTTTCATCAATCCACCGACGATGCCTATCTGCATAGCGACATAACCTCGATCTCGCCGAAAGTGGCCGGTCATGTCGCCGCCGTCGAGGTCGCCGACAACCAGATGGTCAAGAAGGGCGATGTGCTGGTGCGCATCGACGACCGCGACTATCAGGCCAAGGTCGATGAGATGAAGGCCCAGGTGATGGCGCGCGAAGCGGCCTTGGCCAATCTCGACGCCCGTCTGTCGCAGCAGCATTCCACCATCAGCGCCTCGGACGCCCAGATCGGCAGCGCCTCGGCCGAACTGATGCGGGCCAAGGCCGATCTGGAACGCGGCAAGACCCTGGTGCGCGAAGACTTCGTCAGCCGCCAGACCCTGGACACCCGCCAGGCCGACAGCCTGAAGGCCTCGTCTTCCGTTCGTGCCGCCCAGGCCAATGCCGATGTCTCGCGCCGTCAGCTGTCGGTGCTGGAAAGCGAGCGGGCGATGGATGTGGCTCAGCTGGAAGAAGCCCGCGCTCAGCTGGCAGCCGCCGAGCTGGATCTGGAACATACCGTGGTCACCGCTCCTGCCGACGGCGTGGTGGGCAATCGCGGCGTGCAGTTGGGTCAATATGTCCGCACCGGCTCGCCGTTGCTCTCGGTGGTGCCGGTGGATCAGGTCTGGGTCGAGGCCAATTTCAAGGAAACCCAGGTCGGCCATATGCAGCCCGGCCAGTCGGTGGATGTCAGCATCGACACTTTCTCGGGCATCACCTTGCATGGTCATGTCGACAGCCTGTCGCCGGCCAGCGGCGCTAAGTTCAGCCTGCTGCCGCCCGACAACGCCACCGGCAACTTCACCAAGGTGGTGCAGCGCATCCCCGTCAAGATCGTCTTCGAACCCGGCAACTCCCTGGAAGGCAAGCTGCTTCCCGGCATGAGTGCCGTCGTGACGGTGAACACCAAGGGCACCGACGAACCCGGCATCGGATTCGTCACCAAGGCGAACGCCAAGGCTCCCTGATGTCCACCGATCCCGAAGTCCGCCCGGAGGCCCCCCCCTCCACCCCCAAGCACCCCGCGGAAAAGGGGGTCTCCGGGCGAGACTGGATAGGCTTCATGTCGATGGTGGTCGGCATGTTCATGGCCATCCTCGATATTCAGATCGTTTCCTCGTCTCTGTCGGAAATCCAGGCCGGCATCAGCGCCGGTTCGGACGAGGTGGCCTGGGTCCAGACCGCCTATCTGATCGCCGAAGTGATCATGATCCCGCTGTCGGGCTGGCTGGCGCGGCTGCTTTCCACCCGCACTTTGTTCCTGGCCTCTTGCGTCACCTTCACCCTAATGAGCGCCGCCTGCGCCTTCGCCTGGGACATCAACTCGATGATCCTGTTCCGTGGCTTGCAGGGCTTTTTGGGCGGGGCGATGATCCCGACGGTGTTCGCCACCAGCTTCATCCTGTTTCCCAAGCGCATGCAGGCCGGCGTTGGCGTGCTGATGGGCCTGACCGCCACCATGGCTCCGACTCTGGGGCCGACTATCGGCGGCTATCTGACCCAAAGCCTGACCTGGCACTGGCTGTTCCTGATCAATGTGCTGCCGGGCATCATCGTCACCGTGCTGGTCTATCTGTTCGTCAAGGCCGAGAAACCGCACTGGGAGATGCTGAAGGGCTTCGATCTGTGGGGCATTCTGCTGGTGGCCGGTTTCCTCGGCTGCCTGGAATATGTGCTGGAAGAGGGCAACCGCAACGACTGGTTCCAGGACGACGCCATCTTCTGGTCGGCGGTGGTTTCGGCCGTCTGCTTCGTCGCCATGCTGGTGCGCGAGCTGACCTACAGCCATCCGGTGGTGGATTTGCGGGCCTTCAAGAACCGTAATTTCCTGTTGGGCTGCACCTTCAGCTTCATCCTGGGC
>Ga0182038_10000246_pt1 | contig 27466 bp, 28 predicted proteins | sample sta12Can44000108_FD_125976 | JGI IMG/M metagenome (GOLD analysis project Ga0182038, IMG submission 125976) | Lab enrichment of tropical soil microbial communities from Luquillo Experimental Forest, Puerto Rico - statanox.12C.anox.44.000.108 | ecosystem: Environmental > Terrestrial > Soil >...
GGACTTTTCCTGGGCGGCGTTGTGCCGGGTTTGCTCGTGGGCATCGGGCTGATGATCTACAGCCACTTCTTTGGCCCGGTCGGCGTCAAGCGCAAGCGCGCCGACTTTGGCGAATTCTCGACCGCAGTCAAAGAGGCTGCCGTGCCTTTGATGATCCCGATCATCATCATGGGCGGCATTCTCACTGGCCAATTCACACCGACGGAAGCCGGTATCATTGCAGTCGCTTACATCGTGTTCGTGGCCATTCCACTTCTCAATTTTCGTCACTTGCGTCTCATGCCGCGCGACATGGCAATGACGGGCCTTCTCTACTCCATCCCGCTAATTACCATCGGCGCTGCGTCAGCTTTCGGATGGATGCTTGCCTATCTGCGCGGGCCGGCTGTTGTATCCGACTGGATTGCAAACGCCGCTGGCGGCAATCCATTTATGATCATGCTACTGCTGACGCTACTCTTCATTATCGTCGGCGATTTCATCGACGCAGTCCCGGCAATCATTATTTTCATGCCGCTCATCATCGACCTAACCAAAAACGCCGACATCAATCCGGTGCATATGGGTGTCGTGATTATCACCACGCTGGCTTTCGGGCTTATTACGCCGCCGTACGGACTGTGTCTGTTGATGGCATCGAAATTCGTAGGGATAAAATTTTCCAAGGCCATGTTGGCCTCTCTACCGATCTACATCGTGTTCTTCGTGGCGATAACGTTTACAATCTTTTTTCCCGACGTGGTGCTTTGGCTGCCGAAGCACCTGCTGCCAGCCTCGGTCGGGTGCTTCCCCAATCCGAACGGCTCCGGTTATATCTGTCCGTAAACACTGTCATGTCACCGGTCGATAGTACCCTTACCCCGAAGCTCAAGGCGCCTCCCGGCACCTGCGACACGCATATGCACGTGTACGATGGGCGCTATCCAACAGCATCGACCGCGAAATTCGTACCACCAGATGCGCCTGTTTCCGCGTATTTGAAGATGTGTCGTCGGCTCGGCATCGAGCGCACCGTGGTCGTGCAGCCCTCGACCTACGGCAAAGACAACCGCTGCACGCTCAAGGCGGTGGCCGACATCGGTCCGAATGCACGGTGCATTGTCGTTGTCGATGAAGGCGTTTCCGACGCGGAGTTGGACCGGCTGACGAGGCTCGGTGCTCGCGGTATCCGCTTTTTCATGCTCCCGGGTGCTCCGCTGCCCTGGGAGATTCTCGAAACAATGTCGGCGCGAGTGGCGCCGTTCGGCTGGCACGTGCAGCTCCAGCTCGACGGCCGCAACCTTCCGGACCACGAGCGCGTGCTCAAGCGGTTGACCAGCACGCTTGTCGTCGATCACGTCGGGAAATTTCTTGAGCCGATTCCACTCGACCACCCAGGATTTCGCACACTTCTGAATTTGGTCGAGCGCGGCCGAACGTGGATGAAACTGTCGGCCCCCTACGAAGTCTCCAAGGTTGGTCCGCCGCACTACGACGATGTCGGCAAGCTCGCCAAAGTCCTAGGCAGGACCGCGCCAGAGCGAATGTTATGGGCATCCAATTGGCCGCATCCGACGCCGGGCGTGGCAATTCCGGACGATGCCTGGATGCTCGATATGCTGCTGGACTGGGTTCCAGACGAACGCGCGCGCAACAAAGCGCTCGTCGACAATCCCGCCGCGCTTTATGGATTCTGATCAAGGCGCAAAATCCGGTCGATACCCTTTTCCGGTTGCCTCGATCCGCCCGGCAAACGGCAAGCCCACGTGGCCCGGAAATACCAACGCGCCGGTCGAGGCGCAGTAATCCAGCACTTTACGACGGCTGACCTTCGCCTGGGCCGCGTCTGAATTCTTCGGGAAATTCCAGTCCGGATAATGGACCTGCAGCAGATGGTGCCACACGTCGCCAATGAAGGCGGCGCGTTGACCTTTGCTTTCCAGCTTGAAGAACACATGCCCGGGAGAATGGCCCGGCGCGGAATCGATCTCGATAAACTCGTTGAGCCGATGAGGGCCGCCGCTAACCAGATCGGCCTTCTCATGCTCGAGAATGGGAACGACGCATTCGCGGAATGTGCCGAGCTCGGCCGGACCTTCTTTCGGGTCGGCATCAATCTTTGAGAAGTAATCGACATCCGGCTTGGAGAACACGTAACGGGCATTGGGAAACGTCGGCACCCATTTTCCGTCCTTCTGGCGGGTATTCCAGCCGACATGATCGTGATGCAGATGCGTGCACATCACGAGGTCGATGTCCTCCGGCCGCACGCCGGCGGCAGCGAGCCGCTCGAGATACGGCAGGTTGAGCATGTTCCAGAAGGGCCGCCCCGGCTTGACTTTGTTGTTGCCGCAGCATGAGTCGATCAGAATTTTCTTGCCGCCGACCTGCAGCAACCAGCTGTGAACGGCAAGTTTGATCCGGCCGGATTCGGCCTCGTAGTGGTGCGGCGCGAGCCATGCCCCGTGCTCGCCCAAGTGCGCGTCGGTGAATTCCGGAAAGATTTCGCGGAGCGGATAAGTCGGAAGGTTTGTTTCCTCGACGCGAACAATGGTGGCATCACCGACGCTGAACAGCATTTCACCCTCGCACTAGCCTAACTTGCGCAGCAACTTGGTGATTTGCCGCTGTTCGTCGGCCGTAAGCGGCCCCAGCGTGGCGGTGGTGATATCGGACGCGACCGCCATGGCCGACTCCGTCACGGTTCTTCCTCGCTCGGTGAGCGCAACAGCACGCCGACGGCGATCCTTCGGATCGTTGAGGGCGGTAACGAAGCCGCGCAAATGAAGCCGGTCGACAACCCCTTTGATGGTTGCGGCGTCGAGATAGATCAGCCGGCCGAGATAGTTCTGCGAGCAGTGGCCAACTTCGTAGAGCTTCGCCAACGCAGCAAACTGGGTCTGCGTCAGCCCCTCGATCATGCGTGAAGTGAAGATCGAGGTATGCCGCTGCATCGCGACGCGCATAAGAAAACCGGCCTGATCATCGAGGACGTAGCGCCCATCCGACGCATCCGTCTCGGCTACGACCTTCAGTTTTTCTCTGTGCAACGTCTTCATGCGGGCACCATGCTACACCGTCAGGTAAGTCCTTTGAACCTCGGGGTTGCGGTCCAATTGCTCGACAGAACCCTTCCAGTGAATCTGACCTTTCTCCAAGACATAGACGCGATCCGACACCAGCCGGGCGAAATGAATATTCTGTTCGGACAGCAAAATGGACAAGCCCTGTTTCTTCAGCGCGAGAATGGTGTTGGCCATCTGCTCGACGATCAAGGGTGCCACGCCTTCGGATGGCTCGTCGAGTAGCACCAGTAACGGATTTCCCATCAGCGTACGCGCAACCGTGAGCATCTGCTGTTCGCCGCCGCTCATGCGCCCACCGGGACGATCGGGCATTTCGGCAAGATTGGGGAAAAGTGTGAACAACTGCTCGGGTGTCCATGACGGCGCCGGCGTGCCATCAGCAAAAAGCCGCGGCGGCTGGCGGCCGACATCGAGATTTTCCATGACGGTCAGATCGACAAAAATGCGTCGGTCTTCCGGGGTGAAGCCAAGACCGCGCCGGGCAATCTCGAAAGGCTTTCGGCCTGAAATATCCTCGCCGTTGAAGCGCACCACGCCTTTTCGCTGGGCGAGGAGGCCCATGACCGCCTTCATCGTGGTCGATTTGCCGGCGCCATTGCGTCCCATTAGCGCCACCACTTCGCCACGGCCGACATCGAAGCTCAGCTCATACAAAATTCGCGCCGCGCCGTACCACGCGCTGAGGGATTCCACGGTCAGCATCGCTTCGCTCACTGTGTTGCTCCCGCAAATGTCTTGCCGGTGCCGAAGTAGACTTCACGCACCTGCTCGTTATCCCGGATTCCCGTAGGATCGCCGTCCGCGATCAGGCGCCCTCTCGCCAGAACAATGACGCGATCGGCGAAGGCAAACACCACGTCCATCGAATGCTCGGTGAAGAGAACCGAAATACGGCGCTCGATCACCAGCCGTTTGACCAGCGCGATGAGTTCGTTGCGCTCCCGCGGTGCCATGCCGGCGGTTGGCTCGTCCATCAGCAGAAGGCGCGGCTGGTTGGCGAGCGCGATGGCAAGCTCGATGCGCTTGATGTCCCCATATGCAAGCTCGCGACTTGGGCGGTCGGCGGCTTCGTGCATACCGACCTGCGACAGAAGTCCGAGCGCGCGATTGCGGTGCAGTTCAGCCGCAGCACGCCAGAGCTCGTAGGTCTCTCCTGCGTGCGAAATCAGCGCCATTTGCACGTTCTCGATGACCGTCATCGAGTTGAACGTGGCGGCGACCTGGAAGGTGCGTCCGACGCCCTGCCGCCAGATCACCCGCGGTGCGAGGCCGGCAATATCCTTTCCCTCGAAAATGATTTGGCCCGAATCCGGCTTCAGTTGACCGTTGATCATGTTGAAGCAGGTCGACTTGCCAGCCCCGTTCGGACCGATCATGGCGAGAAACTCACCTTCACCGATCTCGAAGGAAACGTCATTGACGGCGCGTACGCCGCCGAATGCCTTGGACAGTGAGCGGATCGCGAGAACGCTCATGGTTTCGTTCCAGCCCTGCGCCACATGGCGGAAAACGCGCCGACAATCCCCTGCGGGAAGGCCAGCACCAGGATCAGGATGATGATGCCAAGCAACGCGCGCCAGTATTCCGTCTGCCGCATGACCGTATCCTGCAGCGTGGCGAATACCGATGCGCCCACGATCGGCCCCGTAAGCGTCTGGATGCCGCCGAGCAGTACCATGACCAGCCCGTCAATCGACCGCCCGACGTGGATCGTTTCCGGCGAAATCGAACCCTTGGCAAAAGCAAAAAGCCCACCTGCGACGCCGCAAATGCCTCCGGCAATCGCAAACCCAAGCCAGTGCACGCGTTTCACATCGATGCCGATGGCCTCCGCGCGCAGCGGAGAGTCGCGGCCAGCGCGCATGCTGTAGCCGAATGGCGCAAACAGGAAACGTCGCAGCAGCAATATGGCGATCGTGGCCAGCGTCAACGTCAGCAGAAAATAGACCCAGGATTTGTCGAAAGGCTGCGGCGGCCAGATACCGATCACGCCATTGGATCCGCCGGTGACCGCCTCCCACTGAAACACCAACGCCCAGACGATTTGCGCGAAGGCAAGCGTCAACATTGCAAGATAGACGCCGGAAAGACGTACAGCGAACCAGCCAAACAGCAACGCACCGGCGAGCGCGACAAGAGGCGCGGCGATGAGCGCCAGGCCCATCGGCACCGCCAGCCATTTGACGAGCAGTGCCGCGCCATATGCGCCCAGGCCGAAATATGCCGCGTGTCCGAACGAATGCATGCCGCCGGGCCCCATGATGAAATGCAGCGAGGTTGCGAAAATGACCGCGATCAGAACGTCGATGCCAAGAATGAGGAGATAAGGCGAATTTTGCGCCAGGAGCGGCAGGCACAACAGCAGCACGAGTATAACGACACCGAACGCTTTGAGGGCCGGTGTCGCAGGCCGGATTGGATCCTCGGGCTCCGCCATGGAACGCACCTGGCCTTGCGGCCGGCCAAGCAACCCGTAGGGCCGGACGATGAGCACAATTGCCATCACCAGGAACTCCGCGACCAGGGTGAGCTTGGAAAAATTGACAGTCGCAAAACCGAAATCGACCACACCAATGCCGATACATATTGCCTTGACTTCGGCGATGATCACGGCGGCCAGATAGGCACCGGTTATCGAGCCCATCCCACCGACCACCACGACCACGAAGGCGTCACCGATCGCGACCAGGTCGGTGGCGAGGTTCGCGGGCTCGCGCGCGACCTGCAGTGCGCCGCCAAAGCCCGCAAGCGCCGCACCGAGTGCAAAAACGGACGTAAATAGGACCGCCTGGTTGACGCCAAGCGCACCCACCATTTCGCGATCCTGCGTTGCGGCACGCACCAGCCGGCCGAAGCGCGTGCGGGCAAGCGTGAAATGCAGGACGAGCAGCACCAGCGGGCCAATGAAGATGAGGAACAGATCGTAAGACGGCAGACGACGGCCGAGAATTTCGATTGATCCGCGCAGGCCCGGCGCGCGCGGCCCAAGCAGATCTTCCGGGCCCCACAGCCAGAGCGCGGCATCGTTGATGATCAGGACAAGCGCAAAGGTCGCAAGCAGCTGAAAAAGTTCGGGCGCACGATACACGCGTCGCAGCAGGAGAATCTCGATCAGCGCCCCCAAGGCGCCCACAATGAGTGCGGTCGCGACAATGCCACCCCAGAATCCAAGGGCTCCGCCGATACGTGTTGCGAATGAATAGGCAATGTAGGTCCCCAGCATGTAGAGGGACCCGTGCGCGATATTGATGATGCGGGTGACGCCGAAGATCAGCGATAGGCCGACCGCGACGAAAAACAGGCCGGACGCGGTTGAAAGGCCATTGAGCGCCTGAAATAGGAACGCGCTGAAAGTCATGAGTCTGACGCTGCAAGCTCTCTGACCCTCTCTCCTTATGCGAGAGGGTGGCTCGCGCCGGGCGATGACCGGCACGAGCTGGGTTAAGAGTTACGTAATGTCAGGCTAACACGCCCAGCCCACAAATCGCTTCGCCGGCGCCCAACGACCCCCGCGCAATCGCGAGGGTGTTGGCGCAGGCCGAGATCGCATCAATTCGATTCCGTGGGCCGCAGCTTGATGACTTCGGCGTCCGATGGAAGCACGGTCGCCCCATCGACGTATTTGAAGTCCGCCATGGTGCCCTTCTCGCCTTCGAGAGCGATCTTGCCGACATAGGCACCCATCGTGGCTTGGTGATCGCTGGCACGATATCGGAACGGTCCAAACGGGCTGTCGACTTTGAGGTCCTTGAAGGCCTCGACCAACTTCTCCGTATCCATCGATTTTGCCTTGGCGATGCCGGCCGCGAGCGATTTCATCGTCACGTACCCGACGATCGAGCCGAGCCGGGGATAATCATTGTATTTCTTCTTGTAGGCATCGACGAAAGCGAGATGCTCCGGGGTCTTGATCTTGTCCCATGGGTAGCCGGTGACAACCCAGCCGACCGGAGCCTCGTCCTTCAAAGGATCGAGATATTCGGGTTCGCCTGACAGCAGGCTCACCACAGTTCGGTTCTTGAATACGCCGCGCGTATTGCCCTCGCGCACGAACTTCGCGAGATCGCCGCCGAACAGCACATTGAAGATGGCATCAGGTTTCGCATCGTCGATCGCCTGCGCTACCGCGCCGGCGTCGATCTTGCCGAGCGGAGGAGCCTGCTCGGTGACAAATTCGACGTCCGGCTGCGCCTTCTTCATCAGCGTCTTGAAGTTCTCGGCAGCCGACTGGCCGTACTCGAAGTTCGGATAGACCAGGGCCCATCGTTTCTTCTCGGCGGCGATCGCCGCCGGCATCAGCATCGCCGTTTGCATGTAGGTCGTTGCGCGCAGGCGATAGGTGTATTTGTTGCCGTTCTGCCAGGTAATCTTGTCCGTCAGCGGTTCGGCGGCGAGAAAGAACACTTTCTTCTGGCCGGCGAAGTTCGTGACGGCGAGACCGATGTGCGAAAGGAAGGTGCCGGCGATCATTGCCACACCTTCGCGCGTAACCAGCTCCTCGGCGACCCGCACGGCTTCGCCCGGATTGGCGCCGTCGTCGCGGGAGATCACCTCGAGTTTCTTGCCGAGCACGCCGCCCTTGGCGTTGATTTCCTCAATCGCCATTTCCCAACCCTTCTTGTAGGGATCGAGAAATGCTGGCTGCGCTTTGTAACTGTTGAGTTCGCCGATCTTAATGGTGTCCTGCGCCGATGCCGATGACATAAGGCCGGCAGCGAAGAAGCCAGCAACCGCGAAATATTGCATATGACGCTTGATCATGAATTCGTACCCTTCGTGGCGATAACCGCGCGGCACTCGCGAGATCGCGAATGCCTGCCAGCTGGCGAACTTGTTTGTACGCAAATAGTCCGACCGCGGGCCCGAGGTGTCAAGCCGCGCGTCCTGCGCGAGTGACCTCAACCGCCCGGCCTGTCGCGGAAACGATCCATCAGCGGCTTGTCCTGCCCGCCGTCGATTTCGATCATGGTTCCGTTGACCATTTCCATGAGCGGCGAGGCGAGCATGACGACGAGGTTCGCGACCTCATCGACTTCGGCAATGCGGCCCATTGGGATCGAGGCGGGCGCGAGTTTGTCCGCCTGCTCGTAGGAAATCTTCATGTCGCGCGACATGGCCTTGACGAGGCCCGCCCAGCGCTCGGTGCGGACCGGACCGGGATTGACGGCAACGAAGCTGATGTTGTGCTTGCCGTATTGGCCGGCAAGCGAAAGCGTGAGGTTCTGGCCAGCCGCATTCGCGGCGCCCGGGCAGATTTCCCAGTACGACGGTTTCACCCCGTCATTGCCGATCAAATTGACTATTCGGCCGCCGCCCTGCTTGACCATGATGGGGAGCACGTAACGCAGGCAGCGCACGTAGCCCATGAACTTGAGCTGAAGACCTTTCTCCCAATCTTCTTCGGTCAAATCTTCGATTACGCCGCCAGCCGCCGAGCCCGCATTGTTGACCATGATGTCGACACGACCGAGTGCCTTGGCACCCTGCTCGATGAATTTCCTGGCATCCTCGTCCTTCCGCAGGTCTGCGGATATCGCCACGATCTTGCGCCCTGTTTCCTTGGAAATTTCATTCGCTGCGGCTTCGAGTGGCTCCTTGCGCCGGGCGCAGATCGCAATGTCGACACCTTCCCGCGCCAGTGTGCGAGCGACGCCCTTGCCGATGCCTTCGCTGCCGCCAGTGATCAGTGCGGTCTTGCCCTTGAGCTTGAGGTCCATCACTTCCTCCAGAAACTATTTTTGAGGTTTGTGCGCGAGCCAGCGGCCGGCCTCGGCCGCTGCAAAGAGATCGGCGAGCGCCGCGTTGAGGGCCATCGGTTCCTCGGGAATAAGCGTATGGCCGGAACGCGGGATAACCAGGAGACCTGCCGTGGGTACGGTGCGCTTCAGGAATACACTGCCGTCGAGCGCCCAGTCGTCCTCGTCGCCAACGATGATCAACAACGGAACGGAGAACTTTTTCAGGTCGGCTTCCATCTCTTGAAGCGTCGGTCGCTTGGCCTGCAGGTTAATCATTGTGAGCGCATGACCCGTCGCCGAATGTTCGCTCAACATTCTGGCAAACTCGGCATAGCCGCGCGGATCCTTGTTCTTGTGCGGTTGGCGCTGCGGACCGTCGGCATACCGCGCACTTGTAACGGCCATACCTTCAGTCGCGAAAGCTTTGCCGATCTCACGCGAGACCGCGCGCATCTCCTCGACTTTTTTTGGATCGGAGCTCGAACCATAGCCGCACCCGGCGGCGGTGACGGAGATACAGCGCTTGGGGTAACGAATACCGACATGAAGCGCGGTCAACGCGCCCATCGAATGACCAACGATATGCGCTTTATCGATCTTCAGCGCATCCATCAGCGCGATCACATCATCGCGCGCGATAGCCTGACTGTATTTCGCGCCATCATCCGGAACATCGGATGGCGGATAACCGCGCTGGCTATAGGTGACGCATCGATGCGCGCGGGAGAAATATCGCATCTGCATCTCCCATGTGCGGTAGTCACCGGCATATTCATGGACGAAAACAACTGGCGTCCCGACGCCCGTTTCTTCGTAGTAAAGCCGGGTACCATCCCGTGCGGCGATGTACGGCATCGCGCCCTCCGCTACTCAGCGCGATTATTTGCACGCAAACGAAAGCGGAGTAAAGTCGCACTCGCACTCGAACCACGTGACGCGCAAGATCACGGGTCGAGCGACCACGAGGGGAAGTGTCCATGTCCAATTTGTCTCGCCGCGGCCTCGCCGCGCTTACAGTCGCCTTCACGATCGCTGCCGTCGGCACTGCATCGGTACCCGCGCACGCCCAGCAAAAGCCGGTGATCAGAGTTTCCAGCCTGACGCTGCCGGTGTTCAACCCACTGGTGTGGAACATCATGAAGGCGCGCGGCTTCGACACCAAGAACGGTTTCGAACTCGACGCCAAAGCCTATCCCTCGATCTCGGCTTTCTATGCTGCCTTCGCGACAGGTGAGACCGATGTCCTCATTGGCGGCCCGACGATTCTGCAGAAGCTTTACCGGGAAGGCGTGCCGGTGCGGATTATCGGTACCGGTTTCACTCTCGCCGACCTCGTCATTTTCACCAAGAACGACAAGATCAAATCCTTGGCCGACATGAAGGGCAAACAGCTTGCCGTCGACATGGGCGGCTCGCAGTTCCAGGTGACGAAGATGTACACGGCGGCCAAAGGCCTCGATCTCGGCAGGGATATCATCGTCGTCAATGCCAATTTTGCCGTCGCGCGCGCGCAGCTTGAGGCTGACCGCGTCGACGCGGCCTTGGTGATCGAACCGCTCGCCAGCATCATTCTCAAGCAAAATCCCGACTGGAAGGTGATCTTCAACGGCGCGGAGGGCTGGAAGGAAATTACAGGCGAGGAAGGCTGGGAGATCGTCACGGCGATGCGCGCGGACGCGATTGCAAAATATCCGGACGCACCGAAGATGCTGATCGCGGCGCTGCAGGATGTCGCTCAATTCATGAAAAGCGACACTGCGGAAGCTGACAAGATTGCCAACGAGACACTGAAGCTTCCGCCGGGCGTTCTGACGGCCGCGCTTGAAAGCAAACGTCTGCAAATGGTGATCCGGCCTGCCTGGGATCCGGCTACTCGCAAATCCATCACCGATATGATGGAGCGTGCGGTGAAGGCTGGTTTCTACGAGAAAATGCCAGACGAAAAGATCATCTATTCGCCGTAACGCGCCAGCGTGCATTTCCAATGACTGAGGAGTATCGCGAGTCTGTCCCGGTCCTGACTTTTCCGCGCCAGACTTTCGTCTCCCTTCTAGTTTTCGCGCTTGCCTGGGAGGCGCTTTCGCACCTGGCGCCTTATCTGGGGATTCCGCCGTTCGCAATTCCCAGCTTTGCACGCATCGCAAAAAGCATCGCAACCATTACACCGATCGACATCGCCGTGACATTGGCACGCGTGATTGTCGCCCTCGTCGTTTCGTTTCTGCTCGGTGTAGCGATGGCGATGGCGATGTACCGATCGGACTCGATCGACAAGTATTTGCACCCGATGATCCGCCTGCTCATGGCGGTGCCGGTGGTGTCATGGATCCTGTTCGCAGTGTTGTGGTTTCCGGGCGTGGAGCTCCGTATCGCCTTCGTGCTCGTGGTTGTTTGCGGGCCCGTTTTCCTGATCGACACACTCGACGCCATGCACGGCGTGCCGCGTGAACTGCGCCATATGATGCAGTCGTTCCGGCCGAGCACGTGGCAATATTTCTTCAAGCTGATGCTGCCGGCGATCCTGCCGACCATCTTCACCAGCTGGAAGGTGAATATCAGCCTCGCCATCCGCGTCGTGACCATCGCGGAACTGGTCGGCGCTGTGACCGGCATCGGACATCAGCTGTCGGTCGCTCAGGAGCTGTTTTCCGTAGCAGATGTATTCGCCTGGACGCTTGTACTCGTGGCGCTGCTGTTTCTACTTGAAGCAATCGTCGCGCGGGTCGAAGCCCGCGTATTGCGGTGGCGCGCATGAACAGTCCGCCATCGATCGAAGTCCGCGGCCTGCGCAAGATTTTTCGCCAGACTACAACCGGGCAGTCGGTCATCGCGATCGACCGCCTTGATCTCGATATTTCTCCGCGCGAGGTGGTGGCGATCGTTGGGCAGACCGGCTGTGGGAAGTCGACCTTCTTCGATCTGATGATCGGCCTCGACGCGCCCACCGAGGGCTCGATCCGCATCGGCGATAAAAGTCCGCATTCTGATTTCGATCATTTCCGCGGAAAAATCGCGACCGTCTTCCAGCAGGACCGCCTCCTGCCGTGGCGCTCGGCGCTGGACAATGCGCGGCTTCCACTCGAGCTCATCGGCTTGCCAGAGCCCGAACAGCGCGAGCGCGCCCTCACCTGGCTCGAACGACTTGGGCTCGGCAATTTCACCAATGCTTACCCGCACGAATTGTCCGGCGGCATGCGCCAGCGCGTTGCTATTGCCCGCGCCTTTGCCGTCGAGCCTGACATCCTCCTCGCGGACGAAGCGTTCGGCCATCTCGATGAAGTGACGGCCGCGGAATTGCGCGAGACTTTTCTCAAGCTCGCGCGCGAGTGCGGCTCAACCGCGGTCCTCATCACGCATCAGCTGGAAGAGGCAATCAGCGTCGGCGATCGCATCGTCGTGTTCGGAAAATCGGCGAAACTTCTGGCCGATATTCACGTGAACCGGTGGAGCAAGAACAACCATCCCCTGCTGCGTGAGGCGATCCAGTCGACACTCCAGAACAATCACGCCGATCCGCGCCTCGCCAACGTGCAGTAACGAGGGCGGGGCGCGGCGGCCGTCAATGTCGCGCGACTGAGGCGCTAGTAGCCCGAGTAGATCACACCGTAGCGAGGACTGTTGATCGAGTAGCTGTATTTCGGCGGCCAATAGCCGCCGATTGGAGGCGGCGCCACATAAACCGGCTCGCCCACGATGACCGGTGCCGTTACTACTGGCGCAGGTGCCGAATAGATCGGTGCAGGTGGCGCATATACCGGCGGCGCGACATAAGCGTAGGAATCAGCGACGTAGGGATCCGCGATATAGACCTGCGCGGACGCACTGGTGACGCCGATAAGAGAGATTGCTGCGGCAGCAGCGAGAATCCCGGGTTTCATTGATCGTCTCCTCTCGGATCATCGCCCCAAACTTCAATGAGCGTGCACCAACAACGGTTCCTGCCGCATGTTGGGCATTAGATTGACATTTGGGGGAAGCCGGAACAGCACGAACGAGTGCTAGAAAATGGCTTTGGCCGCGTCACCGACAGCTTCCACCGACATATCGGTGTCGAGGAAGCAGACAATACGGCAGGGACAACCTTCGAGCCCTTCATAGCGCCAGGGAAATGCGCCAATCACGCAACGCTTGCCAAGCATCAGCTCGATGTCGCCGCCGAGATTCTCCGCATGCAGCAATCCTTCCTGGAAGGCCCAGCTGTGGAACGGGAACATGTCCTGCTGCACCCTGCGGCCGGACTTCTTGTGCGTGTATTCGAACGTGCCAAAGTACTCCGCAGGTGCCTTGCCGTGCTTTCTCGTAAACTCTTCGGCGAGATCGGGTCGCATGCGACGAATCGATGTGTTCATGGCGTGGTCGCATGAACCTGTATCCATGCCCCACCATCTGATCTTTTTTTTCAGCATCCAGTGCAGCGTGTCGAGATTGGGTCCCGGGTGGTAGCAGAAGTACTTCACCAGATCCTGCTGCGGCTGACCCTCGTAGTGCTTGTGCCACCCCGTGTGCAAGATAAGGATGTCGCCCTCGCGAATATCGGCACGCGCGCTCTCGATCATCTGTGGCGTGATGACCGCCCAATCGTGCATGTGTTTTGAGATATCGACCACCACGCCTCGGTTGACGAGAAAATCCAGCGGCAAGGATGCCATGTCACCTTTGCGGTTGTCGGTCGCGTGCATCGCGCCATCGAAATGCGTGCCGACATGCAGTGCCGTATCGATGCGTTGCGCCACGATCATCTGCGTCTGCAGATTTTGCGCGTAATACATCTTGTTGCCGGCATAGCCGACCCAACCGGGCGTGTGCACATTCATGACATGGGAGAGGTCGACGATCTTCATCGCATGTATTCCTGAGGACCAACCAAGGGGCGCCTAATCGATCACAAGAGCCCGCGCAGCGCCAGACGCAGACCGAGGAACATCAGCCCGACAAAGAAACACAGCCGGAAGGTCTCAGCCTTGATTTTGCCGCGCGTGGGTTGTCCCAAGCCCATTCCAATAAGCGTCGCGACGAGCGCCACAATTGAAGGCGAGGCGAGCGACGTTTGCACGTGCCTGGTATAGGCGAGTGCCGCTGCTAACGCGATCGGCAACACCGAGAACGACAGGCCAAGCGCCTGCACCAGCCTGTCACGGTCGAATTCCATGGATTGGATGTAAGGTGTTCCCGGCATCACGAAGATGCCGGTCGCAACAGTGATCGCGCCCGTTGCGGCCCCCATCAGCAATCCTAGCCAGGTTTCGGCGTGGTTCGACACGGAAAACTCGACCTTGACCAAACCAAGCGCGGCGTAGATCGCCAGTGCCAATCCCAGCCACACAGTTGCGCGGCCATTGTTGTCACGCGGCAGGAAGACCACGCTAGCGGCGGTCCCGATACAGATTCCGGCAAGCAGCGGCCACAATCGCCGCGCCAGTCCAAGAAGACCGCCGCCGACCGCTGCTTGCCAGATATTCGTGACAAGAGACGGCACGACTAGGACCGCGGCTGCCTGCGCCGGCGTCATGAGAAGGCCCCAGCAGACCGATCGATACGGTCGGCAATCCGAGACCGATAACGCCTTTGAAAAACCGGCCAACAGGAACGCACCCGCGATGGCGACAAGAGTTGAGGCGCGTCCCTTCGATTGCGCCGGACCTTGCTGGATACCGCGCCCTTAGACAATGCGGCTCACGGCAATCCTGGTTCTGTTTTTTGCGAAGGCCGCTTCGTTGCCGCGCAGTGCCGTTCAATGCCATACTTTTCGTTCGTTCAAAGAAGCGTTTAAGAACGTCAAAGCAGCAGGCCCTGAATGACGGAACTGTTTGTCGCCAAAGCCTCGCAATTTCCTGACGGCGAACGCCGCATCGTGGCGCATAAGGGCCGCGAAATCGGGGTGTTTCACTGGCAAGGCAAGTTCTATGCGTATGAGAATTTATGCGTCCATCAGGGCGGGCCGGCCTGCGAAGGCATCATCATGCACAAGGTCGAAGACGTCATTGGTCCCGATCGCGGCTGGGTGGGGCAGAGATTTTCCGGCGATGAAATTCACTTCGTCTGCCCATGGCACGGTTACGAATACGATCTGAAGACAGGTGAATGTGTCGCCGACCGCCAGCTGAAGTTAAAAAACTTTGAAGTCGTGAGACGTGGGGAGGACATTTATGTCGTCGCAAGCTGAGATCGTCGCGCCGGCGAATGAAGGCCTGAGCGACTCGGACATCCAGAGCAATCTGGCAAAGGCCATTCGTCTCTACGCCGAGCGCGCGGCCGAGCGGGACGGCGCCCTGCCCGCTTTCCCGGCCGACGCGGTGACCGCTACTGACGTGATGGTAACGGCCACTGCCATGCTCAAGGCCGTGAACCTGGAGCTTTTCGAGCTCGGCATGTGGCAGGCATGGTCAGGGCGACAAGTGGGCGGATAGGCAGATGGATCTTCCGCTGAGCGATTTTCGCCGCATGGAGGTCGAGGAATTCGACACATCCAAATTGCTCGCGCATGCGGGCAAACAAGCGACTGAGCGCGGCTACAAGAACTTTCCGATCGTCGATGTGGATTCACATCACTACGAAAGTGAGTCGATCGGCGAAATTCTCGATTACATGGACGATCCGGTATTGCAGCAGCTCGCGCGCAGTGCGCGGCAGGCCAACGCGAAGAGTGTCGGCATGCTGCCGGCTGGAGTTGGCTATCAGGATATGGGCGGGCGTGTGATGCGCTACGCCGTACGCGGCCTGGAAAAGACCGAACCCGGCGTGCAACGCGACATCGCGTTGACACGAAAGTGGATGGACGCCATCGGAATAGATGTTGCGGTGATGTTTCCCACGCCGATGCTTCAACTTGGACTCCATCCGCAGGTCGAAGTCGAAGTCGCGCTCGCCCGCGCCTACAATCGTTGGCTCACCGAACGTGTACTCGCGCACGAACCCCGCATCCGCTCGATGCTATATCTGCCGTTTAACGATGCGGAGGCCGCATTCAGGACGGTGCAGGAATTTGGCCAAGCCAAGGGTGTGGTCGGCTTCATGGTCACGTCGGCGCGCTATCGCCCGGTGCAGCACAATTCGTACATGAAGACCTACGCCTTGTTGGAAGAGATGAACCTGCCGCTCGCTTTTCATGCCGGTTACAATTGGAACGACCAGACCGTCGGTATGATGAATCGCTTTATCTCCGTGCATGCGCTTGGTTTCGTGTTCTACAACATGGTGCATCTCGCGAACTGGATCATCAACGGATTGCCGGAACGATTTCCAAAGCTGAGAGTGCTTTGGGTTGAAAGTGGTCTCGCCTGGGTGCCATTCATGATGCAGCGTTTCGACAATGAGTACATGATGCGCTCATCGGAAGCGCCTGCACTGAAGAGGAAGCCGAGCGAGTACATGCGTGACATGTACTTTTCCTCACAGCCGATGGAGATGACCGACATGGCCGCGCTGGAGCAGACGTTCCGCATGATCAAGGCGGAAACGCAGCTGCTCTATTCATCGGATTATCCGCACTGGGATTTTGACCTGCCGTCGACAATCTACGATCTTCCGTTCCTGAACGAGCAGGCAAAGCGCAGCATCCTGGGCGGCAATGCCGTACGGCTGTTCGATCTGAAATTGCCGGCGCAAAAGCTGGCGCGCGTCGCATAAGAAAAGGCGCAAGGGAGGAGACCCAGTGCGCGCACTGTTCGTTTCGATTTCGGCAATGGTTTTTCTGGCGTCGACTGCGCTGGCGCAGGACCCCGCTGCCAATTTTCCAAACAGGCCGATCAAGATCATCGTCTGTGTGCCGGCCGGTGGCGGCGTCGACACTGTGACGCGTATCGTTGCGGAAGGCCTGCACCAGAAACTTGGTCAGCCCGTCATCGTCGAAAACCGTGCAGGTGCCGCGGGCAATATCGGGGCCGAGGCCGTTTTCACGTCCGATCCCGACGGATATACGTTGCTCGCCGCGCAGCCAGCGCCGCTTACGGTCAATCCCCTGCTCTACAAGAAGATGAATTTCGATCCCACGCAGTTCGAACCAGTGGTGATCATGACCTCGATTGCCAATGTGCTGCTGGTCCGTCCCGATTTTCCAGCCAAGACCCCGCAGGAGTTCGTGGCTTATGTCAAAGCGAATCCCGGAAAGGTCAACTACGCCTCGCAAGGCATCGGCACCACATCGCACCTGACCGCGGCCCTGTTTGAGCGTGTCACCGGCACCAAGCTCGTGCACGTTCCTTACAAAGGAACCGCGCCTGCTCTCAACGACATCATCGCGAGCCACGTCGATTTCATCTTCATGGAGCTCGCCTCCGCGATCAAACTGCACCAAGCCGACAAGGCGCGTATCCTTGCGGTCGCGACGGACAAGCGCATCCCCAGTCTGCCGGACATACCGACGCTCGCCGAAGCTGGCGTGAAGGACTTCGCATCCGGCACCTGGAATGCAATGGCCGCTCCGCCAAACACGCCGGCCGCCATCGTTGCCAAGCTCAACAAGGCCGTAAACGAGGTGCTGCAAAGCCCCGAAGCGCAGGAGCACTTTGCCCAGATTAACCTGCGCGCCGCCGGGGGCACCCCGGCCGAGGCCGCGGCATTCATCAAGAAAGAGACCGAGGTCTGGGGCGGAGTGATCAAGGACGCGAACGTCGAGGCCCATTGACGCGCCCCATTCCTGCCGACAACGCCGCCGACAAGGCCTATAATCAATCGACCCTTCCGGCGATATAGCCGGTTTCAATACCGCGTAAGGAGACGATCATGGACGAGAGAACCCGCGAGCCGGTGAAGATCACCGCCGAAGATATTAACCCCCGCTACAACTGGGGACGGCACTTGCCGGTTCTCGGCACCATGGGTGTCGATTTCGAGGAGCGTGTCGACTACCGCCGCATGCATCGCTATCGCCTCGGCCGCGCACAGGCCGCGCTCGAAGCGTCCGACCTCGGCGCGCTGTTACTGTTCGATGACAACAACATCCGTTACGTCACGTCGACCAAGATCGGCGAATGGGCGCGCGATAAGCTGTCGCGTTGGGTGCTGCTGACGCGCGGTGGCGACCCGATCCTGTGGGATTTCGGCTCGGCCGCAGTGCATCACAAGCTCTATTCGCCATGGCTCAAGCCGGAAAACTGCAAGGCCGGCCTTGTCGGTTTGCGCGGAACCGTCGATCCCGCCTTCGGACTCATGAAACGCCACGCCGAGGAAATGGCTTCAATCATAAAGGCCGCGGGCGTCACCAAGATGCCGATCGGTGTCGACATCATCGAACCGCCGATGATGTTCGAACTGGAGAAGGCCGGGCTTAAGATCAAGGACGGCCAGCAGATCATGCTGAGTGCGCGTGAGGTCAAGTCGTCAGACGAGATCGCGCTGCTCAACCGCGCCGCCGCAATGGTCGATGGCGCCTACGACGTGGTCAATGAAATGCTGCGGCCCGGCGTGCGGGAAAACGACATCGTCGCTGAGGTGAACAAGTTTCTCTACACGCACGGCTCCGACGATGTGGAAGCGGTCAATGCCATTTCCGGTGAACGCTGCAATCCGCATCCGCACAATTTCACTGATCGCATGATCCGCCCGGGTGACCAGGCGTTCTTCGATATCCTGCAGTCGTTCATGGGCTATCGCACCTGCTACTACCGCACCTTCAACGTGGTGCGTGCAACGCCGGCGCAGCATGACGCCTACAAGAAGGCGCGTGACTGGCTGGACAATGCCATCGCCCGCATCAAGCCTGGCGCCAGTACTGCACACATCTGCGAAGTTTTTCCGAAGGCCCATGAGTTCGGCTTCCCCGATGAAATGGCGGCGTTCGGTCTGCAGTTTGCGCACGGCCTCGGCCTAAATTTGCACGAGCGGCCGATCATCTCGCGTGTCGTGTCCATGGACCACCCGACCGAAATCAAGGAAGGCATGGTCTTCGCGATCGAGACTTATTGCCCCGCCACCGACGGCTTCTCGGCTGCGCGCATCGAGGAGGAGGTAGTGGTCACCGACAAAAGCTGCCGCTTGATCTCGTTGTTCCCCGCGGAAGAGCTGCCGATTTCGGCGAAGTATTGAACGAAAGAGCCGGAGCGTGTTTACGTGCTGCGGCTCGCCATCCGGCGCACAATCAAGCTGATGCCTTTTCCCGCAGATGCGGGAAACGTTCGCTCAACAACGACCCATGATAAAACGTCGGCCTGAAGGCCGGATGCGCGCGGATATTGTCGAACCAGGTTACCACCCGCGGCAGGTCCTGCCAGTCCGGCATTCCCAGGTCGTGTATGCGGACCATCGACGGCATCACAGCCACGTCGGCCAAAGTAATTTCCTTGCCAAGCAGCCACGGGCCACCACTGCGCTCGATTTCAGCATCCATGCGCTCATAGGTCCGACGCAGGCGCGCGAGTGCGGCATCCATGTCCGCTTTGGGAAATCCGGTTTGCCCCATGGTGAGCATGAATTCGCGGCGCAACGGTTTACTTTCCGCCATCGCCACAAAGGCGTCACGACTCATCTTTTGAAAGCTCGGCAGGAAGGCAAGGTTGAACGTCGGCACTCGCACCGCAGGCGCGGGCATTTCATCTATGTAATGCATGAGCGTGCGCATGTGTGCGCGCTCGACCGGATCTTTCGGCGTAAAGGTGTCATCCGGCGATATCTCGTCCAGATATTCGGTGATGACCGTGGAATCGATGATGATCGCGCCATCATGATCGAGCGTGGGCACGACCCCGTTAGGATTGAGCTTGAGGTATTCCGGCTTGAGCTGATCTCCTTCGAGCAGATTGAGTTTCACCTCATCGAAAGGCAGACGCTTGGCGTTCAGCACGAAGCGGACGCGTTGACTGCAGGTCGACTGCGGGGCGTTGTAGAGCGTGAATGTCATTGAGAGCTCCGGTTTTCCGGCGATTACCACTTGAACGGAGGAGGCCATGTCTATTCTGCATAACCTCCATGAAATTTATGTCCATTTTACTTGAGATAGACGCGCCATGAGATTTGAGTGGTGTCGTGCGCAGCCGCCGTTTTCCTCCCTTCAGGCTTAGACGGCGGCGTGAATCCTCCACCTTATGCACACAGGGCCCCGCAAGGGGCCCTTTTTTTGTTTCGCTGCGCGCAGACAAAATGCGCGCCTGTGTCCTAGCTTTCAAGCCCCGTCGGGACGTTCTTGTTTTCGGGCGTAAGCTTCATGCCGGCCGCGAGAGCCATCGTCTCGATCAGCGCCGCGAAGTCCTTGTTGAGATAGGCCTGCGGGTCCGGCTGAAGGGTGGCATGGCCAAAGTGGCCTTGCAGAACCTCGCGTGTGGCTGCGGTGACGGGCATTGGAACATCCATTTCCCGGCCAAGCTCCAGGCCAAGGTCGAGATCCTTGCGCAGCAATTCCGGTGTAAATGTCGTGGTCCAGTCCAGGTTGACCAGCGCCGGCGACTTGTAACGTGTGAACATCGATCCCATCACGCCGTTATTGAGGAAGGCGAGGAACGCGTGACGTGGCACGCCCATCTTGTTCACTAGCAGTGTGATCTCGATCAGGTTTTCGATCACGACGCCAAGCATGACGTTGTGCGCAATCTTGCAGACACGAGCGAGCTCGCCATCACCGACATATGAAACGCCCTGCGGAGCGATCACCTCCATGAGTGGAATGATCGTCTTGCATGCTGCCTCAGGTCCTGAAACGACCGACGACAACCGTCCGGCCTTGATCACCTTGGCATTGCCCGAAACGGGTGCCGTAACGTAATCGGCGCCGCGCGCCTTTAGCTTCTTGCGGACGTCGGCCGATTCCTCGACGGAAATTGTTGAGCAATCGACGAAGACAGTCGGCGTCTTGCCCGATCCAGAAACAACACCATCCTTGCCGAAGAGCACCTGTTCCAGGTCCTTGCCTTCGGACACGATCGAAAACACGACGTCGCAGGATGCCAACTCGGAGAGCGTGTCGACGATCTTTCCGCCTTTGGCGGCCAGTGGTTCGGCCTTCGCGCGAGTACGATTCCAGATGGTTACATCGTGGCCGGCCTTGAGCAGGCGTTCCGCCATGGGCAAACCCATGCGGCCGGTTCCGATCCAGCCGATCTTCTGCGCATTCTTCGACATCCCGAAACTCTCCCGTTGAAATCCTGGCGATTTGAAAGTGCGTGTGCCGGGCTTTAGCCGTTCTGCCACAAATGCGCCAGTGGCGCGTTCCGCGCAGGACGTCTGCGCCGCATGTGCTTGTGGTGGGCGCTCAAAGCGCACTATCCTTTGATCAAGGCCGGCCACAAGGCCAAAAAAAGGGCCACGCTCAGTCGCATGTGGCCCAGACCGTGGGAGGAACACGGGCGCAGATGCAGGACGCCGTTACTGCCATCACTGCTGATCATGCACCCGGTCGATCGCATGGCGGCGAGCGCCTGCGGTTGATCTGGCGAAATATTTTTCCGTTCGTTGTCGTCGGAGCGATCTGGGAAATCATCGCCTGGAGCGGCATTTTTCCCCGCCGGCTCTTTCCGACCCTCGAAGACGTGGCCGCCTCCTTCGTCAATTTGACGATTACGGGTATCCTGCCTCATCACGCCATCGACACGCTCATCCGCCTACTCAGCGGGTTTGCCCTAGCGGCTATTGTCGGCGTTACCGTTGGCGTGCTGATGGGCCGTTCGCGGCGCGCGGAGGACATTCTCCTGCCGTTGGTATCGATCGGCGCTCCCATCCCCGGCCTCGCCTATGCGCCGCTGTTCCTGCTCTGGTTCGGGCTTGGCAATCTCTCGTCCGTTCTGCTGGTCGGCTTCGTTTCGGCGTTTCCCATCATCTTCAACAGCTGGACCGGCGTTAAAGCCGTGAAGGAAATCTGGGTCCGCTCAGCGCAAGCCATGGGCGCCGATGACCGACGCCTGTTCAGACACGTCGTTTTCCCCGGCGCGCTGCCGTATATTCTGACAGGCTTGCGGCTCGGGCTTGCGCAAGCCTGGCGTATCCTTGTAGCCGTCGAGATGCTCGCAGCCGTGCCGTGGGGGCTTGGCTGGCTGATTTTCGGTGCGCGCAAGTTTCTCAACACCGATACGATGATGGCCGGAATCGTGGTGATTGCCCTCATCGGGCTCGCCCTGGAAAAATTCGTCTTCCAGAAAATCGAGGACTACACCGTGGTGCGCTGGGGCATGATCTCGTCATGACCGAAACAGGATCACGCCGTCGTTGCCTCGTACGCGGCACGCTGTCCTTGCTCGTTACAGCGGCTGCCTATGAAGCGCTCGCACGCAGCGGCTATTTCGCACCGGCTTTGTTACCGACCCTGCCGACGATCGCGCATACGTTGTTTGCCGGGCTGGCTGACGGCAGCCTGATCGAGCATGCTGCCTTCACGCTTTATCGCGTCATGTTCGGCTTCGCACTCTCGGTCGTCGTCGGTCTTCCGCTCGGGATCCTCATGGCCCGTTTCCAGAGCGTGGAAAACTTCCTTCTGCCGCTTGTCAGCGCGATGATGCCGATCCCTTCCTTCGCACTGGTGCCGCTCTTCATGCTCTGGTTCGGCATCGGCAATCTCACCACGATTCTCATCGTCTTCTATGCAGCGACCTTTCCGATGATCTTCAACACCTGGTCGGGAGTGCGTTCGGTCAACCCGATCTGGCTACGCGCGGCGGGCGCCATGGGCGCCGACGAGCGCAAGCTGTTCTGGAAGGTCATTATTCCGGGCGCCTCGCCTTTTATTATTACCGGCATGCGGCAAGCGTTCTTGCGTGCATGGATCGCCGTCGTGGGCGCCGAGATGATTGCCGCCTCGGATTGGGGGCTGGGCTGGGTCATTTTCGATGCGAAAGAGTTCCTCAACACGGACACCATGCTGGCGTCGTTGATCGTGATCGGCATAATCGGCTTTGTGTTCGAGCGTTTCGTTTTCGGATCGCTTGAGCGCACGACTGTGATGCGGTGGGGCATGGTCCGCGCGGCGAAAGGCTAGCGCGATAAGGCAGCAGGTATGGTCCCCATCGAAATTCGCGAAGTCTCGCTGATCTACGACACTCCCGGCGGAAAGGTCCCGGGCGTCAAAGATGTGACGCTGAACATCGATGCTTCGGAATTCGTATGCATCGTCGGCCCGTCCGGCTGCGGCAAGTCCACGCTTCTCAACATTGTCGCAGGGTTTCTTGCCCCGGCAGCCGGGGAAATCCGTATCGGTGGCAAAAAAGTCGACGGTTATGGAATGGACCGTGGCGTCGTATTCCAGGATTTTGCGCAGCTTTTCCCGTGGCGTACCGCGCTCGGCAATGTCGCGTTCGGCCTCGAGATGAAAGGCGTACCAAAGAATGAACGGGAGAAGATCGCGCGCGAGCAATTGCGTCTGGTGAAGCTCGATAAATTCACCGGATCGTACCCGCATCATCTCTCCGGCGGGATGCAGCAGCGGGTCGCCATTGCGCGCGCCCTTGCCTACAATCCCTCGGTTCTTCTGATGGACGAACCGTTTGCAGCGCTCGATGCGCTGACCCGCGACGACATGCAGCGCCTGCTGGCGGACGTCTGGCGGGAAACCCGCAAGACTGTGATATACGTGACGCACAACGTCTCTGAGGCAGTTTATCTCGCCGATCGGGTCATCGTGATGACGCCGCATCCCGGTACAATAAAAACCGAAATCCGAATTCCGCTGCCGAGGCCGCGTGATCCCCTTAGCGTGGAGTTTCTCGATTTTCAGAAGATGCTGCTGCGCCACCTTGGTCACGAGACCGGCGCAAACGAACCTGTGAAAGCCAATGGCAAGGCAAATGCATAAGGGAGGATCATCATGACCAAAAGAAGCGGCCTAACACGCCGTGACTATCTCGCAGCAACGGGCGCCGGCGCGCTTGCAGCAACACTTGGCGTCAGGCCGGCAGCGGCGCTGGAAATTGTGCGGCAGGGCTACCAGACCAATATGTGGGGCATGCCGACTTATTATCTGCTGCGCTCGGGCTTACTGGAAAAGCACGGCATAAAGTTCGAGGAATTCGCCGTCCCCTCCGGCAATCTCACAATGCAGCAGATGGTGGCCCGCCAAGTCGACATGGGTACCTACGCCGGACCTTCCTTCGCGATCGGCCATGACAAAGGCGGCCTGCTTGCCATCGCCATGATCGAATATGTCGGAAAGACCGCGCGGGTGATGGCACGCAAGGATCTCAACATCACGAAGGTCGAGCAGTTGAAGGGCCTTAAGGTCGCCAACCAGACCGGCTCCTCTACCGGCAATATCTTCGTAGACCAGATTGCGCCGAAGGCCGGCCTCAAGAAAGGCGATTACCAGGAAGTGCGCATGAACGTCGACGACATGGTGGCCGCATTGGCGGCGAAGACCGTTGATGCAATGGCGAACGTCGAGCCGTACAACGCAATCGCTGAGGCAGACGGGTTGGCGGTCACCCTTTCCGAATACAGCCAATTCGACAAGTTGCCGGTGTTCATGGCTGCGACCCCGGAATTCGTGCAAAAAAGCCCGGAAACCATCGTCGCCTATCTCAAGGCCTGGCTCGAGGTCGCCAAGGACTTCAAATCGCAGCCGGACAAAGTCGCCGACACGGTTTATTCGTTTTTCGAGTCAAAAGGATTCAAGATGTCGAAAGACACCTTTGCCAAGGCATTGGCGCGCGTTGAAGTACAGCCGGGATGGCCGTCCGATCTCGTGCCCTACATGCAGGAGCAATCCGAAATCCTCTTGAAGGAAAACAAAATCAAGGCGGTGCCCGACTGGACCAAGGCGCTTCGCACTGAATTTCTCAAGCAGGCAAGCGCGTAACACCCCCGATGACGGACTAGTGCCCATTGTAGTAACCACGGCCGGCGCAAATTGCGCCGGCCTTTCCGCATAACCAAGCCACGGAGACGTGAATGTCCACCGCCACCAGCCCGCTCAACAAAAGCGCGGAGCCCACCGCATGGAATTTCAAACTGCTCGCGCAAAACGATCTCGGCGGCTTCGGCGGCATGGGCGAAGGCATGTCGGTCCAGATCGCAAAAGACGGACGACGCATCGTTTGGCTCGCGCATGAAAGCGCGCCGAAGAATTTCACCGCGGTTGATGTTTCCGATCCACGCAACCCGAAAGTTGTGGTGCAGACCGACCTGCCCAAACCGTATATGCGATCCAATTCGCTGGAACTGTCCGACGACATCATGGCGGTCGCTTACCAGACTCAGAAAGTAAACCAGCAGCCGGCTGGGCTCGAGCTGTTCGACGTCTCGGTGCCGGAAAAACCTCGATCCATCTCGTTCTTCGATTGCTCGGGGGCGACCTCGCGTGGCGTGCATCAATTGTGGTTCTGCGATGGTGAATATGTGCACATGGCGTCCGGCGCACCGGACTTTGTGCCGAGCCACCCGAACGACGACCAGTTCTATCGATGCATCGATGTGCGCAACCCGTCGAAGCCGGTCGAGATCGGGCGTTGGTGGATGCCGGGAACCAAAAAGGGCGAGACGCCCTTACCCCGGCACAAGCTCGACAAGGGTTATCGCGCACACAACACCAACGTCTACAAACAACGAGCCGATAGGCTTTACCTTTGCTACATCGATGGCGGCATGTTCGTGATGGACATTGCCGACAAGACGAAACCGAAGCCGATTTCGCACTGGACCAATTCTCCGCCTTACACGGGCTTCATGCACACGGCTGTTCCGCTGTTCGAGCGCAACCTGCTGATCGTCACCGACGAGTCTACCGAGAACAAAGCCGAGGACTGGCCCAAGCTTGTATGGGTCCTGGATGCGCGGGACGAAAAGAATCTTGTCTCTATTTCCACCTGCCCGCTGCCGCCCGTCGACGCCTATGCCAATCGCGGCGGGCGGTTCGGCGCGCACAATATTCACGAGAACCCATCGGTCCCGACCGCCTGGCAATCGGACCAGATCGTTATCGGCACTTTCTTCAACGGCGGTGTGCGCGCTTACGACATTTCCAATCCGTATCAGCCGAAAGAGGTCGCGACCTTTGTCCCCCCGCCGCCGAAAGGCACACCAGCGGGTGCGGTTCAGCTCAACGATGTTTTCGTGGACGAACGTGGCATCGTCTACACTGTCGACCGCCATACAGGCGGGCTGTACATCCTGGAGATGGATTTCTGAACGAAGTCTTCCCCTCACCCGCCGCTGGACGCTTCGGCCGCAGAGTCAGGCGCGAACGCGGGGCGCGCGTTCCTGTCATCGTATTCACCGGTTTTCTCGGCGCGGGGAAGACAACGCTTCTGAAGCGTTTCCTTGACACGCCGGAGGGCAACGGTACCGCGGTCGTCGTCAATGAATTTGGCGCAACCGGCATCGACGACGCGCTGGTGCGGTCGAGCGCTGACGAGACCGTCCTGCTCGGAAATGGCTGCCTGTGTTGCATCACGCGCACCGATTTGCAGCAGGCGTTACGCCGCATGGTCGTCGAGCGCGAGCGGGGCGAATTGCCGGACTTTCGTCGTATCGCGATCGAGACCAGCGGACTGGCCGATCCCAGCCCCATTCTCCAGACATTCGCGACCGATCGCGCCCTTGGCGGCGCGTTTCACGTCGAAGCTGTCGTCACTGTCATCGACGCCGTTACCGGCGGTGACACGCTTGAATGGTCAGCCGAGGCGCGCAAGCAGGCGATACTCGCCGATCGTCTCATCATCACAAAGACTGATATTGCCGGCGACAGCGCGCTGACAATACTGACCTCTCGACTGAGCGCTCTCAACCCCGGGGCGGAGATCTTGGAGGCGGTCAATGGTGAAATCGATCCGCAGCGCCTCATCGAACCGGCCGCCGATCAACGTAACGCCTTCGTTGCGGAGACCGCTCACAGCGATGGTATCGGCAGTTTTGTTCTGACCGAAGAGGCGCCGATGCCTTGGCCCGTTTTCGCTCGCTCCATGGACGCTCTGATGCAACTGCGCGGGCCGGACCTGTTGCGTGTCAAAGGCTTTCTCGATGTTGAAGGCTGTAAAGGGCCTGTGCTGGTGCAGTTCGTGCAGCACCTCGCGCATCCACCGGTCGAGCTACAGGCATGGCCGGACGCAAACCGGCAGAGCCGTGTCGTCTTCATCACGCGGAATATTCCGGAACGGCAGGTTCGCGCGCTGTTTCAAGCAATCAAGGCTCTGGCCTGAAGGCTTACTCTCTATCTCGCCCGGCGATCTCCGCCTGCCACGGCGCGACCTTGCGCTCGACGAATCCGATCAGCCAGTTCAGTCCAATCGCCATCACCATCAGAATGATGATCGGGACGAACATCGTGGCGGTATCAAAATTGTTCGCCGAATTGATGATGACCGCGCCCAGCCCCGAGATGGTCGTGAAGAATTCCGCAATCACCATTGCAACAACTGCGCGACCCACCGCAAGACGTATTCCAGCCATGATGTAGGGCAGCGTTGCCGGCAGGACGATGCGGCGAAGAATGACAATGTTGGGAGCGACGAAGGATTTGCCGACCTCGATCAACGTTTTCGGCACCGCTACGACGCCTAGCCATGTATTGATGCAGATGGGAAACAAAGCCATCAGGAATACGACCGCGACTTTGACCGCGAAGCCGAGGCCAAGCCACAGGATCAAAAGCGGGACCAGCGCAACCAGCGGCATTGCGTAGCCGGCTGTGACATAGATGCCAAGCGCTGCTTCCGCGGCGCGGAACCCTCCGATCAACAGACCGAGCGGCACGCCGACAACGATTGCCAGGGCATAGCCAAGCAGAAACGGCCGCAAGGATTCATAGAGCGCCGACCA
>Ga0182038_10000255_pt1 | contig 26795 bp, 15 predicted proteins | sample sta12Can44000108_FD_125976 | JGI IMG/M metagenome (GOLD analysis project Ga0182038, IMG submission 125976) | Lab enrichment of tropical soil microbial communities from Luquillo Experimental Forest, Puerto Rico - statanox.12C.anox.44.000.108 | ecosystem: Environmental > Terrestrial > Soil >...
GTTCGGCGGCGTCTGCGAAGCGCGCAACAATGGAGACGCGGTGGTCCGATACGACCAAGTTGCCGAGCGATGGTTAATTGTTATGCCGATCTTTTCGCGGACTGGCCCTGACGATTTTCCAAGGAAGACCGATCTTGCACCCGGCGAAGCCATTCCGCAGGGACAGCTCGCAAAAGCTGGCGAAGCGTCTTCGCCAGGATCGGCTTGGCCGCTCCCGGCGAATCCGCCCCAACCGCCGCCTCCGCCGGAACGGGGCCAAAGACCAGCCGAAAAAAAAGAGGGCGTATGGGCCATGTGCTATGCGGTCAGTACGGGTCCGGACCCCTTCGGCACTTACTACCGGTATGCTTTTGAGCGGAACTTGTTTCCGGATTACCCGCGGCCTGCGGTTTGGATCGACGGATATTATCTGGCAACCAGCTCTGGCGATGACGTGATTCAGAAACACGTGTGCATCGCGGACCGCACGAAAATGCTTGAAGGCCAACCCGCCACCGAACAGTGCATCGTCATGGAGGGGGTGAATTTCCTCAACAATGCTGACATGGATGGCCGAAAGCTACCTCCCGCGGGAGCGCCAAACATCATGATGGCGGCGGGAGGCACACAGCTAAAAAACGTCTTTGAAGACGATGGTATCTACTTCTGGAAGGTTCATGTCGACTGGAAGAACCCCGCGAATACCAAGGCCACTGGTCCCAGGAAGATTCCCGTCGCACCGTATCACTACCTGTGTAACGGCCAGCTGACGAGCTGCGTCCCGCAGCCCAATACCGAACGCCGGCTCGACGTGCAAGGCGATAAGATCATGAACCGACTGGTGTACCGCAGGCTCGGAGGACACGAGTCGATCGTCGCGGCGCATTCGGTTGCTACGCAAGGAGGCGGCGGAGGCGTGCGCTGGTATGAGTTCCAGCTGGATAAAAATCGCGACCCGGTGCTGTTTCAGCAGGGCACTTATACGCCGGGGGGCTTCTACCGCTGGATGCCAAGCATCGCGATGGATAAGAAAGGCGACATCGGCATCGGATATTCGTTCGGCGGTGCGCCGAATTTCCCAGGGCAGCGCTTCGCCGCGCGGCGGGCCGGCGATCCAAAAGGGCTGTTGACGCTTCTCGAAACAGTGCTCGCCGAAGGCGAAGCGTCGCAGCTGAACACGCTGCGTTGGGAAGATTACACAACAACGGCGATCGATCCGAGCGATGATTGCACGTTTTGGTACGTCGGTGACTACATGAAAGAAGGGGACATCGCCTATCGGACCAAGATCGGCTCTTTTCTCCTGCCGAATTGCAAAGGCACTCGCTAGGCCGTCGCTGGACAAGGGCATGGGACGGAGAACAAACCGCTTTCTCTCGAACGTTGCCCGTCCGATGGCTGTTTCCCGTGATGGAGGAGTCAGCACGCGCCTGGCAAAGACGGCTGGTAGGTGGTCATCGCCGGGAACCTCTTCGCGATGGGCGATATCCTCGTAGTTTTAGTGGAACCTTCGTGGAACAGCGAGTCCCAAACTGACGGAGACGGCCAACCGGCGGCGGAGAAGCCTGGGAACCTTATCTTTGGCAATAGGGGAGACTCTTGTGAGGAAACTATTTCTTGGCGCATCACTGATCATCGCGTTTTCTGAGACTCATGCCTTAGCACAAACGCCTAATGCTGCACAAATCTCGGAGGACAAAACCCTAAAGGTCCGGCCGTTGCCCCTAGAGAGCGTGCGGCTTACCGGCGGTCCGCTGAAACGCGCCCAGGAACTGGACGCGGAATACTTGCTGCAACTCGAGCCTGACCGAATGCTGGCTTACCTTCGCCAGCGCGCGGGACTTGAGCCCAAAGCGAAACCCTACGGAGGTTGGGACGGCGCTGGAAGACAACTCACCGGCCACATTGCCGGGCACTATCTTTCTGCCGTAAGTCTCATGTGGGCGGCGACCGGTGACCCCCGCTTCAAGGAGCGCGCCGACTACCTTGTGAGTGAGCTGAAAACCATCCAGGATGCGCAGGGGGACGGCTACCTAGGCGCCCTTATGGACAACCAGGGAGTCGATGGCAAAGTCCGTTTCCTGGAGTTGTGCAGGGGCATTATCCGGTCGGGTGGGTTTGATTTGAATGGCCTGTGGTCGCCATGGTATGTCGAGCACAAGATTTTTGCCGGCCTCCGCGACGCCTACCGTTACGCCGGCAACCGCACAGCTCTCGAGATTGAAATCAAACTCGCTGGCTGGGTCGAAAGTATTGTCTTGAAGCTTGACGACGAACAAACGCAAAAAATGCTGGCAACCGAGTTCGGCGGAATGAACGAGGTTACGGCAGATCTCTATGCGGACACCGGCGATCCGCGCTGGCTAAATCTTTCCGGAAAATTTGAGCACCGCGCCATCATTGATCCCCTTGCTGCCGGCCAGGACATCCTTGCAGGCAAACACGGAAACACCCAAGTACCCAAAATGATCGGATCGCTGGCAAGGTATATCTACGTCGGGGATGAAACCGACCACAAAGCGGCGACATTCTTCTGGGACGAAGTGGCGCTGCATCACAGTTTCGCCACCGGTGGACACGGCAAAAACGAGTATCTAAGCCGGCCCGATCTCTTGAACAACATGATCGACGGGCGGACGGCTGAAACCTGCGACGTCTACAACATGATCAAGATGTCGCGCACCCTCTTCTCCGTCGATCCGGACATCCGCTATGCCGACTTCCACGAACGCGCCCTCTTCAATCACATACTGGCCTCTCAAGATCCCGACGATGGGCGCGTATGCTACATGGTGCCAGTTGGCCGAGGAGTGCAACACGAATACCAGGACAAGTTCCAAGATTTTACCTGCTGTGTGGGAAGCGGCATGGAGAGCCATGCACTTCATGGGTATGGAATTTACTATCAATCCGCCCACAAACTCTGGGTCAGCTTGTACGCTCCCACACGTGCAAATTGGGAAGCCGAAGGTGTGGAAGTCGAAATGAACACGGACTTTCCGATGGGCCAGTCCGCCGCCCTCAAGATCACACCCAGAGCACGCAAGACCTTCACGATGGCGCTGCGGCGCCCGTACTGGGCCGGTGAAGGCTTTAGCATCAAAGTGAACGGTTTGCCCGTCAAGGATCTGCCTAAACCCGATTCATACGTCGAGATCACGCGGAAGTGGAAGAAAGGCGATACGGTGGATTTGGTTTTGCCGAAGACGCTTCGCAAAGAACCGCTGCCAGACAATCCGAATCGATTCGCGTTTATGTGGGGACCGCTCGTGCTGGCCGGAGATCTCGGTGCGGAACAAGAGCGACGTACGCGGCGAGACGCCAGCAGCATTAGCCCCGCGCCGGTGCTCGTAGCCGACGCGCAACCGGTCGAGAATCTTCTGAAACCAGTCGACGGAAAGCCAGGAACATTTGTGACCTCGGGAGTCGGCCTGGCCACGGACGTCACCTTGGTCCCGTTTTACCAGCTACCCCGGCGAAGGTACGAGATCTACTGGGATATGTACAGTCCCGAACAGTGGAAGAGAAAGGCCGCAGTGCTCGCCGCCGAACAGGAAAAACAAAAAAAGCTGGTGGCCGCGACAATAGCATTTGCGCAGCCCGGGCAAACCGAGACCGAGCGCGACTTCAACGAACAAGGAGAAGAGACATCCCCGGTTCAACTCGCGGAGCGCTACGGCCGGCGTGGCACCAAATGGTTTTCCTTTGATCTGCCGGTCCAGGCTGGTCATCCCATGGGCCTGGTGGTCACCTTCAGCAACGACGCGCGCAGGCAAGGCTCGTTTGATATCTTGGTGGAGGGTAAGAAACTCGGAGAGCAAGCCACGGAAAGACGCAGCCCCGAGCAGGACGTGCGTTTCTTTGACGTCGCCTACGCGATTCCTCCCGAGTTGATCGCAGGCAAGCAGAAGGTGACGGTGCGCTTCGAAACATCCGCGGGCGGCGACATTCCCGGCGTATTTGGCATTCGCATAATCCGCGCAGACGAGGTCGACTAGTGCATCGATGGTGAAACCGGCCGACGAGGCCTTGGCCACCGCCTACGGTTGCTGCTCACGGTGGCGCTTGATGAACTCCTTTAAGTACTGTCCAGCGTCGGTGATGTGTTGCCACAGAGCCGCGGCGGCTAATTCAGGGTCTTTCGTCTTGCAAACTTCAAGAAGCTCGCGGTGCGCCTGGCCGGCACGGTGCTGGTCGCGCGTCACGACAAGGTGCAGGCGGGTGTAGCGATCGCAGTTGACGTTCAGGTTTTTGACGAGGGCCAGCATCTTCGCTCGATTGGCGGTTGCGTAAAGAGCGGAATGGAAACTCCAGTTTAAGCGCCCCCAAGATTCCACTTCGGAGTCCCTCTCGAGAGATTCCTCATACTGCCGGAGAATGTCTTCCGCGCGCTGGAAATCCTCCGGCCTCATTCCTGGGATGGCGCAGCGGAGCATGTAGCACTCCAGCACGGCGCGCGTCTCGAATAACTCCATAATCTCTTCTGGCGAAAGGGCGGAGACTACGGCACCGCGGTTGGCGACAAGCGTGACCAATCCCTCGGCAGCGAGGTGGCTCAGCGCTTCGCGAACGGGAATGCGGCTGATTTGGAATTCAGCGGCAATGGCGTCCTGGCGAAGTTGCTCGCCTTCGAGCAATTCCCCGCCAAGAATTTTGTCCCTGAGTCGCTCAACGACCGCCGCACCGAGCGATTGTCGCGGGATAGGCGACGTATTGTTTCCCTTTAACGAATGCAGGATTGCTCTGGACATTTGCATCATCTAGCAATAGCCGAAGGTCTTGGCTGGACTGAATGCAATGGAGAACATACGTCGGAGCGCCCGGTTATTTAAGCGGCATGGTGACGAGATCTTAGCTAAGCCGTCCAAAGGTTGAAATAACGCCTCCCAGCCAAAAGCGATACGGGTGGCTTGACACTGTATATCATAGATTGTATACAGTAGCCACTCCTTGCAAGGGGTGAAGGCTCCCAAGGTTAGCGGGTGGTTTCTTAGCCGGTCGGTCAGTCTCGCACCGGGCAGGCCAAGGTGTCAGCAGACGGAGGTAGCGATGTCCAAACTTCTATCTTCTAAGGCAGTGATCCTTTTTCTCTTCTTGTCTTGGGCCAATCTAGTACATGCCCAAGTGCGCACGAGCGGTCAGGTTTCGGGGACGGTCGTGGATCCCTCGGGAGCGGCGGTGGTAGGTGCGACGATCACACTCTCCCAGCCGGTAACGGGCTTCACGCAAGCGGTCACAAGCGGCGAGTTCGGGGGATACATCTTCCCGGTAGTTCAGCCCGGCACCTATCAACTTAAGGTGGAGGCGAATGGATTTCGCGCCGCGCTCAATGAGAACGTGGTTGTGGCCGCAGCCAGAACGACGGATCTCCGCGTGGAATTGCAGGTAGGCCAGCCCACCGAGACGATGGTAGTGTCCGCAGAAGCGCAAGCTTTGGAGACGACCTCCAACACTCTTTCTTCCACCATCAGTCCCCAAGGAATCGAGAATCTCCCCTTGGGGGGGAGGGACGTCCTGCCTTTTGCCCAGCTTGTTCCGGGCGCACAAAGTGGAGGCGACCAACGATTTACGACTTATAACGCCTTGCCCAATGCCGCGATCAACATAACCGTGGATGGCGTCAACAATAATTTCCAACGGTATCGTACCTCGACCACGGGTTTTTATACCGCTGCACCGCTGCGTGAGGGAGCGTTTGATGAGGTTACCGTGTCAACCGATAGCCTGACGGCGGATGCTGGCGCCGAGGGCTCGGTGCAACTCAGGTTTGTCACCAAGCGCGGGACGAACGACTTTCACGGCAACGCCTTTTGGCAGGCACAGAACAGCTATTTCAATGCCAACAGCTACACGAACAACGCATTGGGAATCAAGAAGGCCCCTTTCCATCTAAATGATTACGGTGGAAGCCTTGGCGGGCCGATCTGGAGAAACAAACTGTTTTTCTTCTTCCATTACGAAGAGGAAGACAATCCGTTTTCCAGCACGACTTCGCTTTTGATTCCGACACTATCCGCACAACAGGGGATCTTCACGTACAACGGCACGGACAACGCCCAGCATACTGTCAATCTGCTGAACCTCGCAGCGGCGAATGGATTCCCTTCCGCCATCAACACAACCATCGGCAACACATTCTCGCAGATAAACGGTTTCTCTAAGAATCAAACGCTGACAGCGGTCTCCGGCCTGCCCTATATGACGCAATTCAGCTTCTTTCAACGGCAGAGCAACACCAACCGATATCCCACCACGCGTTTGGACTATCAGGTCAAGCCGACTCTCGCCGTCCACGGCTCCTGGGATCTGTATTGGCGGAAGATTGCCAATACCGAACCCTATCCCGGCGACACCTTCGTTAGTAACGGATTCAAATCGACTTACTACACGGGGATGCTGGGATTCGATTGGACGATCACTCCCAAGCTCGTGAACCAATTCAACTTTGGTGTTCTCGGTACGGTCGAGGAATTCAACCCAGGCAACAATTTCAAGGCGTTCGAGTCGCAGGGAAACAGACAGATTGCCTCGGCACAGCTCGCGGGTGGCCAGGGGCCGCTATTCCAACCGATTATACCTAGCTTCATTTTCCCGCTGCCCAGGAACAATCCTCTTTGGAACATCTATGACAACGTGAGTTGGACTCATGGAAGGCACAACTTTACATTTGGCGGCGACTACCGCCTCTCGACAATGCACGAACTTGAATCCAACTCCCCACCCACGTATTCGGTGGGTCTCAATAGCCTTGACCCTGCTCTCGCCATGTTCAATTCATCGAATTTTCCGGCTATCAACAACGCGACTGATCTCTTGAACGCGGAAGCTTTTTACGGGACTCTGGTGGGGAGACTGACCGGAATTTTCGGTTTTAACGAGGTCGACAGCCAGACCCGACAATACCAGGTTGCGGGCGCTTTGAACTACCTCGAAAAGCAGACGGTGGGTGGCTTGTATTTTCAGGATGCTTTCCGGCTCACGCCTCATCTAGCGCTGAACTACGGGTTTCGCTGGCAGCTGACCGGCCCCATCCACAACACCAACAACTTCAACGCCAGCCCCACTTATGCCGACTTGCTCGGCCCGTCCACACATCTGTTCAAACCCGGAGAGTTGAACGGGGCCCTCAATCCCGTAGTGACCTTAAGGCCCTCGCCGTATTCGGCCGACCTGAAGCAGCCGGCGCCTAACTTTGGTTTTGCATGGAATCCCGCGTGGCAAAGTGGCGTTCTCGGGAAATTGGCGGGGACAAATAATCTGGTGATCCGCGGCGGATATCGAATTAGCCGCTATGACGAAGGATGGACAACCTTCGAGCAGGCCACTTTTTTCGGCAATCCCGGCCCCACACAAACGGTATTCTATTTTCCGGGTTCCAGCCAAGGGCAGTTCCCTCCGGGTTCCTTGGACCTCAATTCTACAGTTACCCCCAACGCCTTCCCCGCAACGTTCGCTTTCCCGCTCGAAATGTCGTCGTTTACCTTCGGTGGTCAGCCGTTCGGCACAGTCGATCCCAGGATTCGTGCTCCCTATGTGCAAAGCTGGAACTTCGGAATCCAACGGAAGCTTCCCGGAGCCACGGTCCTGGAGATCAACTATGTGGGAAACCATTCCGTACACATGTGGACCAATACGGACTTGAACGAAGTGAACATCTTCGAAAACGGCTTCTTGAACGAATTCAAGAACGCGCAAAAAAACCTTCAAGTCTGCCTAGCAAATCCCTCGTGCGCCAGCTCACCGAGCTTCCAATACCAAGCTTACACCGGACAAACCCCACTGCCCATCTTCGACGCGGCCTTTGGAGGAACCGGCGCCGCACAGCCAGACAGCTCCTTGTTGAGTTCGAGCTATACGAACACGCAATTTATCCCGCTGTTGCAGCAAGGCCAGGCCGGCGCGCTGGCCAATCAGCTGGCATCAACCGCCACCTTTCTCTGCAACATGGTCGGAGGAACCACGTTTAGCCCGTGTGCCGGATATGGCGCAGGGAAATATCCCAGCAACTTTTTCCAGATGAACCCCTTCGCCGCGGGAGCACCCATCCTCTTGTTGTCGGACCCGGGAAGCGAGTCTTACAGCGGCCTTCAGGTGCAGGTAAAGCATCCTGTGGGACGTGGACTTATGCTGATGACCAACTACACCTACAGCCACGCCTTTACCAACCGCTACATCGGAGACTATTTCACGGCCGATCAGGCGGTGATGAACTTCATCACCTTGCGCAATCCCAATCTGAGTCGCGGACCCTCTCCCTACGACTTGCGACATGTCTTCCGAATCTATGGCACGTATGATTTGCCTTTCGGCACCGGCCGCCAGTTCAAGACTCATAGTTCGCTTGTGAATCAAGTCATTGGAGGCTGGACAGCCGGAACGATTGTCACAGCACAGTCGGGGCGCAACTTCAAGCTGCAGGGTGGGTTTAACGCGTTCAATTTCCATAATAACTTTTACAATATTCCGGTGGCTTCTGACTCGGGTGTGGTCCTGAACGGAATTACGGCAAGCCAGTTGCAGAATAACGTCGGTGTCTTCTCCGGACCAACTCCGGGTGAACCTGTCGTTTTCTTGAACCCAAAATTATTTGCAAACGGCGCGCAACCCATTTTGCCGGTCACTACGCCTGGCCAACTGGGACAGTTCATTTTCCTGACCGGGCCGATGTATGCGAACGCGGACATTTCCCTTCTAAAATCGATACACCTCTACGAGAAGGTGAGCTTTAATATTTATGCCGAATTCCTGAACGCCTTCAATCATCCAAACTGGAACATAACGGACAATTTCTCGTTCGGCACCAACAACCCCGCACAGTATGTCAACATCCAAAGCAGTACGTTTAACGCGGCCAGTCCGGCGAACAGTCCGCGAAGTATCCAATTCCGAGTGCAAGTAGCGTTCTAGTTCCTGTCGGCGGTTTACGTCTGGAACTTCCGGCGCGGCTTGAAAACCGGCAGTCATCGCATCCATTGCGGCCAAACACGCTCATTTGCCCCAGCAGAATTTCTTCAATGCTCGTGGCCAGCGAGTCCGGTGTACAAAAGCGGAACCGGAGTGACGTGCTGATTCAGATCGACGTATAATTACTACCGCTAAGATATGGCAGCGGTACACTTCCTGTTGTAAACACGACCAGCAGTGTCGGTCGCAGCCGGCGCCGGTCCGCGAGATCGGGAGGTAAACCGTGGAAACCGGCCGTAGTCGTCCATTGTGGAATCACCGGAAATCGATTTCCCCTCCTCAAACCGCGATGTTTGTGTGCCTCGTGGCCGCGCTGTCTTACCTCGCTCCAAGACTGGAAGGGGTCTTGATGATGCATCCTCATACGATCTGGCCGCTCTGGCCGGGTTGCGCCCTTTTGGTGCCAGTGTTGTTGCTGGTTCCGCGAAAGATTTGGCCAATACTCCTCCCCGTGGCCCTTGCATCGTTTGCCCTGTACGACTTGCAGGCCGGGGTGCCCCTTCGTTCGATTGCCTGGTTCCTTCCAGCCGATGTGGTGCAAGTCCTTATCGCCGCACTGTGTCTTCGTTATTTCCTCGGAGAGACTCCCGAGCTAAATAGCGTAGAGGCGTTGGCCAAATACCTGTGCTTTGCCGTGATCCTTGCGCCATTCACAGCAGCATTCCTAAGCGCGCCTGGCATCCGGAGCGGCGGCTATTGGAATAGCTGGGGGATTGCTTTTTTTTCCGAGGTGCTAGCGTTCCTCACTTTGACTCCGGCGGTCTTGAGTTGGGTCAGTAACGGGCGTTCCTGGGTGCGAAAACCACGTTCCTACCAGCTGGAGGCGGCGACGCTGTTCGCCGGGTTGGGCTTTCTGAGCTACCTTAGCTTCACAGCCGCCGTCGGGAACAGCTGGCCGGTATTGCTTTACTCTCTCGTGCCATTTTTGCTGTGGGCCGCGCTGCGGTTCGGATCGATTGGGATCAGCTCTGCGGTGATCATTGTTGCCTTTTTATCGATTTGGGGCGCAGTTCACGGCCGCGGACCTTTCCTCGACCCCGTTCCATTCAACAGCATGCTCTCGATACAGCTTTTTCTCATTTGCACTGCGACTCCTTTCATGGTTCTGGCGGGCGTTGTGGAGGAACACAAAAGGGATGTAGAGGCTCTAAGGAAGACCGAAGAGCGGTTTCGTCTCGCAAGTCGGGCCGGAAAAATGTTTGCCTATGAATGGGACGTCGCCACCGATGTCATGGTTCGGACGTCGGGGAGCGCGGAGATTCTCGGCATGGTGCCGGGAGTGAGCACGATTGGTGAGGAATTATTGACCAACGTCCACGCCGACGATCTCGAACGGCTTAAGTACGCGATTAGAGAGCTTCGTCCCGAGAAGCCCAATCTTCAAATCACTTATCGCATGGTGCGAGCGGACGGTACGGTAATCTGGGTAGAACGGAACAGCCGTGCGCAGTTCGACGAGCAAGGCAAGATGCTGCGAATGATAGGCATGGTGGCGGACGTCACGGCGAGGGTGCGTGCGGAACGAGAGCTTTCCGAATTGAGCGGCAGGCTGATCCATGCGCAGGAAGAAGAGCGCGCCCGCATTGCTCGAGAATTACACGATGATTTGGGGCAGCGGATGGCCCTTCTCCAGATTAACGTCGAGCGATTCAAACACGAGACGGCTGAGCTTCCGTCCAAGGCGCGACGAGAATTAAACAACATTGTGGAGCTCACTTCAGAATGTTCGTCTGAACTCCATGACATCTCCCACCAGCTTCATCCGTCAAGGCTAGACACGCTGGGGCTTGTGACCACGGTGGGGAGTTTCTGCAAAGAATTTTCATTGCAGCACAACCTTCGAGTGCAATTTGTTCATCAAGACATTCCTGAACAGTTCCCGAAGGACATAAGCCTCTGTCTCTTTCGAGTCGTGCAGGAAGCGCTGAGAAACGTTGTAAAACACAGCGGGGCGTCGGAAGTTAAGGTAGAACTGACGCGTCGTGGCGATCGAGTCGATCTTTGTATTTCGGACGCTGGCGCTGGGTTTGACCCTACGTTTGCTAAGGCAGATGTGGGCCTCGGCTTAATTAGCATGCGCGAGCGCCTGCGATTGGTGGGGGGCCACCTGGCGATCGTGTCTGAGGTGTCGCATGGCACGCAAATTCGAGCGCGGATTCCGCTGTCGGGCACCCTGGGGCAAGGCACCGACGATGCCAAGAGGAGTACCGCAACTGCCTGACGGCAAGTACCTGAACATCTTCTCGGGACCGCGCATTCTTACCGAACCTTGCGGTGTGTCCTGGCCGCAAAGCCAATCCAGAGCGCCACAGAACTGTAAGTTCTACCAGTGTTTCGCTCAACGAGGCTCTCTTATCTTCGCCGAGGCCGGTCATGCGATCGATGGCCGCTAATTGTGTCTCGCGGGACGAGTTGTCGGTTCTGACGAGATCTCGCGCAGCGGATAATTCTTGGCAGGGCCATTTTGCCGCGGAGGATTCAGGGTTTATTACGCATTGCTCAGGAGACCGGCGCCCCCTGCCTGGGTTCGATAAGTCGACTTGGGAGCTTCGAAGTGGTCAGCCAATGATCCAAAGCCCGAGAACTAGTCCCGGCAGATCGCTGTTTCTTGGAAGAAGTGGGGTCCATCTCTTAGTGACCGTGCGGCACGGTGCGGGAAGAATCCACACGAGAATTTCAGATGCTTCACCGGAAGGCATCGATTCCCGGCTGTGCTGGATGTGTCGAGCGAAGGTTGATAAGGCCTCATGAGAAACCGACCACGGGTCCGTTTCGGCAGTGACCAATTCTGGCAAAAAGGCTTTTGCATGAAATTCCGAGGCTTTAACGTCTGCAAGTTTTCGCGTCGGCTAAGAGCCTTTTTGTTGAGCGTAGGACTGTTGCCGTCTTTAGGAGTTTCGGTTCTAGCTCAGCAGTCTGCCGTAGCCCAGACACCGCAAGTTTCCCGACCTAAGTCGACAGAAACGGGATCAGCCGCTGATGAGCAACCGCCAGGCCAGGAACTCGGTGGCACCATCAGCGGAACCATTGTGGATGGAACCGAAGCACTCATCTCCGGAGCCCACATCAAGCTTTCGCGCGAAGGGTGCCCGGATCAAGAGCTCATCTCAGACGATGACGGGCAATTCTCTGCTAGCAATGTAACCCCCGGGCTGTTTCAGTTGACGATCACGCACGCGGGCTTCGCATCGACGACATACTCGGGGACCCTGAGTTCGGGAGAGAGCTACGTCGTTCCGCCGGTCATGCTCATCGTCGCCACCAATGTGACAAATGTGCGGGTCTCTATGTCACAGAAAGAACTCGCAGAGGCGGAGATTAAGGACCAAGAAAAGCAGCGTATATTCGGTGCCCTTCCAAACTTCTATGTCACCTATGACCCTGCTGCACCTCCACTTAGCTCGAAGCAAAAGTTCAAGCTTGCGTGGAAGGCCACAAGCGATCCTGTCAACATTGCTGTGGCCGCGGGTACTGCGGGAATGGAGCAAGCGGCAAATTCTTCTCCTGGATATGGACAAGGTGCACAGGGCTACGCCAAGCGATTCGCCGCCGCCTACGCAGACTCCGTAACAGGAACCTTTCTCGCTGATGCCATACTTCCCTCAGTCTTTAAACAAGATCCGCGATATTTTTATAAAGGAACAGGGACTGTCCGTTCTCGGATCCTTTACGCGCTCGCCGCATCGGTAATTTGCAAAAGCGACAATGGACGCTGGCAGGCCAATTACTCGGCCATTGTTGGTGGCTTTGCCTCCGCCGGAATCGCGAATCTGTACTATCCACCGGCTGCAGATCGAGGCCGAGGGGCACTAACGGTCGAAAATGCCTTGATCGGGATTGGCTCATCTGCGGCGACAAACGTCTTACAGGAATTCCTGTTTCGGAAGTTAACACCACGCGCTCCGAACTACGCTTCAGCCACTCCCTGATCCGCGATTCTCCGCACGAGGAATCTCCGAACGTCATCGAATCTGGGATCTTCAATTCAAACCTCGCCTGGCCCTACGCAATCCCCTTGAGCACGTGTATCCACCGGGGTAATGGGCCCGGTGAAGCAGAACATCGGCTGTGCCAAAATCACACCGTACATGCTCGCATGGTCTGTCAGACTGCCCGCAAAAAAGGAAACAAGACCTCCTGGCCATCGCGCTGTGGAATTCCGTACGGAAACTTGGAGTGCGAGGTTAATGGTTGGGGGCGTAGTAGCCTGTCTTTGAGTAAACGCTTAGGGGCGGAAGCCCTCTTGGAGGGCGCAGCTTGATCTTGATTTTTCTCCAGCGGCCGTCGTGGTCCTTGTTGCTTGGGCGATAACCCAGGACATATTGATTTCTAAGCTCAATGCCGATTTTCGTCGCGATGTCGGGCAACTCGCTGAGATTCTCAGCGGCGAAAACCCGCCCGCCGGTCATCTCGGTGATTTGGCCCAATAGCGAGGGGCCATTAAGTTCTTCTTCCGTGCGGCTCCGAAATCCAAGCGGATCAAAGATGCCGATGGCATAAAGTTGCGTATTGGCCTCTTTGACCAGCCGTTTGATATCGGTTTCGCCGTACCTGCTGTGATTATCGCCACCGTCCGAGATGATCAGCAAGGCACGTTTGGCGTTGTGCGCGCCCCGCATCTGACTGAGCCCCAAATAAATAGCATCGAGGAGAGCAGTGCGACCCCTTGGCGTGGTGAGCATCATACGGCCCTGCAGGGCCTCAACGCTATTGGTATAGTCGCTGGTGAGCTCGGCGCGCTCGCTAAAGCTTACGAGAAAGAATTCATCTTGGGGGTTGGCGGTCCTGAGAAACTGGATGGCAGCCTCGCGAGCCTTGCCGAGTTTGTTGCTCATGCTGCCGCTGCAGTCAAAGATCACGCCGATTGAAATGGGGATGTCCTCGGAGGAAAAAGTAACGATTTCCTGCTCGACATTGTCTTCAAAAACGCGGAAATTATCGGGATCGAGACCACTAACCAAGCGATTGTCGGGATCCGTAACGACCACATTTACGAGAGCGAGGTCGACATCGATGTGCAGGCCTTGCGAAGGCTTAAAGGGGATAGCTAAAGTGTTTTTCTTGACATCGTCGGGCTGAGATTTCGAGACTCCCTGATCGGCGGGTGTGGCAGACTGTCGGGCAGCAGCTAACCGGGGCGAGCGGACGAAAGCCAGTGAGACGAAGGTGAGGGTGACAGCAAAGACAAACGGGAAAGCCCCCGATGGTACTTCGCGCTTCACTGTTTCTCCAGAATTGCGCCAGTTTTACCGGAACTCACCGCAGGCTCGATATGACTCGAGAGGTAACCGGTTGCACCACTCGCACGCTATTCTCGTCGGGCATCTATGGAAACTGTCAAAACAAACAGGCTGAGCTTGACCAAATTGCGTTGCGCATCGGTCCGCAGATCTAAGAAAACTGATAGGGAATAACTGCTGAGTGAATCGAGGAGATTTCCTGAAATTTCTGGTGGCCCTTCTCGCCTTCGAGAGTTCCCGACAGATAACCGCACAAAGTGTTTAAACCATGCTTGAGGGAGGCCTCATCCCAGAGCTCTTCGACCCGCAGCGCCACATCCAACTTGCCTTGCGTCCATAAAAGGGGAGCGCATTCACCGCAAGCGTTAACGCGTCGCGTCGCTCCCGTGCGCGCCTTGCTGGCTGTCTCAACCAGGCGACTTAGCACATCCTCCAGTCGGGCTGGGTCAGGCTGGTCATAGCGCATGAATGTTGAGAGAGTTTTATAAACGTCGGTGGAAATATAGCTGCCGCTTCTGATCAGTGCGTCCAGGTCGAAGCCTCGAGTCTGCAGTTTCTGAGATAGGCCCTGCCGATGAGTCTCCGTCGCCACAACAACAACCGCATCGCCGGCGTTTAAACCGCTAGCGATAAACTTTGCGAAGCCATCCAAGAGTGAGGCGTCGTTCGGATAGATTTGAAGCTCGTGGCGGCTGAAATCTTCCGACGCGTCGTCGTTCGGCGTGGTGAAAAAAAACTGGCCCACCAATCTGGTGCTAATATACCGCTTGCCCTCACTAACCGCTTTCACCGCAGCTAACAATTCCCGTCCCGCATCGGACTTGACGACATAGCCGGCCCCGCCAGCCTGCAAGGCCGCTTCTGCTACATCGGGAGAGTGCTCTTCGCTCAAAAAGAGGATCTTCGAAGCAGGCGAAACCTCACGAATTCTTTGCGCAACCTTGATCCCATCCAGCGTTGGAAGTCCAATATCCAGCACAACTAAGTCTGGGCGCAAATCTTCGCTGCCGTAAATCGCCTCTGGGCCGTCAGACACTTCGAGGAGGATCTGTAAATCTTTCCGTTGCTGGAACGTTGAAGAGACAAATCGGCGCCAGGGGTCGAAGTCATCAACGACGAGAATGCGGATGGGCATCAGCCTGCTTCGGGCATGGGCAACATACCGCGAAATTGCTTCCTAACCGTTTCCGGTAGAGCATTCCTGTCAGGTAAAGAATTCAGCCGAGTTGGAGGTCCCCAGACTGGGCCCCTGGATTCCTCGCGCAGGCCCGCGGCATGCTAGGCTAGGGTTTTGCGGGCCCTTCTGTCAATGTGAAAATCTGTGGTTGTGAAAATCTGTGGAAAAGTCTGCCGTAGCGGAGCGCGACGGTTTTTGAACCCTAACGACACGGTAAGCATTTGAACGGGTTGGTCCATCCTACGTGCCAGTTCGAGCGAGCTGACCTTCCAAAAGGCGCGAGCAAGACAGGGAGGTGAGCGGCACCCACCTCTTCTATAGCCAAAATCACCTTTTTCGGGATTTCCAATTCAGAACCAATTTCAGGTCCCATCAGCAGAGTCTCGGTTCGGTCCTTCAACAAAATCCCGCGCAGGCTTACCTTGATTTTCCCCAGGATTAGTCGCACGAGCACGTGTTGACCAACCCACGATTCAAAAGCACTCTGCATGTCTCCCTCCTAGCATGTTTCTCGCTGGGGAGGACGCAGCATGGGTGTCAGCGAGCCCCGAGAATACTGTCAAGAATTACAGTTGGGCCCCGGTCACGCAAAGCTGGTTTCCAATAAAACCTGTACCTCGGGTAATCGGAAATGAATAACTGAATCTAAACAAAGAATTTAGTAGGAACCGTGGCACCACCGTGCCAGGATTCTCGAGAACGTTACCAGAAGCGCCGTAAGGCTCCGTTCTTGAAAACGGGATACCGACCCTGATGGTCGTTCGACCGGCCCGCCTTGCGAGTTTATGTGGGAAACCGGATGTCTTCAATGAATTCGCACCTTCGCCGCACTAAAGGGATTGGGCGTCGGTGTTGAGCCCGTCGGAGGACCAAAATAGAGCGCTCGAATCGAGGCGGTTTGCCCGGAAACCAGACCGCTTGCGTCGGTAATTCCGTCAAAATTCGTATTTGACGTGCCGCTCGACACTTGTACGGTCACAGGAAGGGTCAGCCCGAGGAACGGTGGAAAGGATTGCATGGTGAAAGCGTTGGGAGGAGCGGCACTGGCCACGCTTCCGGTGACGCGAGTGAAACGGAGGTACACGAAATCCACGCTGGCAGCTGCCGGGGCGGTGCCGGAAGCTGGTGTGAAAGAAATAACACGGACTGCAAGGGTTTGGCCGGGCGTCAGAACAGAGGCGTCTGTAGCTCCACTGAAAGATGTACTCGGAACAACAAGGTCCTTGGTATCCACCACAAACGGTTTAGGGTTCGCCAAGGTGACTTTCACAGGAGCCCCTAATTCGAGGTTGTTCCCAATAAGGCTATTGGCGGACGCAAGAACGAGGTCATTTGTAATAAGTTGAAATTCTGTAGACGACGAAGGCGGCAGGCCAATAACGCCCTCGATCCAGTCGCCGGCGGTGGTTCCCAAGGGATCGTATTGCAAGAGAGTGAATGTGCCATCGGCATTCAGAACCGTTTCGAGACTGGCTACTTGACCTTGCTTTGCACACGTAAACGCGCTGCCAAGATTGAACGTCGTGCAATTGGGAGATACGGTCGTTGCAGGTCCGGCGATGGCGGTGATTGAGCCTTTCGTAGCTGTTTCGACCGTGACGCTCTGCTTAGCCGCATCAACCGACGAAACGACTCCGGTTACGTCTTCAACAAAGTCCAATGTCGAGGACGGTAGACTGCTCGATGAGGGTGGAAGCATGGCGGCGGTCAAAACGTTAGCTGCGCCCAGGTTTACGCCCTCGATGACCTGCGTGTGTTCGTCCACAGTCAACGCATTCGCGACATTTATGTTGACTGCCAGCCCAATGCTTTGTCCACGAGTGACAACCAGGGGAAACGGCGCCGCTGTGATTACCGGGATGGCCGGTCCACCGCTCAAGGTGCTTACGCTGCCTGCCGCACACCCCGTTATTCCCTGAGTCTGCGTGCAAGAGGTGACCGCGGAATTCGAGAGGCTTACCGCCATACTCGTGTAGGTTCCAGCTGGAATTGCATCCGACAACGCGAGAAGGACCGTGTCGCTTTGCAGCCTGGTCAGATCTACGCGGTAGAGATCGGAATTCAAGGGCACATTTAGGGAACCTCCCGTCGATGGAATCAGAGAAATCCCCAGCACCGTTGTCCTGAAAGCAAGAAGGTTAGTACTAGAAGGAGGTGACAGGGGTGAGGCACGAAGTGTAACGATCAATGTTGTACCGCCCCCTTGGCCGCCTGCCACGCTCGACCCAACTCGACCACTACACGCCGCAAGGGAAAGACCCAGGACAAAAAGCAAAAAGACACGCCATTTTCTGAGCTCGCTCGAACACTGCGTGGTCAGAAATAAGATGCGAAGTGAGCTCACGCAGGCCTCCAAGGCCAACGGTAATCGTGGCGTTCCCCTCAAGAGCCACCAACTGTTAGAAGTACCAGCCTGGCGCTGTGGAGGGATAAGCAAGGTCTGCCGAGAAAATGGGGCAGTTCAAGTCGTATGGCCGTGGCTCTCAGGCGAGGATGGGCCACAAACATTCAGGAGAGCGCGGGTTCGTTTGGAGGCCGGATCCAGCCTGGCTGGGATTCAAGGAGATGCCTTGAGCGGCACGGACACTTCGATAACTGTGCCCTTTGAGGGCAGAGACCTGATGTGGAGCGTACCGTCCAGAGCGAGGAGCTGCTCGCGCAAGAGTGTCAGCCCAGCGCCTTCGCTGCTCCCCAAGCCGACTCCGTCATCGGAGATTCGCAATTGCACTGCCCGGCAGGCGAGCCTCAGCTCCATGAGAGCAGTTTTGGCCTGGCTGTGTTGTCCGATGTTCTGTAAGGCTTTTTGGGCGGCGCGAAATAAGCAGCTTGCAACGTCTGATGGCAAAGGAGACGCTAGATTGTCTCCTGAGAAGTCGATGGCGATGCCGCACTGAGCGCCAGCATCCCGGCACAGCTTTCTTAGAGCGAGGGGGAGGCCTAGGTATTCAAGCATGAAAGGGTGCAAGTTGTGGGATAGGTCACGAATGGATTTAGAAATATCGGAAATCTGCTCGTAGAGTTTGTTCAGGGGTGGTTTCGCAAAGACCAGCGAAGCAGCCCGGAGCTCATCGAGGTTGAGGCCCAAAAGCGTTAGTCGCTGCAGAATGTTGTCATGCAGCTCTCGTGCGATGCGATAACGCTCCTGCTCCTGTGCATGGATAAAATGGCCATACTTGGCACGCAGGGTTTCTTCGCTGGTTCGCCGCTCAACGATCAGCGCGCCCGAAAACAGGAATGATATGGCGAGCACGGTCAGCAGGAAATGAAGCGACAAGACAGCGTAAACCATAGACTGCATCCCGAGCGGACCGCGTCCATGCATGGTGTTCCAGGCGGAAATCAATGCAACAAGCAGCAGAGATGCACTCGCTCCTCCGGACCCAAACCGCAGTAGCGCCCAAATCAGGAGCAGCAGGGGAGCATAAGTGAATGCCCAGAAACTGCTTATGGCACTTTCCCTGCCAAGTACGAGTTGACCGACCAGCACCGTGCTGATCGCTAACACTGCTGCCTCAGAATATGCCGAAAAGTTTGCTCGGCGGAACCAAGAGGGCCCTTTGAGTGCAAAGATCAAGATGCTCGGCACGATGGTCAGATCAGCGACGATGTTGGACGTTAGCCGGGTGGTCCACAGCATCCAATAATCCTTACCGAGTCCGGTCAAAAGCACACCTGCGGCATCCAAAAACGACGTTGCAAGTGTCGGCAGGAGAACCCCAAAGGCCAAGAAAACGACCACACCGTAAACGCTTTCAAACAGTGGCTTGTCTTTCTTGAAGATTCGGACACAGACAGCACCTAGCAGCGCCTCGCCCGTGTTTCCAACAAACCATGCGAGCGCGGACAATAAGGGTATGCCGGCCCTCAGCTGAACGAAAAGATGCGCTGGGAACACCGCCAACACAAGGACCCACCAGATTCGCGCAGGAGTCAGCAAGAGCGCCCCGAGCAGAATTGCGTTAGGAGGCCAAAAGGTCGCAATCGGCGTGCTGGCTGGTGTCAGTAGAAAACCAATTCGTGAGCCGAGGTAGTAGCCGATGGCAACCACCAGAGCGATTACAGATGTGTTGAATAGTTTGGCGCCGGCCAAATTCTCGTTGCTGTCGGGTACATCCAGAGATTCGGCAGCCGTCGCAAATCGAAACGGAGGTAGAACCGCTTTCTGATTCAGCATATTTGACGACCCCCTACAAGCCAGGTCACCAAATCGGCTAAGGGCTGTCTAAACTAAACAAAAATTAGAAACAAGTCAACTGGGGAAAATGCACTAGAGAAAATGCACCAGGGAAAATGGTCGTCGCTGCCCTAAAGCACTTCGTTGGAGAACCAACTGATTCACGAACTTCCCGAGCCAGGAAGCCGTTTCGAAAGCGCACGCCAGCATCGAGGGAAAGGTGAGAATTACTCGCAGCCGGGAGACACGAAGCGATGGCCGCCCTTTGCCAGCCCGATTGCTGCAACCAGGTCGGTAGCCAAGCGAGGTTTGAGAACATAGCCACAGGCTCCCATTTCGAGCACGGCGCGACACGTATCTTTATCCTTCTCAACCGTGAGGAAAACAATCTTCGTGGACGGGTCGGCTTCGACCAAGCGTTTGGCCGCTTCGATTCCGTTGAGAACGGGCATCGAAATGTCGAGCACAACAACATCCGGACACAATTGGGCCGCGGCGCCAATGGCCGCTTCCCCGTCCGTTACCACACCAACGACTTCGCAGCAATTCGCGGTTAGGAATCCACGGACATACTCGAGGACTTGAAGGTTGTCATCAGCCAATAGTACGCGGGTTTTGGACAAGCGCCGACTCCGTCCCTGACAACTGGTACAACACCTGCGGTCCGATAAAGTTCCAGCGACGAAGGGCGTTGCCTGGGAAAAACCCGTCCCTTTCGCACCCAAAGGGACGTTTTGGGGCCTGGCCGGCATTATGAGCGGCGGTACAAAGGGCTGTCAACTTCACACTTCTATTGGGGTGCTGCGTAGTACAAGTGATGAGCGCGCGGCCGATGATCAGGGAGACACAAGTGCGATATCGCTCTTGGGTTTATTCTTCATTTTGGCCTCGTAGACCATCGCCTTCGTCTCGAGCAACTCACCTTGCGCCTGGCGGTTGGTCTTCCGGAGCACCCGAGCGTAGATTCTCAGCGTCTGAATGAAGGCCGGGTAATCCGGCGGAGAAGACTTTTCCAAGATCGCCAGCGCGCGCTGGCAGGAAGGTTCGGCGTCGGCATAGTTACCCCGAAGCAGATCGGCAAGGGCCAGCCCGTTGAGAACAGATGCTACTCCCGGGTGTTCGAGGCCCAATAAACTTTCCTTAACTGCAAGCGCTTGCTCAAAAAGTGGTCTTGCCTCGTCATACCTGTGTTCCCCCAGATAGAGCTCTCCTAGATTCTGCAATGACTGTCCAAAACTCGTTGACTTGGTCTCCCCAGCTCTGGTCCATATCGCCAGCGAACGCTTGTAGAGGGCCTCCGCCTCGGCATATTTGTGCTGGACATATCGCAGTACCGCAAGATTGCTGAGGGTGGGTGCTAACTGGGGATGGTTCGGCCCGAAGTTCTTTTCTCGGATAGCCAGCGCTCGCTCGAGCAGTTGTTCAGCTTCCGAATATTTGCCTGCCGTCAGCTGAGCCAGCGCGAAGTTTTGCAGAACGATTGCAGTGTTCGGATTGTCTGGTCCAAGTTTTTTTTCGCAGATGCCCAAGGCTTGCCGATAGTAGATCTCGGCTTGCTTATACTTGCCTTGCGAGCCGTCGACTACTGCCAAGTCGTTCAGTACGTCAGCCACTTTGGGGTGCTCCGGTCCAAGAGTCTTTTCGCGTATCGCCAATGCGCGGTCAAACAGTGCCTCCGCTTCCGAGAATCTGCCTTCCTCTCGGCGAACGAGGGCGATATTAATCAAGACGACAGCCACTTCCGGATGCTCCGGCCCAAGAGTGTTTTCCCGAATCTCGAGCGCGCGCTGGAAATTGGATTCCGCCTCAGTGTAATGCCTTACGCTCTGCTGGAGCATTCCGAGCTTGTTGAACACGATGGCAACGTCGGGATGTTCCGGGCCAAGAGCCTTGCTCGAAATGGCCAACGCACGCTCGAGAGCGGTTCGCGCCTCCGAGTATTTGCCTTCGCGTTTCCAAACCTCCGCGAGGTTGCCCAGGGCGATGGCGACCGAGGGGTCTCCCGGACCAAGCGATTTCCCCCAAATGTCAAGCGCTCGCTGCAACAGCGGCTCGGCCTCCGAGCACTTAGCCTGTTCGGTGTAAAGCATGCCAAGATTGTTGAGGACCGTTGCCACGCTTGGATTTTCTGGTCCAACGGCTTTAGTTCGCATTGCCAGGGCGCGCTGGAAGAGTGCTTCGGCTTCCGCGTATTTGCCCTGGTCCTCTTCTACAGTTGCAAGATTGTCCATTGCCGTAGCGATATTTGTATCTTCAGGTCCCAGAGTCCTCTCCCAGATAGCCAGAGTCTTCCGGTAAAGGGCCTCGGCTTCCGAATACTTGCCTTGCGAACTGTAGACGGCTGCAAGGTCATGGAAAATTGTAGCCGTGCGGGCGTGCTCCGGCCCCAGAGCTCGTTCCCGAATGGTTAGGGCGCGCTGCAAGAGGTCCTGAGCTTCGGCATATCTGGCTTGCTCGCGGAAGATCCTGGCTAGCTCATCAAGCAACGTAGCCACATCCTGGTCTTGAGGTCCGTGAGCTTTTTCGGCAATGGCGAGAACGTCCTCGTACAACGATGCAGCCCGGGGGTAATTGTGATGCGCGGCATAGAATGCGGCCAAATCATAAAGGGCTGTTTCATACCGGGTATCCTGTCCTCCGAATGCTGAGGCTTGCTGGACTGCGTTCTGAAGGACGTTCTCTTTTGGATCGAAGCGTTGCTGCTGGGAGGTTTGAGCCTTCTCTAAATTTTCATCCTTCAAAGATAACGCCTGTCCGTAGGCTGTCGCCCCATAACAGATCACGGATAGCGTAATCGCGACGTGACGAAACTCCATGGCTGGCCCTCCTCGACCCTGCTCGCATGTTTAACCGTTGCCATTTTGAGGTCGTGCTCGAAACTGTCAGAACTGCTAGTCAAGGAGTTCCACTGGTCGCGGACATCAGATGGCTTTGGCGCTGGCAGCCGCAAACCAAACGATGCAGAGATAAAACGTCAAGGAGTGGGGTTCCGAACGTACTGAGCGTTGGGAGAGAGATATTTGACCAGAAGAACTTCGTTTCCCTTCTCGCTGTACATCAGCTCATCCACCAAGTGGCGTGTGAGCAAAACGCCATAGCCGCCGGGGCGCAACCCGTGGGCCTCCCGGAAAAGAGCATGTCGAATCGGGTCGTACGAAGGATTATTAACGGCTGCATGGTGAATTTCCTCGAGAGAGAAACCGCGGCCGGGATCCTTAATCCTGCACATGACCAACTTGCGCGTGCGTACATACCCGACTTCCACGTATTGGCTTGGATCGAGATTTCCTCCGTGTTCGATGGCATTGAGCAACATCTCACGAAAACCGTTTGCGACGTTATCTCTCTCGGGAGCAGGCAGGTCCGACACTTCCTGGAAAAACTGGACCAAACGGTCGGCTGTCTTCTTGTCGCAGCGAGCGATGATGCTGATCCATTCAGGTGTGGCCGAGAGGAGTTCGATGCCATCATCCCAGAAGGGCTCAGTCGTGGCACAGCGCACGATCTCGGCGAGTGAGGCGATCGAGAACGGCTTAGTGAAATAGCTGAATGCACGTTCCCGCATCGCCGTGATCACGTCTGTCGGCGTACTCGCGTCCGTGAGGATGATGAGCCGAACATGTGGACGGACCCGGCGGATCTTCCTCAACAATTCGATGTCTTCTTTCCCCGTGGATTTTGCCCCAGTGATGATGAGATCAAAGGCACTCGCTTCAGCCACCTTCAAGGCATCGCGGTTGTCGGACGCATGCACGATCGTCCACTGTTCGGATGCAAACACGCTGCCAAGCGCGCTTGTGACTTCCGGGTCTGCATCAACGATCAGCGCGAACCTCATCGGGACCGCTTGCGTTCGAGGTGGCGTGGTAAAGTCCGTAAGTTTTGTCCTCGGGTGCCCTTATTCAAATTCAATGGCCGCAAACGATGCGTATGCACACTAAGCCATTTTTAGTTGGGCAGGCTTCGCGCAATTAAGCGTATTCAGGAAGAGAAATCGCTTGGTAGTGTCACTTTTGACAGTGGCGTTGCTACACCTAGAGCCCTTCTTCGATGAAGAAACAGCCGGAAACCACCAGGATGGCGGAATGGAAACCGCGCGATTCCTTTTTCTGTAAGTTTTGACAGTTCCCACGCTGAGTCCCGTGGCTTAATTTGCGACGCAAGGCACACAAACGATGAGGTCGGGTGTGAAGTCACCGGTGACACCCAGGGTGCCCGTTTGCGCGGTTCCAAAAAAACGAAATGGAGAGCCCATCATGAGTACCACAGCAAAAGCACCTGCCGCCCGGGTGGACCAGTTCTTTACCGTTGCCGAGGCGCGATTCGACCGCTGGCGCTCCCTGCTCAAGGCGGCACGCGTGTGGGAAGCTGCAGCAAACCGGCAGCCTTCTGAGAAGGAAAAGCAGCAGGAGGCGACTTCGGCATCCTTTCAGGAACTACGCCAATGGGAGGACTTTTTTGCCTATCCCGGAGCAGCGCTGCTGAGAACGCTCAGCGAACGCATCACCTCGGGTGACGCGACGGGAACCGCCCGTTTGGCTCAGTCGATCAGCGCCGCCCTTCTCACACATTCCTATCGCACCAGTCGCGCCGATTGGGAAGGCGAGGAACAGCAGGGAGTAAGTTTAGCTGATCGTGTGCCCGGGGCCGGCGAAGAGACGCAGTACCGCCCTTATTTCGAGGTATTGATGGCAAGTCCCGCTCGTGCCGCAACATGGTCGGACTTGGCGCAAGAACTGCGCAAATTGCGTAGACCTCAGGACAAGTTCGTCTACGAACCGGTCTTTGTCGGCAATTTCGAAGATGCTGTTTTGGGGGCCATTCTCAATGGCAGCATCGAGGCAGTTGTCATTTATGAAGGCATTTCTTTCGCTTCCTCGCACTACAGCCCCGTTCTGCGCGAGTTTCTGACTGCACATCTGGCAGCCAGTAATATTGATAAGGATACAGGCCAATATTCCTTGGCGCTTGCCCAGGGATTGAAGCAGCTGCGTCCCGAGCTCGACATTTACTTCCTGAGTGACCGGGAACCCGAGAAGCTTGCCGGTGACACCGGCGCGGCTTCGATCCGGCGCGTTTTTTATCAAGTTGAGGAGCCTCTCGAATTGCATCTGAGCATCCTCGATGGTATCGCCGACAGATACAACACTCCGTATTTCGATAACTTGCAGAAATATGCGCAACGCCCCATAGGCACGTTCCATGCTTTGCCCGTTGCGAGAGGGAAATCCATCTTCAAGTCCAATTGGATTCGCGACATGGGCCAGTTCTACGGACTAAACCTGTTCCTTGCGGAGTCCTCTGCAACTACGGGTGGTCTCGATAGCCTGCTGGAGCCCACCGGAAACATCAAACTCGCTCAGGAGAAAGCTGCACGCGCATTTGGAGCGGACCATGTTTTTTTCGTCACCAATGGCACTTCGACATCCAACAAGATGGTTGAACAGGCACTGCTGGCCCCTGGCGATATCATGCTGGTCGACCGCAATTGTCATAAGTCCCATCACTACGGAGCGGTACTCTCCGGTGCGCTCCCCCTCTACGTTGAAGCTTATCCCCTTACTCAATATTCCATGTACGGAGCGGTCCCGCTGCGTACCATCAAGAAGGCTCTGCTCGATCTGAAGGCCGAAGGAAAGCTGGATCGCGCGCGCCTTTTGGTGCTTACAAATTGTACGTTCGATGGGCACGTCTACAACGTTGAGCGGGTCATGGAGGAGTGTCTCGCGATTAAGCCCGACCTCATTTTCCTCTGGGACGAGGCATGGTTTGGATTCGCAAGATGGAGTCCTTTCTACCGCAGGCGCACGGCGATGGGCGCCGCCGCTATTTTAGAGCGCAAGTTTAAGGACCCAACCTACCGCGAGGCGTATATAAAACAGCAAAAGAAGCTCGGTTCGAATCCCAGCGATAATGAGATTCTGGAGACTCGCCTCCTTGCCAACCCCGACAAAGCTCGCGTGCGCGTTTACCAGACAAACTCAACGCACAAGTCCATGTCCAGCTTACGACAAGGCTCGATGGTGCTTGTGAAAGACCCGGATTATCACACCGTAGAGGAACAATTTCATGAAGCCGTCTTTACACACGCATCTACTTCGCCGAACCTGCAGATCATTGCTTCCCTGGACGTTGCCAGGCGGCAGATGGAGTTGGAGGGCTATGATCTGGTCAATCGCGCCATTCAACTAGCGCTGGATGTGAGGCGCGAAGTGAACTCTCACCCACTGGTCTCCAAATATTTTCGGGTGCTTGGCGCCGACGAAATGATCCCAAGCGAATTCCGGAATTCCGGGTTTGTGGATTACCTGACGCCGGGAGTGACCTGGGGGACGGCGGTACATGCCATGAGAGAGGACGAATTTGCCCTCGACGTGACACGTCTCACACTGGTCTGTGGTTCCGCGGGATTTGACGGCACGCAGTTCAAAAATATGCTTGCGGCCGATTACGACATCCAACTTAACAAGACATCGCGAAACAGCGTTCTGTTACAGACGAACATCAACAATACGCGGAGCGATATCGCACAGCTCATCAAAGTGCTCGTCGAGATTTCTCAGGGGATCGAAAAGAGACTCGCGGACGGAGGCAACGCCGCGCAGCAAGCTTTTGCGGCGCGGGTGAAGTCCCTCATGACGGACGTGCCGAACCTCCCGAACTTCACCTCCTTCTTCAATCGCTTCCGTGAAGACCCTTCTAGCATCACCGGTGAAGGAGACATGCGCTCCGCGTTCTTCGCAGCCTATCGCGAACAACAATGCGAGCACTTGAAGCTATTCAGCCCGGAGATCGATAAGCGTCTGAAGGGCGGCCCCGAGCTGGTTTCGGCGAATTTCGTGATCCCCTACCCGCCTGGATTTCCCATTATGGTTCCGGGCCAAGTCATCGACGCAGAAACCATTGAGTTCATGCGCAAACTGGACGTCAAGGAAATCCACGGTTACACGGCCGCGCTTGGACTCAAGCTGTTAAATCCGGCCTTTTTGAAATCTGCAAAGCCCACGAGTGACGATGTTACCCACGCGGCGAAGACTGCCAGGGGGAAGTCAGCGCGGGCGGCATCAGGAGATTAACGGGCGCAAACTCACAACCGACTACTGGAGTCCGAACGCGGCAAAGGAACGCACATAGGGACAAACTTTTGGCCTCCCGGCAACCTGTCTTTCGAATGACTCCGCTTACCGGCGAGGCCTGTCAGGTCTGACAGGTGATTTGGGTTCTTGCCGACGTTAATCTCGGCCTCGTCAACGCAGGTTTA
>Ga0182038_10000257_pt1 | contig 26785 bp, 19 predicted proteins | sample sta12Can44000108_FD_125976 | JGI IMG/M metagenome (GOLD analysis project Ga0182038, IMG submission 125976) | Lab enrichment of tropical soil microbial communities from Luquillo Experimental Forest, Puerto Rico - statanox.12C.anox.44.000.108 | ecosystem: Environmental > Terrestrial > Soil >...
AACACATACCTATAACACCTGTACCACTGAGATAAAAAACAAAAACCACAAACTCACAAAGAGCACAAAGAGAAACAAAAACAACTCCGTGCCTCGGTGGTAAAAAACAAAAACCACAAAGACACAAAGAACACGAAGAAAAATAAAAATAACTCTGTGCCTCTGTGGTGAAAAAACAAAACCATGAAAATTTAATATACAGGATTAATAAAAACAAGTATGAAAAAAATTAAACATGCATTAAGCTTTTGCGTAAGTATTGCCACGCTCATGCTGGCAACGGAAACGTTACACGCCCAAAATCAAACCATCAAAACACTGAAAGTAGATGACGGCACTAATTCTACCACTTTTAACAGCAATGCTTTGATTGATTTGCAAAGTGGCAGTAAAGGCCTGTTATTGCCTCGTGTACCATTAACAGCAACTAATTCAGCCTCACCATTAACTGCTTTTGTTGCGGGAATGACGGTGTATAATACCGCCTCAGCAGGTAGTGGTGTTACTGCTGTTACACCGGGTTATTATTATAGCGATGGAAGCCAGTGGGTTCGTATATCAACCAATGCATGGGCATTATTGGGCAATGCAGGCACAACCGCAGGTACAAACTTTTTGGGTACTACCGATAACCAGGATTTGGTATTTAAAAGAAATAATGTGCAATCAGGTTGGCTAAACGATGCTGCATTAAATACAAGTTTTGGTGTATTATCATTGCCCATAACAACCACTGCAGTAGCCAGCGTTGCCGTTGGTTACAATGCTCTTGGAGCATCTACTGCAGGAAGCAGCAACACAGCAGTTGGTAGCTATGCACTTACTAACGCCACTGGTGCTAGTAACACAATGGTAGGTCAGGCTGCAGCAACTGGGTTAACAACGGGTAGTGGTAATACAGGGATTGGTAATGGAGTGTTTGGTGCGGCAAGAACAGGGGATTATAATACAGCAATGGGTTATAATGCATTGCCTTCGGTAAATGGAGGTTCATACAATATAGGAATCGGGTATAATGCATTAACTAATGTTACAACGGGTTCAAATAATATAGCAATAGGCTATCAAACGAATGTTGTATTGCCAACAGCCAGCAATCAAATGAATATTGGTAATGCTATTTTCGGCACGGGCTTAACAGGTTCGGTTTCATCACCTGCCGGAAACATAGGTATTAATACTACAACACCCGGAGCCTCTTTAGAAATTAATAGTGGTACTTCCGATGTTTCGGGATTAAAATTTACCAATTTTAATTCATCCACAACTATTGGAACTGGTCAGGCTATTGGAGTTGATGTCAATGGTAACGTTATTACGGTTCCCAATCCTACGGCAACTTCAGTAACAACAGCAGAGGCGGCTTCTACCGTAGGAACAGTCGGTACTGCCTTTAATGTGAATGACGGAGGTTGGACACAAGTATCAAACACTTCACAATCAATAATTATACCTGCGGGAGGGAAGGCTTTGTTCATCAATTTCATGTTAGGAATCGATTATGGATCTAATCCTTCAGGTAGTGGGTACGCTTATTATACGGCAATGCTTTATGTTGATGGTGGTTCAACCAATGTGTTTCAAACCACGCAGGAGCCAGGTAGCGGAGGCCTGCAAGCACAGTTTAATTTAAGTACTGTAAAATTTTTAACTGCCGGAAGTCACACTTTAGATATTAGAATGAAAAGAACAACGAATAATGGTACTTCATCGGGTGCAAATATGTCGTGTCAGCCAATTTCAATAAGTTTTAATGTTTCTTATCTCAATTAACATAAATATTAGTAAAAAATATATGTGCAATATGAAGTTGATAAAATTCAAAAATAAAACCAGTATACGAAACTAAATGGAAATGCATAAAAGGAAGAACTGAATGTCCAAAATTAAACCATCAAAACATTGAAAGCAGATGTCAACGGTATTAATTCTACCACTTTTAATAGTGATGCCTTGATTGATTTACAAAACGGTAGCAAAGGCCTGTTATTGCCTCATATACCATTAATGGTAACTACTTCAGCCTTGCCATTAACTGCTTTTGTTGCGGGAATAACGGTGTATAACAGTGCCTTTTGATTCGGGATATTGGGAAAGCTCCTTGTTGCAATACCCATACAATAAGGTAAGTATATGAGGCGGGTAAGGGATATGATTTATTAAAATATTAAAGATTAAAAACTCTGTGAAAACTAAATTATTAATACTTGCATTAAGTGTGGTTACAATAAAAAACACAAATGCCCAGCAAGTAAGCATTAAAACTTCTGCCGATACGCTGCAATATGCAGCCGGGGCCTATTTAGGGCAATGGCTAAATGGTAATGGTATAAAAATTACCAATTACGAGTTATTAAAGAAAGCAATGAGCGATGCAACAGCAGGTAAGCTGTTAATAAAAGACAGTTTATTAAGCGTTCGTTTAACGCAGCAGGTTCAAAAGAACCAATTATTAGCAGCAAGTGCACAGGAGCAGCAAATGTTTGATATGCTTAAGAAGCAAAAAGGCATTGGCTTTATGCCAAGCGGCCTTGCTTATATACCGGATAGTACCGGCAAAGGTGTAAAACCTACGGCAAAAGATTCAATAGAAATAGAGATAAAAGGTTATTTGCCATCCGGCCAACTTTTCGAAGATACTTACCAGCGTAAACAAACGGCAAAAATAAATATGACCAATTTGATTGCAGGATTGAATGAAGGCTTACAAATGATGCCCGAAGGCAGCAGGTGGCGGTTTTTTGTGCCTGCTGTACTGGCTTACGGAAACAAAGGAATACAAGGTACTATTCCGCCTAATAGTGCCGTAATTTTTGAAATTGAGTTAAAGAAAGTATTTATAAAATCTTAAATATTAATATAAAATAATTTTAAACTGTATGTAATGAAAAAAGGATTAATCGTAATAATAGTTTTGTTGGGTATAAGCCGTGTGTATTGCCAAACTAAGCCTATGTTTTCTCAATACATGTTTAATATGCTATCTATGAACCCCGCTTATGCCGGTAACAGAAACAGTACCAATTATACAGGTATTTTCCGTAAACAATGGGTGGGTATCCCCGGTGCACCAACTACCGGAATGTTTTCGGTTGATACAAGGTTGAAAGAGTCTAACTGGGGTATTGGCGGTCAGTTATATTCAGATCAATTGGGTATTGAAAAAAGCACAGGCATACATGCTTCCGCCACCTATCATTTGCCTTTATCTTATGGCGGAGATGATATTAGTGGAGAAGCAAACGATGCGTTAACGCTTTCAGTAGGGCTTGGTTTTGGCATAATGAATTATCAGGCCAACTATAATTTGGTACAAACGGTAGTTGGCGGAGATCCTGCTTTTAATTCGGTTGTTAACGGGTGGCAACCTAATGCAGGCATAGGTTTATTGCTGCATACCAGTAAATGGTATATGGGTATTTCTGCACCTGCTTTATTAAAATCGCAGATCTTAAATAATAACCAAACAGATGTATCCAGTTTAATGTCAAACAACGAATTGTTTTTTACCTGCGGTTATATTTTCGGAAAGCCTTACGATGCTGTTAAATGGAAGCCTTCCATATTAATTAAAGCTGCACCCGGCGCACCGGTAGAATGCGATTTTAATTTGAACGCATGGTTTAATAATATTTTTTCGGCAGGAGTTTCTTACAGAACAGGCGATGCTTTTGTTGGCATGTTAGAATTGCAGCTAACCCCGCAGATACGAATGGGATATGCGTATGATTATACCGTTTCTCAGTTAAGTGTTTACAGTAGGGGCACACACGAATTTATGTTACGGTACGAGGTGGGGAGCAGTGGCAGGGGCGTAGCCGCACCTGTTAGATATTATTAATTTTTAGCTTGATAACGTATTCTGAATAAAATATATGCAACACTTTTCTAAAAAAATTATTTCCGTTTCTTGTATAGTTTTTTTTACCATACAGGGGTTATTGGCACAAAAAACAAATGACAACGGAATGAGGCAGGAAGCCATTAAGCTTTACCAGATTCATAAATATGCTTATGCAGAAAAAAGCTTTGTAACATGGATGCAGGAAAATGCTTCGGTTACAGATACGCTTGTATTGAAATTATTGGCTGATTGTGAATGGAAATTAAGAAAGTATAGCGATGCGTATCAAACATACTGGCGTTTATACAGGGTTCCTGGTTTTGTATTTACATCTGAAACGAAACAACATTTTGCAGATTTAAATGCAATGTGCAATAAATACAGCGATGGAATTGAAGTTTTGAATAGCGATGCAAAGTGGACGAAAAAGAAACAAGGGTTTTATTCGGTTGATGCATATAAAACCGATTCTTTGGATTGGGTAATTTCTTATCCGTCATTCAATTCTATCGCATCGGAATATCTTCCTTATTACCCCGGTAAAGACTTACTTTTTTTCAATACAGATCATCAGGCAAACGATTATAAGTATAAAGTGAATTTATGGTCAGGTGGAAGTTTCTCCAATATTAAATATTGTTCAGGAATTTCAAACATGCCATTGTCGAGTCTCAAATATCCATATAAGCATGGAAATATAGATAACTTCAATTCATCTTTAAATAAAACCGGTGGTGGCCGTAAACTGGCAATAATGCACGAGCAGGCAGATATTCCATTGCTCAATCATCCGTTATATTCATGGGCAGATTCGATCAATCATGAAAAAGGTTTGAACTTTTTGAAACTTAAACCTGAAAACTATTTTAATAAAGGTTGCATATCCGTTCAAACCACTAACGATACATCCGGGAAAACCCCGGTATATTTTATTGCCAACAATAATAATAAAAGTTATATAAAAAATTATTTAAAGAAAGATACATCCATAAACCCGCTTTGCATTTATAAAGGCAATCTTTCTTTCAATAATAATGAGATAAGTGTTGGTGACATCAAACAAATGAAAATTGAAGATTTTGATGGGGAATTATTACATGCAACCATAAGCAACAACGGGCAAATACTTGTTTTTAGCGCAAAGGAAAATAACAGAAATGATTATGATTTGTATTGGGCTGTAAGAGGGTCTGACCTAACATGGAATAATGTAACAGCATTAGATAAAAATATCAATACGTTTGGCAACGAAGTATTTCCGCAATTGCAAAATGACGGAACATTATATTTTAGCAGCGATGGTTTGCCGGGTATGGGTGCTTTGGATATTTTTAAAATAAAAAATTTTTACAGCGGCAATCGAGTAAATACCAAAAACTTTCCGGAACATTTAGGTTATCCTTTTAACACAGCTTTTGATGATTATGGGGTAACGGTAGTTAATCAGTCAACAGAAAAAATATTAAATAAAGAACTACAAGTTGAAGATGGTTTTTTTACATCCAACCGTGCCGGTTCTGACGATATATTTCATTTTCGCTACAAAGAAAATTATATAATAGCCTGTGGTTTTATCGGTGAAAGATCAGCAGATGGGCACAATAGTCCGTTAAGCAATGCCAAAGTTGTAATTAAACAAAAATCTGCAGATAATAGTATAGTTGCAGATTCTGCATTAACAGATAGTCAGGGCAAATATTGTTTTGCTATAAAATCAAACAAGCGGTACGATGTAAATGCAAGCAAACAAGGATGGTTTCCGGCAACAGATATTTTTACTTTCAAATCACTCCCGGATTCTATAATTAATAGTTATGCTATTAATCCTATTATTCTTGATAAAGAACCGGCAAAACCTGTTATCATAGTTGATACGGTTTCAAAAAATATTGAACCGGAAAAATTCTTTATCATTCACCATTATTTCGATAAAACAACCGTTTGCACCGAAGACCTGGCAATTATAGATTCTGCTGTTGCTTATATTTTGTCTCATGCAAATTGTACCGTAGAAATAACTTCTGCTGCAGACTGTTTTGGAACTGCCAGATATGCTGAAAAGTTATCTAAAAAACGTATAGAAACAATAACAGTTTTATTAAAAGAAAGAGGAATTAATGTATCTGTTTCAAGAGCTGTAGGTCAGAATGAAAGAATGATCGATTGCAATAAGGCGATGACAATTGCAAGGCAATTACCAAATAGGTACACCAAAATTTTGGTTAAACTGAAAAAATAAGAGTCGTATGAAAAACAATTATAAAACAGCGATATTTAATCTTGGCATTTTATTAATGCTAATTATCCCTTCTGTAATAACTGCACAGCAAACTGATTCGGTTTATATAAATAAAACCGATAGTGTTTTTATTTCAAATGTAAGTACGCAAGATACGATTTCCATTTTCGGAAATATAGAACACAATGGGGTTATGGGAACAACAAAGGGGGCGTATATATATTTCTTCGGAAATACATGGAAAAATACTCCCACATCTTTTTTTCAAAATTTTACCGCAAATAACCCATTGGCAACTCCAAGCGACGGAGGTATTTTTTCAATCAAAGCAAAAAGCAATTTTGCTCAAATCGTTAAAGGAGGATATAACAAAAATTTACTGAGTGGCCCTGTTTTTCCTAATATGGAGATTGACAATCCTTATAATGTGTATTTAGATTCAACTGATGCTGCAGTAATGAATACCGTTAAAATGGATACAGGGTTGGTGTATCTGTATCATAATACAAATAATTCTGTTGTATTAGGAGGGGGAAGCTTAAAACCGCAGGTTATTAATTATACAAGGTCTAAATTTTTTGTTACAGGAACGAGATTAATTCAAGATACAAGCTTTGTTTATGTAAGAAATGTAATAGCAGGAGACAGCTCTGTATTTCCTGTAGGCTCTAAGGCTGGAGATTTTACACCGGCAGGGCTTACCAACAAATCCTCTGCAACAGATTATGCTGTGCGTGTGTTTGATGGCGTATATAAAAATGGGAGTAGCGGAACGCAAATGACCGATACAACTTTTATTCAAAAAACATGGTACGTAAATGCTCCTAATTTATTGCAACCGGCTTACTCATTAAACCTGCAACACCATTTAACAAATGAAACTGCTGCCTTTGGAAATAACAGGGCAAGCACTTTTATAAGTATATATGATGCTACAAAAGGATGGGATACACTAAGCCCTATAAATCCTTTTACCACAGCAAGCATATATCCGAATATAGGTAATGACGGTGATTCTGTATTTTATCATTGGCGAATTCTGGATAACATAATAAATCCGAATGCGGGTAATTATTTTACTAAACGTTATGTAGCCCAGTCAATATCGCAAAGTTTAGTTTATGTTAAGAATATGGTTGCCTTGCCAGAACCTCTTTCAGACGGTACGTTTAATATAGTATATAAGTTTACTGTAATTAATCCTAATACCAATGCATCACTTACTCAAATTAACTTAAGTGATAATCTTATAAGAACCTTTCCGTCACCTGCTATATTTAGCGTAAAATCTACCTATGCAGTTAACGGTATTTTAATTCCTAATCCAAGCTTTGACGGATCTATAGACACCATGATGGTAAAGAATGGAACACTTGCAGCCAATGCTTCGGATACAATTTATTTACTGGTTAACTTAAACCTGAACAATACATCCGATACTACGTTTGCCAACTTCGGGTTAGGAAGCTACACAGATATTAACGGACAAACCGTTAAAACCAAATCTACAATTGCATCTGCCAATATAAAACCACTTGATGTATTCATACCGGATGGCTTTTCTCCTAACGGAGATGGCATAAACGATAAGTTCGTAATTGTTCATGGAGCCAATAAATTAATCTCCTTAATGGTATATAACAGATGGGGAAATATTGTATTCCAAAATCAAACCTATCAAAACGAATGGGATGGTAAAGGCGTTAATAATTTCTTAGGTAAAGATTTGGAAGCAGGTACTTATTACGTTATAGTAACAATTAAAGATGTTATTACCGGTACCGAACAAAAAGTTACCAAATCAATTACATTGAGAAGATCGTATTAATAAAAATAATAAGGCAAGTTGTGGTAACGAAAACCGAAGTTTTGAAGAAAATGCTAAAAACCTGTTGTGTATTGATGCTTTCTCTAACATTTTGCTCAACTAAAAGTTCTGCACAACATTACGAGATGTATAATACCGAGCATGATGATTTGCCTTATTATTTTGGTATTTCCTTAGGATATAACACTTCGTTTTTGCATCTTGCCAACTCTGCAAGGTTTATAAAAACAGATAGTACATTATCGGCCAATTCAATAAATTCTTCCGGTTTAAATATCGGGTTATCCGGAACATTGCGTTTAAGCAACAGATTTGAATTAAGGGTCAATCCGCAGATAATTGTTGGTGGAAGTGAGATTGTTTCATTTTTAAATTACGATTATAATGCAGATACAGTAAGTCGTTTTCAACTGGCGATGCCTACAACTTTATTAAGTATGCCAATTCATGTAAAGTTCAATTCGGATCGTATAGTTAACTTTAAAATGTACCTTTTTGCCGGGGCAAAATATGATTTTGACCTTTCGGCAAATTCTAACAAACGCAAATACAATACAATACAATTACAGACCTCAGATTTCGGATTAGAACTTGGTATAGGCTGTAATTTTTATTTACCGGTTGGGATTATTTCACCTGAGCTTAAAATCAGTAATGGCTATCTTAATAAATTGAAGTCCGAACAAACAACTGCATTGGGTAATGTGTTTGAAAAAATACAATCCAGAATGATTGTATTCTCCATTTTTTTGCATGATTAATAAATTGTTCTGCGCTTGATAAATAACAGAGAACTTAAAAGAAACAATATTTCTCCTTGTTTTTACCACCAAATTAAAGCTGTTTATCATTTATATCCGTCTGTTCGTCAGAAAAGCAGCTTGTCAAATATAAATTTTTTGATATTACGCAAGCATTTATTCTCTGCATGAATGCTGCTTTTAATAAAATGTACTATCATTTTTAAATTAAATTATCATTTTTTGTGCTTATAAAACTGCAATTGATTCTTTTGTTGTTCTTGGTAACAGGAGCAATTGGAGTGTACTATTTTGCAGCTTCTTATTTAAAACAGAAATGTGTACGGGAATCTATTGCAGCTATTTTTTTAGCTATCATTAGAATGCTTAGTGTAGTGCTGGTGGCAGTGTATGGCTTAAGTTTAATTAAACCGCAAATATTTACCCTTGCTCTATCGGTTTTAGGGTTTACATTTTTTAGCGGTATTGCTGTATTTCTGATTCCTGCTTTTATTTCCAATATTATTGGATGGCTGTTTATAAAATATTACGTTCCGTTTAATATAGATGATTTTGTGCAGGTGAATCATTTTGCTGGCATTGTTAAAAAGCACTCTTTACTATTTATAGTATTGAAAGATTATGAAACATCGAAAGAAGCAATGATTTCAAATGCCAATTTTCTGGTCGGAAGCTTCAATAATTTCTCTCGTCAGAAATTTTATTTTATAGATTTCACGTTGATAATAAACGAAGTGGTAGATGTAATGGAGTTTAAAAAAGTATTAATAACAGAACTTGGTATATTAAGCATACCTAAGCCTGATGTAAGCGGTGTAATCAATTTTAACAACAGCTCCTCTACAATGAAAGTTAAATGTTATTTGCTTGGAGACGACTATTCCACAAAAACTATTTACGATGAGATTTATGAAAAAATAAAAAAAATAACTAAAAGTCAATTTTTAGAATTAACACTTGCCAGTAATATAAATATTAAAAAATCAGTAAATTAATAGTAATAAAATTAAAACCAGAAAATGGGTATCAATTACATTAGGTTGCTCAAAATAGTTTCGAAAAAAGAGGTTCTATACAATTTTCCTATTGGTAAAGACTCTTTATTCAAGTACACAATATTGTCAACTACTTTATCAATTTTTTTAACAGCAATAATATAAGATTTATGTATCCTGATAAAATTGTTTTTACAAAATCTGCTCTCGAATTCTTTTAGAGACATGTTTATTAATACTTGTTTTGAGTCTAAATAAAACTTGCAATAATTTCCAAATGATAAGACATACACTATAGCTTCTAAATTTATTTTATGGATCTCTTTTCCGGATCTAAAGAAGAATACGGATTTATTTTTTCCTTTTATAAGAGGGTCGTGGCTATGAAGTATTTCGTTAGCTGTATAATTGTAAAACATAAACTCAGTTCTTAAAATAGTCTATAGAAATGCAATATTTATTGCTTTGTTAGGCAAATTACCGAAGGTTGGGCAGTTTAATATCGAGGATAGGTATAGTACTGAAAAGTATTGGTATAATACTGAAATAATTTGGAATTCATAATAACGTAGATAGGCATTAGAAGCAAAAGCTTGTGTATGAAATGCCGAGATTTTTTTTATACTAAAAAAAGGTAAAATGTATAGAGCCATTATTGTTGAAGATGAATTGAATTTAAGGGAACTGTTGATTATAAAAATTCAAGAGAAATTTGAAGGAACTATTAAAGTAATTGCACAAGCAGAGAATACTATAGATGCAGTTGAATTAATTAATTCGTTACAACCGGATATTGTTTTTATGGATATTCAATTAAGAGACGGAACGGGGTTTGATGTTTTGGAAAAAATAAAATTTAAAGATTTCTATTTAATTTTTACAACCGGGTATCAGGAATATGCCATTAAAGCATTTAAGTATAGTGCTATTGATTATCTTCTTAAACCGCTTGATAATGACGAATTAGAAAATGCAATAAATAAGATAAAAAGGAGATCTGCATTTTTTTATCATGAAGATCAATTAAAAGTTCTTTCCAACAGTTTAAGTGCAAAGAAAACCCACGAAAGGCTTCTGCTTCCTACGTACGAAGGTGTTTATATTGTAGAGTTGAATGATATTGTGCGTTGTGAAACCTCCGGTTCTTACACCACTTTCCATTTAGCAGATAATAAAACGATAACAGTTTCTAAACAGTTAAAAAGTTATGAAGAAATTCTTTGCCCCCCTCAATTTTGCAGAATTCATCAATCGCATTTAATCAATTTAAAGTTTGCGAGAAAGTATTTAAAAGAAGGAATTGTAATAATGAAGGATAAAATAGAACTACCTATTGCACATAAACGTAAAAGTTATTTTCTGATGCTGCTAAACAATAATTTTTAATGAGTGAAATAAATAGCCTTAACAATTAAATTTACCCTCTTATTGAATTAAGTAATGCTTATACCAATTACTGAAACATGCTATGGGGAGTTTATATAGTTTTGTGTAACCAAAAATAATAGAAGAAATAATCAGCAATAAAACCGTAACCAATAATTACCGGGAAACTATTTAAATGAGCTACTGGGGGGTAGTAAAGAGGGGGAGTCTTTAGTTTAATGCTTTAGATTCTCCTTCTTTTATTTACCGATATTAATTTGCCAATAAAGACAAAATTTCCTGTTTTTTACTTAGTGAGATTTCAAGTTCATTTTTATCTTTCATAATAATCGAGAATTTATTTTTTCCTTTTTTTATACCGTCGGCGAAGTTTTTATTAATAATGTAAGAACGATGAATTCTTATAAAATCCGGGTGCCTGGCCAATGCGTCTTCGTATAGCTTAATGTTTTTGCTGGAAATAATCTTTTCGTTTTTAGCGGTAACAAATGTGGTATAGTTTACAGAAGAAAACAAATACATTACTTGTTCTAAAGTAAGGATAGAGATCTTTGAAAGATGGTTAACGAAAATACGTTTAGGATAACTGTCGTTATTAAAATAATTTGTTACCATTTCTTCTACCTGTTCACTCTGATGAGTTGAAAGTTGAGCTTTGGCATTTTTGTATTTTTCTACGCCTTTTGCAAATAAATCTTTTGTAATCGGTTTAACTAAATAGTGTAAAGCGCAGGCATCAAAAGCTTCCGTAGCAAACTCTGTATGGCTTGTAAGAAAAATAATTGCTGCCCCGGAATCTTTAATGATATTAGCAACTTTAAACCCATTCATTTCCGGCATTTCTATATCTAACATAACAATATCAACATCGTTGTTTTTTAAAAAATCGATACCATCAATTGGATTGGTAAATCCTCCCAGATAAAAAATATCAGGTTCATTTGTACAAACCATTTTTAGAAGGGTTATTGATTGAGGATCATCGTCAATATGAATCAGTTTTGTCATGCAGTATTTTGTTAGGGTAGTTAAAACTTAATTTTTAAAGGTAGCTAAAACAGCAGGTAATAGAAGGTTCATGGTTGTTCATAATAATAAGGTTTATGTTAAATTAATGGAAATTTCAAAATAACTTCTGTGCCAACATTTGGTGTGGAATTAATTATTACTACAGGTTTTCTTTTATATTTTTTATAAGCTAATTCAAGTCGGGTTAAAGTAATCGTGTTACCCATAGAATCACTTTGTTCGAATTTGGGTTGAATGCCTTTGCCATTATCTTTAATATTGCAAACAAGATAATTATCATTTTCGTGTGTTACGGTGATAATTATAAAAGGATGAATACTTTGATGTGTGAATGCATGTTTTAAGCAATTTTCTACAAAAGGTTGCAATAACATGGATGGAATGGTTACGCCAAAAATATCTGCATCTTCTGCAACATTTATCTGATAAGAAAACTTTATCGGATAAGCCTCTTTTTGAATGGTGAGATATTTTTCAATCAAAATTAGCTCATCTTCAAAAGTTGTAAAACTCTTGTTAGATTCTTTTAATATATTCCTGAAATAAGAAGATAAGTTATGAATGAAATTAGCAGTTATTTGGTTTTTAGTTGCATCTGTGCTACTGATTTTCATTGCTAAAAAAGCCAGTGCGTTTTGGATAAAATGCGGGTTTATTTGTGAACGTAGTGACCTTAATTTTTCTTCAGTCAATAGTTGATCCGCTTTCAATTGGCTTCTTACATAATTAACTCTCCATCTTAAAAGCAAAAATATAATGAGCACTCCTGATAAAACCCATACGGTTATTGCAAATGGAGTTTTATACCAATATTGTTTAACATTAAATGCAATCAGAAAATTTTTTGAGGAAGAAGCTATACGGACTTTTACAATATAATTTCCGGGGTGTAAATTTTTTATCACCAGATTTCCGGTATTGGCAACGGGGAGCCAACTTGAGTCGTTGCTGCCTTCAATAGAATATTCTAAAATAATGTTTTTGTTTTCAATTGAAGGATATGCCAAGTTTATTTCAAGTAGCCTGAAGTCTGGTGATAAAGTAAGGGTAGAAATCTGCTTTTCTGTAACTCCGTCTATTGCAAGTTTGTCTATGACCACATTTATATCAGGCTGTAAATTTAAGTATTTAATTTTTGGATGAAATATTACAGCTCCGGCCATAGATGCAAAGACAAGTGAATCTCCCAACAAAATGCCGGAACCGGTATATGCCCCGTTAAACTCTTCATTAACCAGCCCTTGATCGGTTCCATATTTTTTGAAATTTAAAACAGTTGATTTCCCTGAAATAAAATTCAAAAGATCTGTTTTAAATAACATGAAAATACCCTGATTGGTAGATATCCAATAATCTCCATCTTTGTCTATCAAGAAGGAATTACAGGTAGAAATTATTTTTTCTTTATCTAAGGGCAGCGGTATTAATTGCTCGTTTGATAAGCATAAGGTTAGACCTTTTTGAAACTCAGGAATGAATAATGCATGCAAGGATGTGTCTACGTAAATATTACGCCCTCTTATTAACTTCGTAGTTTGATAATTGAATGCCGAATATTTTCTTTTGGTGTGAGCACTAAAGTTAAGTTCATAAATGCTATTTCCAATAGCAGCAAATGTATAATCAGCATTATAAGACCGGGTTATAAATCGTATGGTTTCACCATCACAAGGCCAATCAGATAATTTCAATTCATTAACCTGCTTTGTTTTTAGATTTATTTTACCTAACCGTTTATTGGCAAAATAAATAATTGAATCTGTAACAAAAAAACTGCTGGCATGGTGAGTAATCGGCCACTTTTTTAATAGTTTGAGCTGCTGGTTAAAGAGAAAAAGAAAGGCATCGTTTGTAATAATTGCTTCATGGTTTGTTATTTTTAAAGCGGCTCCGGTATTACGAGAATCCCATCTTTTTTGTCTGTTTAAGGGAATGATATTGTCAAATATTTTTTGGTCTGTTATTACAGTTTTATTATCGAAGGTTAATTGAGAATAAACAATATTTCTTTCATTGTTTTTATCAATGTTTGCTTGATGAAATAGTTTTGGTTTGTATACTGTAAATCCGTTGTTATAGCTACCTGTTATTACTAAACCAGATTCGTAATTACAATAAAATGATTGTATGGATGTATAATTCGATAATGAAAAATAAGGGGCTTCTTGTAAGTTATTGGCAGCGTCAATATTTAGGTAGCAAATACTGTTTTTATAACCAACAAAACAACCATTGTTTACATTTTGAAAATACCAAAATAAATGAGGTATTTCTTTATATTGTTTTGGCTTGAAACGATGAACACCTTCTTTTATAAGGTTAGCACCGCTAAATATCTCGTATTTTCCATTTTGTTGCAGAAAAATTAACTTTTTATCAAAAAAGAGCGGAACATCTTTGACACCGCTTTTCCGAAGAATGGTAATTTGGTTCTTATTTACATAGAAGATTACATTATACTTTATTATATAGAAACGGGCTGAATCAATTGAATAAATGGCCTCGGCTGTAGTATCTGAATTAGTAGTTGTATTTTTTCTGTTTATTGAATAGCTGTACTTTTCATTTAATTCTTTTAGTACCGATGAATTTAGTTTTACAACATCTCCATATTTCAAATACTCAAATTTATCCGAATTGTAAGGCTTTAATGCACTGTTCTCATCTATCAAGAAATACTTATTTTTTGATACTGCTAAATATAAATTTCCGTCTGGCGATGATTTAAATACAGGAGGTAGGTTTACACTCGTTCCATAAACCTCGTTTTTTTTAAAATTCGCTCCGTCCCATCTTGCAATTCCTCCATCAGTAGTAAGCCAAAAAAAACCATTTTTATCTTTAGTAATATTAATAATGGAATTTTGGGGCAATCCGTTTTCTGTTGTATACGATTTAGAAAAATAATGATTGCTTTGCGCTAGAACAAATGATGCGGAAAAGAACACACTAAGGCAAGCAAGCGGGGATTTTTTCATACAAAAGGGTTCTATACTAAATTTAAACAAAAACTTACAAGAAAGAAAAAACAAAGTGAGTTTTGAAAACAAACGAACTAAATAGGGGAAATGACTATTTTTTAGCTTGATATATGCCTTTTTGAGTTAAAAAACGGTATGATTTCATATAATTTTCATTGATTTTATTATAAAACAATAATTAAAATCTTATTGTCACGTCCCCAAATGGGTGCTTCAATCAATAAAACACATGTTTTAACGGTTAGCACTTTTGTATTCCTTTTTCGCTTTTCTTTTGAATGTTACTTTGCATTTTACTGGCGAATGTATTGTATAGGATGACCAAATAAACAATTATTGGGATGTAAAGTGCTGCCGAAAAGTTGCACTACAGTAAAACCTATGTACTTACTTATTGCCGGAATTTCAAAAATAAAATGTACAGTTTACCCCCTTTCAAAATTGAATTTTTATGGAAGTAAGAAAAGTAGAAGAAATTTATTTTCTCAGATCCGGCAAAGTTATTAATAAGATAGACCTTACCAATGTTGATTATGTTTTATCTTATGGAAACTTTTGTAAGTTTTACTTCAACAATCAATATTTATTAGTGTCCATGACATTAAATGAGGTAGAAGAAAGGTTTGCCGGAAAAGAGTTTGTAAGAGTACACAGATCGTGTATAGTACCCTTGCAAAAAATTGAAAAGATAGTTGATAACGTAATTTATATAGGGTCTGTTTGCCTGCCCATCGGAAGAGTTTATCGGGAAGAGTTTTACAAAAAAATTTTGGGATAAAAGAAGTTAATCATCTTAAAGTAACTGTTTAAACTACCAAGCAGTTATTTAATCATTTTAAGTATTTAAGATTTTATAAATAAGTATAGCTTCAAGTTATGGGGCATAGCCAATTGAATTGTCATAAAATAATACGAAGAAAATTGGTTGCCAGAATTTAAAATTGATTTAGCAAAAAATACGCTGTTAAGATAAGCCTTAGGAGTAAATGAAAGGTTTTTAATTAATAAACAATTTTTAAATTTCGATGGAAGAAAAAAAACTTGAAGATATTTATTTCTTTAGATCCGGTAAAACAATCAATAAGGTTATCCTTGCTGATGTTGACTATATTTTAGCGTATGGAAATTTTTGTAAATTCTTTACAAAAAGGGAGTTTGTAGTGGTACCGCTTACGCTAAGCAAAGCAGAAGATAAATTTGTAGATAAAGGATTTGTAAGGATTCACAGATCCTGTATAGTACCGTTACAAAAAATTGAAAAAATAATTGATAACGTTGTTTATATAGATATGGCTTGTTTGCCGATAGGTAAATTGTATCGAGAAAACTTTTATAAAAAAATTTTGGAAACTTAAATAGTTAATCATTATTCTAAATGGGTTCAGCCTCTAAATTTGTAACATTATCATTTTTATAGTTTACGGTATAAACGATTATTTAGCTTCGTTTGCTTATTAATTGTTTTTAAAAATTCTGAAGCGATATACTATGGAAAATAAAAAAGTTCTTATAATAAAGAATGAACCTATTTTGCTATATGCTATTGAAAAAAAGATTCAAAAAATCGGGTGCATCGTTAAATGTATTAACAATATAAATGATGTTGATTTGAATACCTTGAATACGGAGTTTAACTTACTGATTGCCGATTTTTCAATTCTAACTTTTCTTCAAAAATTTAAAGAGTCTTCGCAGAAAGTGTCTGTAGCTATTCCCATTATTGTAATTCTTTCCCTTGAGCAAACAAAGCACATCGAACAGGTAATTGAGTGTGGAATTTCAGATTTTGTGGTTAAAGCACCTAATCTTAATGATTTAGTTGCAAGAACTCAGTTAGCGTTATTGCGGGCACAAATAGCACATGCCCAATCTGAGATTAGTGCTGTTAATAATTCTATTGCCTGTTAAAATATTATATTAAAATTTATTTTATTGGTTGTTTCTGCTTTATAAATAAAGTGGTTGATTAAATTATAATGCATTTATAGGTGCCATCTATTTTCATCACCAAATTGATATTGTTTAACCTTTCTTGAGGCACTTTCGTCATTTAACTGTATTTAGACGAATGTATGCCGATAGCTTTACGACGGAATAATTCATTATGGCAAACCCTGCATTTTATAAATATATAAAATCTATACTTGTTGTTATCTGTTTAATGATAATAACCAATTCGTTTGCCCAAATAAAAGCAGGTTCAAACCCTAAAAGTATTTTTCCTTCTTCATTACTCGAGTTAGAGAGCCAAAGCAAAGGTTTGTTATTAACAAGATTAAGTGATACTGTTTTGATTAATGCATTAAACCCGCCGGATGGAATGATTGTATTTTATAATGGCAGCTCTCACAAAGCAATGATGGTAAGAAAATTAAATCGATGGGTAGATCTGTTAACATCAGATTCTGTAGCAAGTTATATTAATGCTTCTGCAAAAGATATAACATCTGCCAGTTCTGTATTAAAAATCACCAACGGAACAGGGGCAAGTTTGCAAGCTGTAGTTGTAAATTTAGATACATTGGCATTGGGACACTTATTAAGCACAAGTCCGTTGAGAGACAGTATACTTTCCATTGCAGGAAGCAACAATACAATACAGGTAAATAATGGATTATCCAAATCTGGGCAGGCAATAGAATTAGGAGGAATTTTAAATAAGCCTACAGCAATTATAACATCAACATCAAATACATTGGCTTTACAAGGTTTGGGCAATGGTACAGCAGGTGTAGATAGTTCATTGGTGGTAGAATCTGGTACCGGCATTATAAAAAGGGTTGCATCCGGTACAAATATGTTAAAACAAATTGTTTGGGCAACTGCAGGTCAAACAAATTTTACAACTCCTCTTAATATATCAAATATAGATAAGATACAAGTGTATAGAAATGGAATATCAATCGAGTTCTCCAAAGTAGATAATACACATATCAAGTTAGTATTAGATTATCCATCATCTTGTTTAGATGGAGATGAAATAAAAATTGTTCAATACTTCTAATTATTTACTAAAAAACAAAAACAAAATGACACACAAAAATTTAAAACAGTTGTCAAAATTCTTAGGAATTTTTACCGCATTGGCTTTTACTGCAGGTATAGCAAATGCTCAGTTAAAAACAGGTGATATTGCCCAAAACTCTGCCAATGGTGCACCACAAGTACTTAATGGAACTGTTAGGGTAATAGATAACAAAGGAACTATTAAATATTTGCAAGCTACAAATGGTATTACCACTTTAACGAATACTACAGCTAATGTAACTACAACTACCTGGCAGTTAGGTGGAACGTTAACGAACGATACCTATATAGATGCTACCGGCAAAGTATTTGGTTTGGACGGTCTTAAATTAATTACAGATGCTACTACTGCATCTACTAATGCTGCCGATGGTTCTAGCCATGGAGGAACAGGAACAGGCTGGACAGTTTTAATCCGTGATGAAGCTACAGGTGCATTTGAAAAAATTCAGTTAAGTGATTTATTGCAGGTTAAGGCTGGAGATCAAATTTTTACTGCAGGGGCTGGAACAACTACTTATACTACCACTTTTGCGGTTACATTGCCTACAGATGTTAATAAAGTATCTGTATATAGAAATGGTGCTAAATTATTGGTAACAACAGATTATACCGTTGCAGGCGCAGTTGTTACACTAATACCAAATGCAACAGCTCCAAATGATTGGTCTGTATTAGCTGGCGACGTGATAGAAGTACAATGGGTAAGATAATTATCACTTTTTATTTTATGTAAAACAATAAGGTTTCATAGAATACATTTTGTGTTGTTGTTTAATATTCTCAATATAACATGAAAAAAATCCTATACATTTTCTTTTTACTCTTCTGGGCAGGTTATTTACCTGCCCAAATAAGGGTAATTGATAATAAAGGAACATTGCGGTTGATAGATAATAGTAAATGGCAACAAACAGGTAATGATATTTTCAATAAAAATTCAGGTAATGTAGGAATTGGGATTAGTTCTCCTACGGCAACGTTGCATGTATCAAATAATGGTAGTGCAACAATTCCGGCTTTAAAAATTGCAACACCATTTATCGGTTTGCCTACTGATAATCTGTTAACATGGAATCCTATTGATTATAGTGTAAGAATGGTATCAGGAAGTAGTTTTGTAAATGCTGCGATTTCTGCAGGAACCGGTATTAGTATTTCATCTGCAAACGTAATTTCCAATACGGGTGTAACCTCTGCAACTGCAACAACACCGGCGGCTGTTGTAATAAGTGGAACGATAGCTACTATTCAAAATGCAGAAGCTTACTGGAATGCTAATCAGTTGCAAGGAATAAATATATCCTCCACAGCACCCACTACAACCAACAATTTACTTGTATATAACGGAACGAATTGGGTTCCATCTAGTTTATCTTCTTTGGGATGGTTATTAACAGGCAATAGCTCTACGAACCCTGTTTCATTAGGTGTATCTTATCCTACAGCTTTATCTTCTTCCAATAACTGGATTGGAACAACCGATTCCAAAGACTTCGTTATTGGAGCAAACAGTAACGAACGTATCCGAGTTACATCTTCTGGAAATATTGGTGTAGGAATTACCAGTGGAAACAATATTAACAGCAGTTATTTAATGACGGTAAATCCCAACTCAACTATCAGCAATGGTATTAGTATGAATTTAAGTGGAGTTTCTGGTACTGTTTATGGGATGAATATTAGCACGGCAACAAGTGCTGCAAACGGAATTCAATTTTCAAATTCTTCCGCAGGCTCAGGGTTTTTTGGCGTTGGTTCTGTTCTAAGTAGTGCCAATATTGTTTCGGGGTATTTAGGTTACAGAAACAACAGTGGTATAAGCTATGGTATATATGGCATAAATGGAACGACTGCAACTTATGCAGCTACTAATAATACTTATGCAGCTTTTTTACAAGGCAGAACGGTAATATCTTCCGAAACCTCTCCAACATCAGTTGTTGGAGTTGATTTGGAAATAAGGAATACAACAACAGGTTCTGGTAATCCGGCTATTTTATCCATGCGGCAAACAACTTCAAACGTCACAAGCGGAACTGTTCTTGCCAATGTGAATTTTGGTGATAATTACCAAACATCTCCACAAGCCCAGATACAGGCAATACGAGATGCAGCTTCCGGTGGGGCAACAGATTTGCCAACTGTATTAACTTTTAGCACAACTGCTGATGCTAGCTCAACTTTATCTGAAAGAATGAGAATTAGTAATGCGGGAAACGTGGGAATAGGAACAACTAATCCCACTACGTTATTGCATCTGAATAGTAGCGCATCGCCTGTATTTCGTTTAGTTGATGGTACGCAAGGCAATAATAAAATTTTAACATCCGATGCAAATGGTAATGCTGCTTGGGCAACACCTGCTTATACCGGAACAGTAACAAGCATTGCCACCAATTCGGGGCTAACAGGTGGAACTATTACATCTTCCGGAACTATTGGCATTGCTACAAACGGTGTAACAAGTTCTTTATTCCGCCAGTCTGCTACAAATACGTTGGTGGGTAATCCCACATCAGGTACAGCCAATGTTACAGACATAACATTAGGGGCCGGATTAGCATTTAGTTCGGGATCATTAATTACTTCAGGTATTCCTAATACATCATTACAAAACAGCAATATATCAATTAACGGAACACCAGTTTCGTTAGGAGGAACGATTAACGTAACAGCAGTCAATCCGAACGCTTTAACCATAGGAAGCGGATTGCAATTGAATGCAGGAACAACTTATGACGGAAGTGTAGCCAAAACCATTTCGTTAACAAACTCAACCATCAGTGGTGTTGCATTAGGTAGTAATTTATATGCACTAACTGCGGGAACCGGAATTATTTTAAATGGTACAAACGGCTATAATGGGAGTGCGGCACAAACGGTTAATATTGATAACACAAAAGTACCTTACATAAGCACCGGCTTTTCAAATGGGTTATTAAAATATAATACCGGTACAGCATCCTGGAGTTTTGATAATAATAGTTATTTAACAGCTAATCAAAATATAACATTGTCCGGCGATATTACAGGGAGCGGTACAACTGCCATAACAACAACCTACAACAATATTGTGCCTTCAACAAAAGGCGGGGCAGGTTCTATATCGGGTATATTAAAAGCCAACGGAAGCGGAGTAGTTAGTGCTGCCGTTGCAGGAACGGATTATTTGGCGCCCAACACGGCTATTACTGGGGCTACGAATACAAAAATCACTTACGATTCAAAAGGTATTGTAACAGCAGGGGCTTCAGCCATACTTGCATCAGCAGATTTTGTAAATCAAGGTACGGCAACTACAGTGCTTCATGGCAATGCAGCAGGAGCACCATCATGGGGGGCAATTAATTTGTCAACAGATGTGACAGGGACTTTACCGGTTGCTAACGGCGGTACAGGCTTAACTAATATACCTGCAAATTATTTAATTTATGGCAATGGAACAAGTGCTGTATCTACATTGGCACCCGGAACAACAAATTATATATTACAAACCAGTGCAACCGGTGTACCGCAATGGATATCGCCAAGCACTTTAACCGTTAATAATATTTATACCTCCGATGGTTCACTTGGAGCAACTCGTACGGTTACAATGAATACTAATCCTATTACATGGAATAGTACCGGAACCACAGGGAATATATTTACTATAGCAGGCAATAACTTAACGAGTGGAAATTTATTGAATCTATCGTCCACAGCTACAACAACAGCAACCGGTAGCTTATTAAATATTAGTTCATCAAGTACAGGTGCTATTACCAGTGGTAGTGGTATAGTAAACTTTAATTTTGCAGCACATACAAATAATGGATTTAGTATTACCGATGCAACACAAACAGGAACTATTGAAAACATTACAGCTAATAGCTTAACAGATGGATCGGCTTTGACTATTAATGCGAATTCACTAAAAGGCGGTTCCGGTATTAATGTAGTAAGCACCGGAACTACTATTACTACGGGGTCTTTAATAAAGGCTTCCGGCAATGTGCAAACTACCACCGTTACCAATGGCTTATTGGATATTAACAATACTGCTGCTGCCACTGCAGCTTTACCTATTGTAGGAGGGGTAGTAGCGAATATAAATTCTAATACAGGAGCCAGTGGCTCAGGGCTTATTATTTATTCGAACAACTCTGCCGGTTTTGGACTAAATGGAACTACCGCCGGAAGACCTGATTTTGCTGCATCTGCAAATAACGGTGGTTCCATTCCAACATTTGGTGTGGACGGTACGGTAAATGCTACTAATTATACTTCGCCGGTACAAACTTTACCATTAGCGTCTTATACAACCACAGGCATAGCATGGGATTTATCAAAAGGGACAAATATAGTTGTAACAAATGCAAACAGTCCAACGAGTGCCACTACTCAGCAATATCTTATTACTTTAACTAACTTAAAAGCCGGTATGTATGGCACACTTGTTATCAGGCAAATTGGTAGTGCTACTTATCAGGCATCTAATACCATTAAGGTTAATTCTGCAACTACTTATAGCGGCACTTCAATTACAAATAATTATGTAATAAACGGAGGTGGGGGGCAGGCTATCTTAACTACAACATCAGCAACTGCAGGTACTTATGTATCAGATATGTTATGCTTTTTCTTTGATGGAACAAATATTTGGTGGACGGTTGGCAATAACTATAATTAATTTATCACTTTATAAAATCATTAATAGTTTAAATGAGTTTTAATCGTCTGCTTATATTATTTATGTTTATCAGCATGTTTAAAATCTCATTTGCACAAAATGAGCAAAAAATGTTTTGGGCTTTAAACCAGTGTCAATTATTTGGCTCTAAACTTTCAGTAAAGCCTACTGCGGCATATAGTTTAAGAAAACTGTTTTGCAATTATGCAGGATATGCTGTAAATGTAAGGCGTGATGTTGACAATGCAACCCAAGATATAGGGTTTACACCAAAAGGCGATTTGGATACAAACAATCTTAAAACTTTTATTACACCAACATCTGTTACTATTAGCTATTCTGCAACTTATATAGGAGCACCAGGCGGTACATACAATACTACAAACATACCTGTTCCTGGTGCTATCAGCATCAGTTCTATAACAGCTATTTCGGGAATGATGAATGGCGCTTCAATAAGTGGTGATTTTGCTTTTACGTCATCACAACAAACAATTACAAGTGGACAATCGATAATTGTGGGTTTTTGGGATGGAACCAATACAAAAATGGCGAAAATTACATTTACATTTAGTGCTAATAATATAGCTGTTATACAAGTTGGCTCAAGGTATCAAGGTGGTGATCAAACAGCTAATTTGGTAAATGCGTACAATAACGGAACAGGTTTTTCTGGATATAACGTTCATACTTTGTCCCTTACCATATCGGGTACATTTAATAGCAGTGCTTATGTTACTAAGTGGTACGACCAAAGCGGCAATGGCCGTGATGTATCACAAGCAACTGCAAGCCAACAACCCAGGATTGCAAATGCAGGTGCAGTGGAAAAGTCGAATGGGAAAGCTTCGGTATTATTTATTTCAGCGAACCAAACAGAATTGACAGCTACCTTATCACCAAGCGCACTATTTACGAGTAGTTATATTGGAACAGCTTCATTGGTATTAGAGGCTTCTGCGAATAATACATCAGCCTTCGGTTATTCAAATAGTACTCAAACTAACCGCTGGCAAGCACACATGGATGAAGGGGGAATTTTAGAGTTTGATTGTACAAACACTTCAAACACTGCATCGGTAAGAACATCTTATAACAATGCAGCCAATGCCAATCAAGGTGTTTTAAGAACGTATGCTCTCGTTGCTAATTCTGCTTCACCCTATCAAAATATTTATATTTCGGGTTCAAGTGTTGCTACCGGTACTACCGCTTTGGGTTCAACTAATAGCACAACTAATTTTCAAATTGGTGGTATAAATGAATTTAGCACCTATTGGCATAATAACCATATTTCTGAAGCAATATTTTATAACCAGGCATTATCTTCGGCAATGGTAAGTACAATTAATTCCAACCAAAAAGCATATTATGGTACACCATAATTGTTTATCATCTTTAAAAAGTCACGCCAGGGAATGTAAACTTGAGAAAATGCAATAGAATATCTATTGTGCCATTAACCATTTTATTATTTATTTCTGCATAGCTGTTAGCTGTAAATTTAGATCAACAATCAACACGATAAGCCATAAGTTGTCTAACAAACGTGTAATGTTTTTTTGTACTATTTGTTGGTTCAATTTACAAAACTATAAATCCTCTAATAATTTAATAACATTTATCCATGCTGTTTTAATTCAAAAACTAATATAAGCTTTCAGTACTTAGATTATCTGGCAACAGGATGGTTGCAACAATCAACAAGTTCAATCACATTTTGTTTGCGGGTAAAAAATAATCGGGTAATTAATATTCCCTGTCGCTTTTGATATGGCAATAACGGCATGCAAATGCAATCAATCAATTTTTTAAAATATCCTTCTTAAACACTAATATCTCATCTCATAAATCAGAGTATCAGTCATTGCTTATCTTTGAGGGTAATGCAACATCTTAAAGCAATCAATCATTATTTCTGGAAGTATAAATCCCGGCTATTGTTGGGTATTATTTTTATTATCGCATCTAACTATTTCAGAATACTAACACCACAGGTATCGGGTTATGTTATAGATAAAGTAGAACAGGCAATTGCAGCACAAAATAATTCTTCTGTAATTGGTAAAGCCAGAAGCAGCCAATATAATTGGTTGGTTGAAGTATTAATACATCAATTTGAATCAGGAAATAACACACTTAAATCTAATGTTATTTTTTGCGGTATAACACTGTTGGTTCTTGCGATTTTAGGCGGATTGTTCATGTTTTTAATGCGGCAAACTATTATTGTAATGAGCCGCCATATTGAATTTGACCAAAAGAATGAAGTATATAAACACTACCAGCAATTAGATACCCAATTTTATAAAATGCACAGTACTGGCGATTTAATGAATAGAATTGCAGAAGATATTAGTCGTGTTAGAATGTACACCGGGCCTGCAATTATGTATATTACCAATCTTGTAGCTACCATAGGTTTCAGTTTATATTTCATGTTTAACGAGAATTGGCGATTAACAGCTTATGTGCTTTCCCCTTTGCCAATTTTGGCCATCACTATTTATTATGTAAATATTATTATTCATAAAAAAAGCGAAAAAATTCAGGCATTATTATCAGATTTAACAACAGCAGCACAAGAATCATATTCAGGTATTCGTGTAATTAAATCTTTTGTTCAGGAGAAAGCAATGTTTTCATTCTTTTCTAAAAAAAGTGAAGAGTATAAAAACAGTGCTGTTAGTTTGGCAAAAGTTGAAGCTGTTTATTTTCCTACAATGGCATTGTTAATTGGGTTGAGTAATATTCTAACAATTGCAATTGGTTGTTATTATTTAATTACGCATCAATACAATGTAACGGCAGGAACCATTTTAGAGTTCGTTATTTATATCAACATGCTTACATTCCCGGTAAGTGCAATCGGTTGGACAGCGAGTATGATTCAACGAGCATCTGCATCTCAAAAAAGGTTAAACGAGTTTTTACAAACACAACCATCCATAAAAGATAAAGATGTTGTAGCCGATAAAGTAAAAGGAGATATTGTTTTTAGCGATGTTCACTTCACTTATCCGCACACAGGTATTACTGCATTAGATCACTTTAATTTAACTATTAAAGAAGGAGAAAAGGTTTTATTACTTGGTAGAACAGGTAGCGGAAAATCAACACTGGCTCAACTTTTATTACATTTTTACGAACCTCAGCATGGCTCGGTTTCTATCGGTAATAAAAATATTCAGCATATTCCTTTAAGAAATTTACGCGAACAGATAAGTTATGTACCGCAAGATGTTTTTTTATTTAGCGATACAGTAGCAAATAACATTAGGTTTGGTGTTGGAGAAAGCGGATCGATGGAACAAGTTAAACAAGCTGCTTCTTTTGCAAGTGTACACAACGAAATACTTGGTTTTAAAAAGCAGTATGATACGATGATAGGAGAACGGGGCGTTACATTAAGCGGCGGGCAAAAGCAGCGTATTTCTATTGCCCGTGCCCTACTTAAAGACCCTGAAGTAGTAATTTTTGATGATTGTTTAAGTGCAGTGGATGCAAATACAGAAAATACGATTGTTCAAAATTTAAGTAAATTTCTACACGGCAAAACAGCTTTAGTTATTACACATAGAATATTTTCAACATTTAAATTCGATAAAATTGTAGTGTTAGATGAAGGCAAAATTGATGAAGAAGGCACACATGAAGAATTATTGCGAAATAATGGTTACTATGCAGAGTTGTATACAATGCAGACTGCAGAAGGTGTTCATTAAAAATTAAAGATTGTTAAATAAAGTTCTGATTCAAAATTTTGGCAATTCCGAAACAATACTATATTTGCTACTCAATTTAAAAAAGGAATTAGTAACTTAAATTTAATTAACTGTGGCGTACGAGAATAACGACAAGAAACTGGAAAGTGTTTACAGTAAAAGAATCAGAGCCGGAAAAAGAAGAACTTATTTTTTCGATGTAAGAGCAACACGTGGTAATGACTATTACTTAACTATTACCGAAAGCAGAAAACGGTTTGATGATAATGGTTACGACAGGCATAAGATCTTTTTA
>Ga0182038_10000267_pt1 | contig 26223 bp, 17 predicted proteins | sample sta12Can44000108_FD_125976 | JGI IMG/M metagenome (GOLD analysis project Ga0182038, IMG submission 125976) | Lab enrichment of tropical soil microbial communities from Luquillo Experimental Forest, Puerto Rico - statanox.12C.anox.44.000.108 | ecosystem: Environmental > Terrestrial > Soil >...
AGTTTAGCAACAGGCGTAACGGCACCGGTGCGTCCTACCTGAAATTCTACGTCTACTAATTTTGTTGTTGCTTGCCTTGCTTTAAACTTAAATGCAATTGCCCAACGCGGGTGATGTGTTGTCATTCCCATTTTTTCCTGCAGTGCAAATTCATTTACTTTAACAACCATACCATCTATTTCGTAAGGCAATTCATCTCTCAATACTTCAAAATCGTGTACATGTTTTATCACTTCTTCAATTCCTTTTACCACTTGCTTTTCTTTTTGAGGAGAGCGAAAACCGCATTCCCAAAGCATTTGTAAAGATGCATCGTGAGTGGTTAGCGGTGAATGGAGAGTTGATGAATCTGCAATTTCCGGTTTGCGGTTAACGTAATAACTGATATGATATAAAAAAGCTTCCAAATTTCTTTTGGCAACATCTTTGGGATCTTTCATTCTTAAACTGCCCGAAGCTGCATTTCGTGGGTTGGCAAGTGGTGGCAGATTTTGTGCAGTTAACCAGTCGTTATATTTTTTAAAAGATTCCTTGCTGATTAATACCTCGCCTCTTATTTCAATCTGCTGAATTCCATATTCAGAGAAAGGAGCAGATAAAGGAATGGAACGAATCTGTTTTATGTTATTGGTAATGTCTTCTCCTTCAACACCATCGCCTCTTGTAGCGGCCCTCAATAATGTATCGTTTTCGTATATTAAAGAAATACTGGCACCATCGAATTTTGGCTCAATACAATATTCAATTTCATTCAGTTCTGCAAGTTCTTTTGCTTTTCTATCCCAATCTATCAAATCTTCTGCATTGTAACTGTTCTCTAAACTTAGCATGGGTACAAGGTGCTGCACTGTTTCAAACCCTTTGTTTAAGCTACTACCTACGCGTTGCGAAGGAGAATCTATTGTAATTAATGCAGGATTTTTTTGTTCAATGTTTAGCAATAATTTGTATAAACAATCGTATTCATAATCGCTAATCAACGGATCGTTCAGCACATAATACCTGTATTCGTGAAAACGAAGAACAGCTTTTAATTGTTCCAGAACAGAAGGGCTAATTTCTCCATCCTGTTGTATGCTCAAAAAATTAGTTGTTGCTTGCTGAAGTGTAGTGATGTGTTGACTGTTATACATATCTTGGTTTAGATGATAAAGTTAAATGTAAGAGCGCAATTTATTTATTATGTAAAATATACACGATGAATAAAAAATCGTTTAACTTGCATTTTCGTTATAAAAGTTGCTTGCATTTATTATACTACTACCGGAAGTTAAAACAGCCTGTATGAAACGAGAGGAAAACATTTTGACCAGAAACAGAAATGGCCAGTTAATTAAAGACCCTGCAAAACTTATTGCTGCATACCCCCAAGCACCGTTGACTGTAGATTGTGTTATTTTTGGATTTGAAGAAAATGAACTGAAAGTATTGTTGATTAGAAGTGATTTGGAAATGTATAAAGGCCTATGGACATTATTGGGCGATAATTTGCAGGATAACGAAGAACTGGAAGATGCAGCATACCGGGTATTAAAAGCACGTACCGGAATGGATGATGTATACTTAGAGCAGGTGAAAACATTCAGTAATCCGTTGCGCCATCCGGGTGGCAGGGTTATTACAGTAGCCTATTGTTCTTTATTGAATATTCAACACCACGAATTAAAAATTCATGCCAATGAATTACATTGGCATAGCTATAATTCAATTAAAGAAATGGGGTTCGATCATAAATTGATTTTAGATACTTGCTATAAATGGTTGCAAAAAAGAATACAGGAACATCCGTTGGGATTTAATTTATTGCCGGATAAATTTTCTTTGCGTGAACTGCAAAATTTATACGAAGCTATTTTAGGTGTAACGCTAGACAGGCGGAATTTCAGGAAAAAATTTGCTTCGATGAATTTATTGATTGATACAGGCGAAATTGAAGAAGATGTTCCGCATCGTCCTGGTAAATTATATAAATTCAATTTTGAAAAATATGAAAAAAATAAACGGAAATGGACAGGGATTGATTTCTAGGCACTAATTATAAAACTTGCCTTACATGAAAATTTTTGTTTCCGGCCTTTTCCTAACGACCATCTTGCTTGTTTGATAAAATAAAAACAACTCTTACCGGAAAATATACATGGGTATGCTGCATTTGCAGATTATATAATATCGGCATGGGCACTCAGCTATAAAATAATGAAGTAGAAAGGAAAAGTTATTTCGCCGCCGCTATAATACAACAGACATAACAAGAGTGAGAAAGACCAGTGTTTATACCTTTTTTGATACGCTTTTTCGTTTCTTTTTTTTAAACACTGTAAACAGAAAAAAATACATCGAAAAAAATTTCGTAATTGTGTAAAAAATACACATATTTGCAATCTAATGTGTAATTTTAACACATTCTGAAAACGTTTGCGACTTATTTGCTTTATGAAAAAGATCAGAAACCTCTTGTTTTTTATTTTTTTTGCTACTACGGCAAAAGCACAGCTTTTAAGTTGGTCTCCTTCTTTTATAACAGATACATCATCTTCAGTTACTATTACTTGCGATGCAAGTCAGGGTAACCAAGGGTTATACAATTACGCAACCACTTCGGATGTTTATGTGCATATTGGTTTAATAACAACTGCAAGTACTTCTACAACAGATTGGAAACATGCTCCTTTTACATGGGGAACAACAACGGCAGCGGCAAAAGCTACTTATTTGGGAAATAATAAATGGCAATATACATTTACAGGGGGTATCAGAACTTTTTTTGGTGTTACAGATGCTAATGAAAAAGTTTTAAAGATTGCCATTTTATTTAGAAATGGTGATGGAAGCAAGAAGCTTGCAAATATTGACGGATCGGACATGTTTGTACCTGTTTACGGTGCAGCATCTGCTTCAAATTTACTGGTACGGTTAGATGTGCCAGCCCGTCAACCACTGTACACGCCAATATTGGCACCTATTACGAAAGCTGTTAACGATAATGTTGCTATTACTGCAAATGCAAATCAAAATACCACAATCACCTTGTTTTATAATGGCACTCAAGTAGGTTCTGCTGCAACAAATGTTCAAACGGCTTCTGCAACGGCAACAGCCACTGTAGGTACACAAACAATTGTTGCAAGAGTTACTAACGGAACAACAACAGCATCGGATACAGCTACATTTTACGTATCGTCTTCCAATACATTTTTACCATTACCAACAGGTGTTGCAGATGGTATTAATTATGAGACCGGAGATACTTCTGCTATTCTCGTTTTATATGCACCCAAAAAATCTCAGGTAATTGTTATTGGAGATTTTAATGATTGGACGCAAAGTGCCAAGTATCAAATGAATGAAACACCGGATAGTTTAAGGTATTGGGTAAGAATAACAGGCCTAACACCCGGAGTAGAATATGCGTATCAATATGTAATTGATGGTTCGTTGGTATTGGCCGATTATAACACAGAAAAAGTGTTGGATAAAAGTAATGATCCATATATTCCTTCTGCAACATACCCTAACTTAAAATCTTTTCCGGCAAAAGCCTCTGGTAATTTGGTAAGTATCTTGCAAACAGCCAAACCGGTATATACATGGCAGGCTGCCAATTATACGAGGCCCGATAAAAGAAACCTTGTTATTTACGAATTATTGGTAAGAGATTTTGTTGCAGCACAAAATTATCAAACCATAAAAGATACGTTAAGTTATCTAAAAAGATTGGGAATAAATGCAATTGAATTAATGCCTGTTAATGAGTTTGAAGGCAATGATAGCTGGGGCTATAATCCAAGTTTTTATTTTGCTCCGGATAAATATTATGGAACCGAAACTGCATTAAAACAATTCATTGATGCATGCCATCAACAAGGTATTGCAGTAATTATGGATATGGTAATGAACCATTCTTTCGGTTCATCGCCAATGGTTCAAATGTATTGGGATGCTACTAATAATATTCCCGCTGCAAACAGCCCATGGTTTAATCAATATGCTACACATGCTTATAATGTAGGCTATCAGTTCAATCATCAAAGTCAGGCTACCATTGATTTTCGTAACCGTGTAATTAAACATTGGTTAACAAAGTATAAAATAGATGGTTTTAGATGGGATTTAGCAAAAGGGTTTACACAAACCAATACCTGCGATGCCACAGGCAATAATTGCAATGTTACAGCATGGGGGAATTATGATGCAGGAAGGGTAGCAACCTGGAAGAATATTTACGATCAAATACAGGCACAATCTGCAGGTGCCTATTGTATATTGGAAATGTTTGCAGATAATTCAGAAGAAAAAGTAGAGTCTGATTATGGAATGATGTTATGGGGTAACCTGAATTATAATTATAATCAGGCAACTATGGGTTATTTAACCAGTTCTGATTTAAGCTATGGCATCTATACGAACAGAGGTTGGGCACAACCTAATTTGGTTACTTATCAGGAAAGTCATGATGAAGAAAGACTGATGTATAAAAATATTCAGTTTGGTAATGTAAGCGGTTCGTACAGCATAAAAGATTTAGCAACCGGATTAAAAAGAAATGCAATGGCTGCGGCTTTCTTCGCACCAATCCCCGGCCCTAAGATGATTTGGCAGTTTGGCGAATTAGGATATGATTACAGCATTAATACTTGCAGCAACGGAACAGTTGATGCCAGCGGTGCCTGCCGTTTAACTGCAAAGCCTGTTAGATGGGATTATTATACCGATGCTAACAGAAAAGCATTGTTTGATGTATACTCAAAATTATTTGCTTTAAGAAATAACAAAAACTATATAGGAACATTTACTACAGGTAATATTACCTATAACCTTTCCGGATTATTTAAAACATTAACCGTAACAAGCGATTCGTTAAATATTGTTGTAATGGGCAATTTCGATGTTTCCAGTCAAACCGGTACCGTAACATTTCCTTATGCCGGAACATGGTATAGTTATTTAACCGGAACAACACGCAATGCCACAGGTGCTGCTGAAAGCATAACACTTGCTCCCGGAGAATATTATGTATATACCAACAGGAATGCAAACGGAGCGGTGGTAACTGCTGTTAATGCGCCAACAACCAACGATTTAAGTACAATGCAAATTAGCATCACCCCCAATCCTGTTCAGTCGGTTGCAACTGTTCAATACACTCTTTCAGAAAGTGGTAATGTAAATGTTAGTGTGTTGAATATGGAAGGCAAAAAATTATGCGATGTTTTTAAGGGGTTCAAAACAAAAGGTATTCAAACAGTACTATTAAATAACAGCACATTATTTTCAACCGGGCGGGCAAACGGAGTGTACCTGCTGCAAGTAGAGGTAAACGGCAAAAGAAAAGTTGAGAAGTTTATTGTTATAAAATAAAAACAATAAATGCAACGAAGACTAACTAATGTTTGTCAGTATATGTGTAAAAAGTACATGTTTGAATTTTTGAAGAGAAGACTATCTGGATCAATATATATGAGTAAAAATTTTACATGTTAAACAAGTAAACTACCAACTATGAATGTTAAACGATTGTTTGTAGCGATGATTTTACCGCTGGTATTTTTAGCATTACCAGCTTTATCGCAAGACAAGCTTGTTACCGGTAAGGTAACAGATTCTAAAGACGGAAGTGTCCTTCAAAATGTAACCGTTACGGTAAAAGGCACAACTGTTATTACACAAACCAATGCCGCCGGTATTTTTAAAATTAAAGTACCTGTATCTGCAACAACATTAGTAATCAGCTCGGTTGGCTACGGCTCGCAAGAAGTAGCAATTGCCGGAGGTGATATTGCAGTTAAATTAAATCCTACAAGTGCATCTTTAAATGATGTGATTGTAATTGCGTATGGCACTAAGAAAAAGAGTGATCTAACAAGTGCTGTAACTTCTGTTTCTGCAAAAGATTTTCAGAAAGGTGCCATTGCTTCTTCAGAGCAATTGTTACAGGGTAAAGTTGCCGGTTTGCAAGTTACTACAGGCGGTGGTTCTGCAGGCGGAGGAAGTACCATCCGAATTCGAGGAGGATCATCTTTAAATGCAAGCAATGATCCATTAATTGTTATTGATGGAGTTCCTGTTGACAATAATAGTTTACCAGGATCAGGTAATTTATTGAATACCATTAATCCAAATGATATTGAGTCAATGAGTGTTTTAAAAGATGCATCTGCAACTGCATTGTATGGTTCAAGAGCTTCCAATGGTGTAATATTGGTAACTACTAAAAAAGGTGCAAAGGGAAAAATCAAATTCAATTTCAATTCTCAACTTTCAGTTAGTGCGATATCAAAAGAAGTAAGCGTATTAAACGGAGATCAAATAAGAGACATTATTAATGCTGACGCATCTGTTTCCGGTAGTAATACATATAAAAATCTTTTGGGAAAAGCGAATACAGACTGGCAGAAACAAATTTATCAGGAAGCAATTGGTTTTGATAACAATATCAGTGCAACAGGATCTGTTAAAAACATCCCTTTCCGTTTATCATTGGGTTATTTAGACCAACAAGGTATTTTGCTAACAGACAAATTTAATCGCATATCAACGGCTTTAAATTTATCTCCGAAATTTTTTAACGATCATCTTTCTGTTAATGTTAATGTTAAGTATTCTAATACAAAAAACAATTTTGCTAATCAGGATGCAGTAGGTGCAGCAGCAAGCTTCGACCCAACTCAAGCAGTGATGGACGCTACTCACGGTGGCAGATGGGGTGGATATTACGAGTGGTTACAACCTGGTACAACTTTACCAATGGATTTAGCTACACGTAATCCGGTTGCTTTGTTAGAATTGAGGCATAACAGTTCTAACGTAAATAGAGTTATTGGGAATATGCAATTAGATTACAAACTGCATTTCTTCCCCGATTTGCATATTCAGGCTAACCTTGGTATGGATAATGCAAGTGGCAGTGGTAATGATAATAAAGATTCTATCATGGCTACTGATTATAAAACTGCCGGTAGTTATGCTTATTATAAACAAAGTAAACAGAATACACTGGCCGAAGTTTCCTTGTTTTATACCAAGGATATCAAAAGCATAAGAAGTAAGGTAGATGCCTTATTGTTACATGGTTATCAAGATTTTGTAACTAACGTAAATAACTATCCTTCTTACGGTCAAAATGGTGTGGTAATTGCTAATTCGGTTCCAACCTACGCAACAGATAAGCCGGAATATCGCTTGGAATCTTATTTAGGGCGTATTAACTATTCTTACGATAATAAATATTATTTAACTGCATCAGTACGTAGGGACGCCAGTTCTAAATTCTCTCCTGCTACAAGAGTTGGTTATTTCCCTGCAGTATCAGCAGCTTGGAAACTAAAGGAAGACTTCTTTAGGAATTCAGGTATTGTTAGTGAATTAAAACTTCGTGGAAGCTGGGGTGTTACAGGTCAGCAGGATATTAGTGGAACAGGCGGTAGCTTCAACCCATTATATCCGTATTTACCGGTATATTCTTTAAGTAATTCAGCTGCACAATATCAATTTGGTTCTGTTTATTATAACTATTTACGTCCAGGTGCATTTGACCCTAATATTAAATGGGAAACAACAACAACTTCTAACTTAGGACTTGATTTTGGATTCTTTAATAACAGAATCACAGGTTCTATTGAAGTGTACAAAAAAGAAACAAAAGATTTATTAAGTGTTGTACCTCAAGCTCCCGGTCGTAATTTCGATATCTCTATTGTAACTAATATTGGTAATTTAGAAAATAAAGGAGTTGAGTTTGTATTAAATACTACTCCTGTTAAAACCAAAGATATTACATGGGACTTTGGATTTAATATTGCTTATAATGATAACAAGATTACTAATCTTGGGCCAAGCACTACAGCTATTTCAACAAGTAATATATCAGGCGGTACTGGTAATCAGATTGGTGTATTGGCTGTTGGTTATGCTCCATTTGCTTTCAATGTTTACAAACAGATTTATGACCCTGCAACCAACAAGCCAATTGAAGGTTTGTATGCCGACAATAACAGAGATGGTGTAGTTGATTCTAAAGATCAATACTATTATAAAAAACCGGCAGCCGATGTTTTATTAGGCATCAATACACAATTTAGTTATATTAAATGGACATTGGGGGTAGCTGCCCACGGTGCTTTTGGTAATTATTTATACAACAATTTCAACTCAAACAGAGGTGTGGTTCGTGCTATTAAAGATCCGAACATCTTCATTGCAAATGCGAGTGCCAACTATTTACAAACAGGCTTTACAAATAACCAGTATTTATCAGATTATTATATAGAAAATGCTTCTTACCTGCGAATAGATAATATTAATATTGGTTATAATGCCGGAAAAGTATTTAATCAAAAAGCAACCTTGCGTGTAAATGCAAGTGTTCAAAATGTTTTGGTAATTACCAAATATTCTGGATTAGATCCTGAAAACGCGGATGTTCATGGAATAGATAATGTAATTTATCCACGTCCCCGCATTTTTTCATTGGGTTTAAATCTTGATTTTTAATTCAATAAATCTTTTTGTATGATAAGTAAAAATTTTAAAATAATAATTCTTGGCTTTGTAGCGGTAGTTACTGCTGCATCGTGTGCTAAGAAACTGGATTTGTATCCGGTAAACGATCTTACTTCTGTGCAAGTATATTCTACTGCTGCAGGATATACAGAAGTATTGGCCAAAATTTACGGAGGTCTTGCTTCTGGTGGTAATCAGGGCCCGGCCGGACAACCAGATATAAGCGGTGGTTTAGACGAAGGCTCTCAAATCGCATTTATTCGCCCCTTCTTTAATTGCGAAGAACTGCCAACAGATGAAGCCGTTTGTGCTTGGAATGACCAAACTATTCATGATTATCATAATTTATCTTTTACTAGTTCAGACCCTTTCTTAAAAGGAATGTATGCCAGACCAATTTATAACGTTACTCTGGCTAACGAATACCTAAGAAATTCTACAGATGCTGCTGTGGCTGCTAACGGCATAACAGGTACAGATGCAACAAGCATCAAAAATTCAAGAGCTGAAGTACGTTTTCTACGTGCATTTAATTATTGGATAATGATGGACCTTTTTGGTAATTCTACATTTATTACAGAAGCCGATCAGATTGCTGGTGGTATGCCATCCGAAATTAAAAGAGCTGCTTTATTTAATTATGTTGTTGGTGAATTAAGAGCAATTGACGCTGATTTAATGCCGGTAAAAACAAATGTATATGGAAGGGTAGATCAAGGTGCGGCATGGGCATTATTGGCTCGTATATATCTTAATGCAAAAATATACACAGGAACACCTCATTACGATAGCGCTATTTATTATGCATCTAAAGTAATTGGTGGTGGTTATTCTTTGCAACCAAGTTATGCTAAATTATTTATGGCGGATAATGATAAGCAAAAGAACGAATTCATTTTTGCTATTCCAATTGATGGTGCCAATACACAAGGATATGGAAATACTACTTTTTTTGCACATGCAGCATCAGGCTCTGAAGCACAAACCGATTATGGTGTTACAGGTGGCGGATGGTCTGGTTACAGAGCTACTACAGGCTTAAGTAATTTATTTACCGATCCGTCAGGAGCTACAGATAAGAGGGCCATGTTTACAACATCTGCATATGCAGCAACGCCTGCTGTATTTGCTATTAACGATGTAAGTAGTTTTGACCAAGGTGTACACGTAAAGAAATATGTAAATATCAGATCTGATGGTGCTAAAGTAAACGACCCTACAGGCTATTTTGCAGATATTGATTTCCCTGTTTTTCGGTTAGCTGAAATGTATCTTATTTATGCGGAAGCTACACTTCGTGGCGGCACAGGCGGCACTACAGCGCAAGCCTTGAATTATTTAAATTTAATCAGAGCAAGAGCTTATGGTGGAACTACAACGGGTCAATTACAAGCCAGCGATTTAACCTTGCAATTAATACTTGATGAAAGAGGACGTGAATTATACTGGGAAGGGCATCGCAGAACCGATTTAATCAGGTACGGATTGTTAACAACCGGCACTTATATATGGCCATGGAAAGGTAATGTTTCTTCAGGCACTGCAGTAGATAGTAAGTATAACCTTTTCCCTATCCCGGTTTCTGTTTTATCTGCAAATCCTAACCTTACTCAAAACCCAGGTTATTAATATTAAATATTAAATTTTTTTATATGAAAATATTATTCTCAAAACTCCTTTTTATAAGTGCTTTGGTTTTCTTATTAAGCTCTTGTCAAAAAGATCAAGCTGTAGAATACTTTCAGGGCGGCACTGCTCCTGTATTAACAGCAACGCCAACAGGTACAATACCTTTGTCTAGTGCTAATAAAGCTACAGTGGAGGTAACTTTGGCCTGGACTAATCCTAATTATCAAATGGCATCAGGAATCAGTTCCCAAAATGTTAGTTATGTTTTAGAAATTGATACATTGGGTGCTAATTTTACTAATCCTAACAAAGTATCTTTTGGTGTTACTTCAGACTTAGGCATCGCTTTTGTTGATTCTGTTCTAAATGCAGCCTTATCTAATTCTTTGTTGTTAGCAACAGGAGTAAAACACACTATACAAATGAGGGTTATCAGCACTATTAATTCTGTTGCTGCTACCAAATTGGTTTCTAATGTGCTTCAATTCTCTGTAACGCCATGGTCTCCGCCACCTACAGTAACTCCTCCTACTTCAGGAACATTATTCTTAGTTGGTAGTGCAACAGCAGGTGGATGGAACAATCCAGTTCCTGTACCAAGCCAACAGTTTACTAAAGTAAGTACAACTTCATATACAATTACGGTTGCATTAACCGGAGGTCAGGAATTTTTGTTTATTCCTGTAAACGGAGATTGGTCTCATAAATTTGCTTGTAACAAAACAACAAACCCTCCATCAGGAGAAACAGGTGGTGTTTTTGGATATGATTGGAGCGACAATTTTCCAGGTCCTTCAGCAAGCGGTACTTATAAAATAGATGTTGATTTTCAACATGGTAAATATACTGTTACCAAACAATAAATTTTAAAAGATAGAATTGATAAATACTCTTTTATTAATTCATTCAACTAAAAAAAAACTTATGAAATATTTATTAAAAATAAGCTTGTTTGTTGTAACGCTGGTGGCAGTTTTAACTTCTTGCGATAAAGTAGGCAAACTGCCTTTTTATGCAAACGGAACTGCTGTAACGCTAACCAGCTCGTCTACAAGCATTACTCCGGCTCCCAGCGATTCAAATAAGGTTGTAGTTACTTATTCATGGACAAATCCTAATTACGCTACAGATTCTTCAACAGAAAAATTTATTGTTGAAATAGATTCTACCGGACGTAATTTTTCAAAAGAAATTACAAGAACGGTTATAGGAAAACTTAACCTTTCTCTTACAGGAAACCAATTAGATAGCATTTTGGCTGCATTTGGATTTACACCGGGGCAAACATTTAGTTACGATTTAAGAGTTACATCTTCTTACGGAAATAATAACCAACAGCTGAAGTCTAATGTAATTACAGTAAAAATTACATCCTTTTTAGTGCCAATTACATTAACACCATCATCAACAAATGCTATAACATTAGCTGTTACAAATGCCAACCAACAGGCTATAGGATTCAGTTGGAATAATAGCCCTTATGGTGCAAGTACTATCAATTATGCTTTACAGTTTGATGTTGTTGGCGGTAACTTTGCTTCACCTCAGGTTATTAAATATGGTACTGCATTAACTTCCGGCATTTTGGTGAACGATTTAAATAATGCAGCAATTGCAGCAGGCATTTTAGGAGGAACTACTAAAAACTTAGAATTCAGATTGGTAAGCTATTTGGGTACAACATACACCACGCCATTAGTATATTCAAATGTAGTAACCATTAGTACAACTACTTTTACTCCAGTACCTCCGGCATTGTATATTGTAGGGGATGCTACACAGGGTGGCTGGAGCAATCCTGTGCCTATACCTTCTCAACAGTTCACACGTTTAGATGCTGTTTCTTATGGTATTGTAGTTAACCTTACAGCAGGTAAAAGTTATTTGTTTTTACCTGTAAATGGAGATTGGGGTCATAAATATGGTGGTGCAAGTGCAACAGGCGGTGCTTTATTAACCGATGGAGCAGTACCGAGTTCAAATACACCGGCACCGGCAACAACTGGTACTTATCAAATTATAGTAAACTTCCAAACAGGTACTTATACTGTTACAGCTGTTACAACTGCAATCCCAAGTAATTTATACATTGTTGGAGATGCGACTGACGGTGGTTGGGCCAATCCGGTGCCTGTACCTGCCCAGCAGTTTACACAAATAGATGCCTCTTCATTTGGTATTATTGCTAATTTACAGGCAGGTAAAAGTTATTTGTTTTTACCTGTAAATGGAGATTGGAGTCATAAATATGGCGGTACCAGTGCAGCAGGAGGAACATTGTTGGCCGATGGTGCAGTTCCGGGCTCAAATACACCGGCACCTGCAACAACCGGTTTATACCAAATTATTGTAAACTTTGTTACAGGCACCTATACTGTTACACCGTTTACAGGAGTTACACCGGTTCCAACCAATTTGTTTATTGTTGGAGATGCAACAGCCGGTGCTTGGAATAATCCTGTGCCAACGCCATCTCAACAATTTACTCGTGTAAGCCTTACCGATTTCCAAATAACACTTCCGTTAACAGCGGGTAAAAGTTATTTGTTTTTACCTGTAAATGGAGACTGGAGCCATAAATATGGCGGTACCAGTGCAACAAGTGGAACAATATTATACGATGGTGCAGTACCGAGCTCAAATACACCGGCACCTGCAACAACCGGTACCTATTTAATTGATGTTAATTTTGCTACAGGAGTTTATACACTTACAAAGCAATAAACATAATGTAAAGAAATTCATTCATATATGGTAAACTAAGAGCGACAATCTTTTTGTCGCTCTTATGTTTTTTATAATACATAGAATTCAATAGATATCATCTATAAAACATTTCTTACTTTGCAATACATTAAATTTTTACCATGTTGTATTCAATGACAGGATTTGGCCGCACAGAAGAAGCTATTAATGAAAGAACATTTTTAGTAGAAGTAAAATCACTTAACGGAAAACAATTTGATTTGCGTTTGCAGTTACCTGCTTTATTAAAACCATTTGAGTTTGAAGTAAGAAATTTATTAAACGAAAATTTAGAGCGTGGCAGTGTTGAGTGCATTATTAATATAAAACAGAATGGTGCAGCAAAGCCTGTTGTAATTAATACGGAATTATTAAAAGCCTATTATCAATCTGTAATGACTGTTGCAGATGAGTTAAATGCAGATACTAATCAATTATTATCTGCCATTCTTCGTTTGCCGGAAGTGGTAGTAAATGCAACAGATGTATTGAGTGAAGAAGAATGGAGTCGTTTTAAAACTGTTTTTATAAATGCACTAAACCAGATTAACGAACATAGAAGAAAAGAAGGTGAATCTTTAGAGGCAGACCTTTTACAAAGAATGAATAACATAGAAGCTTTGCAAAAGAATATTAGTGCTATTGAACCGGTACGTCGGCAAAAAATAAAAGACGGTATTGTTAAAGTATTGGAAGATAATGTTGGAAAAGATAATTACGATCCTAATCGTTTAGAACAGGAATTGATTTATTATATTGAAAAGATTGATATTAGTGAAGAGCAAGTTCGGTTAACAAACCATCTGGAGTATTTCAGGTCTGTATTAAAAGAAAAAGATAAAAGCAAAGGCAAAAAATTATCGTTCATTCTTCAGGAAATAGGAAGAGAAATTAATACAACAGGTTCTAAAGCATATGATTCTGAAATGCAGAAAAGTGTAGTGTTGATGAAAGACGAATTAGAAAAAGCCAAAGAACAAGTGCTGAATGTTTTATAAAATTGCAGGATGAAAAAAATTATTTTCTTTTTAATCATAGTAACATTTTTCTGGTCGTGCACAACCAACTTAGGTGTGTTTGAAAAACAGGTGCCGTTTGCAAATCACGAATGGAGCAGTAAAGAAACACCATCATTTAATTTTGAGATAAAAGATACAGGTACAGCTTATAATTTGTTTGTAGTGATTCGCCACGAAGATGCATATCGCTATAAAAATATCTGGTTAAATATCGTTGTAAAAGATCCTGATTCTTCTTATACTATCAAACGCGAATTTCCTTTGTCTGATAATACACGTTGGCTTGGTTCGGGCATTGATGATGTTATTGAGCACCGTATCAATTTCAATTCATTACCCGTAAATCTTAAAAAAGGCAATTATACTTTTACAATACAACAGATAATGAGAGAAGATCCTTTGCAATACGTGCTCAATGCAGGCATTCGTGTTGAAAAAGTAAAATCATGAGCTTTTTTTCCAAACATAAACTCGCAATAATAACAACAGGATATTTTGTATTGCTGTTATATATATTATCAGCATTATTATGGTGGTTTATTGCATTGAATAAACAAAATAATGTAATGGCCAATTTAAGATTATCCGAGATAAAAAAAGATAATCCCGCTTATCCTGTTTTACACGATAAGATTATTAATGAACAAAAAAGAAAAGTTGCACAATACATAGGAGAAGGATCTATCTTCCTGGTATTAATATTGGTTGGTGCCGTTTTTGTTTATCATGCAACAAGAAAACAACTTCGTTTGTCGCACCAGCAAAATAATTTTATGATGGCGGTTACGCATGAACTAAAAACGCCGATAGCTGTTGCCAGATTGAATTTGGAAACGTTGCAAAAAAGAAAGTTAGACGAAGAAAAACAAAATAAACTCATTAATAATACTTTATACGAGGCAGATCGGTTAAATAGTTTGTGTAATAATATTTTATTAGCTGCACAATTAGATGGAGGCATTTATCATTCATCCAAACAGAAAATTAAATTAACAGATTTAATAGACAAATCCGTTCATGAATTTCAAATACATTATCCGCAAAGAAAAATAAATGCTTTAATTGATGATGATATTTATATTTTAGGAGAAGAAGTATTGTTGCAGATGCTGATGAACAATTTAATAGAAAATGCTGTTAAATACTCACCAAGAGACAAAGCAGTTACGATTGAATTGAAAGAAAAAGATGCTATGGCTTATTTATCTGTTATAGACGAAGGTGCTGGTATTGCAGATACGGAAAAGAAAAAAATATTTTATAAATTTTATAGAATAGGAGATGAAAGCACAAGAACAACAAAAGGCACAGGATTAGGTTTGTATTTAAGCAAGAAGATTATGCAGAAACATCGCGGAAAAATTATTGTATCGGATAATATGCCAACAGGCAGTATTTTTACAGCCATATTTAAAATATCATGAACCAAAACGGTATCGCAAATATATTATTGGTAGAAGATGAAGAAAATCTTCACGAGACATTAAAAATGAATCTGGAAATGGAAGGTTACGAAATTACATCGGCCTTTACAGGAACAGAAGCATTAAAAGCTATTGCTAATGAATATTTTGATTTGATTATTTTAGATATTATGCTGCCCGAAGTAGATGGCATAAGCATTACAGAATCTGTAAGGGTAAATAATAACGATGTGCCTATTTTAATTTTAAGTGCCAGAAACTCAAGTGCAGATAAAGTACTGGGTTTAAAAAAAGGTGCAGACGATTATTTAACCAAACCTTTTAACCTGGAAGAATTATTGTTGCGTGTAGAAAAATTAATTCAGAAGAATAAAAAGCTACAGATAAAAGAAACAATTGGCGATACTTATTCGTTTGGTAAATGCGCTATAGATTTTAAAGCGCAGGAAGCTGTTGGTACTAATGCTCAAAAAATTGAATTGAGTAAAAAAGAAACAATGCTTTTAAAATTATTGATAGAAAATAAGGGCGATGTGGTAAGTCGTGAAAAAATTCTGCAATTGGTTTGGGGTTATAATGTATATCCAACAACCAGAACTATTGATAACTTTATTCTCAACTTCAGAAAGTATTTCGAAGAAGATAGCCGCAATCCTGTTCACTTTCATTCTGTTCGTGGTGCGGGTTATAAATACACGGATTAATTTCGATACAAACAAAATAACGCTATTAAGCATTGTTGTGTCACTCACTTGTACGGTTGCCTAAGAAGCAACAAAATCGTAAGTCGGTAATCGCAAGTTAGTATAGTCAATCTATTTTTTCGCCATTCACCTCTCACTTTTTACTTCTTCTCATAATACTTGCCGTTTTTTTTCGTTTTATATTATTACAATTACATTTCATGAGTTTCGAAACCATTATAGATTTTTTAGATCCGGTAAACCGCTATGAACTTTCAGACGATCAAGGTTATAAGGATACACAATTAGGCAGGCATATTGCCGTGTACGAAGAAACGTTTCCCGATATTACAGATGCAGATATTGTTTTAGTGGGCTGCGGCGAAATGCGTGGCGGCGGCATACAGCAAACATATTGCCATGCGGCAGATGCGGTACGCAAACAATTCTACGGTTTATTTCATTGGCATAATACGGTTACCGTTGCAGATATTGGTAATGTAAAACAAGGTGCTTCTTTGCAGGATAGTTATGCCGCATTAAAAACCGTGGTGAAAGATTTAATTGAAGGTGGTAAACGCGTTGTTATTTTAGGCGGCTCGCATGATATTACTTTGGCACAATACAATGCTTATGTTGATTTGGAAAAAATCATAGAAGCTGCTTGTGTAGATGCAAGAATTGATTTGGATATGGACAGTGTTTTGCCTGCCGATAATTTTTTAATGCCAATACTCACCGGCGAACCCAACTTTATTCGCCATTATAACCATATTGGGTTTCAAAGTTATTTTGTTCATCCGCAGATGTTGGAAACAATTGATAAACTTCGTTTCGATTGTTATCGTGTAGGGAAAGTGAAAGAAAATCTGGAAGAAATGGAACCTGCCATTCGCAATGCACAGTTATTTTCTTTTGATGTTGCAGCCATACAAAATGCACATGCACCTGCCAATAAATTAACGCCAAACGGTTTTACCGGAGAAGAGTCCTGCGTATTGATGCAATATGCAGGTATGAGCCCAAACATAAGCAGCATAGGCATTTACGGCTATTCGCCTGAGTTGGATAATAACGATTTAACTGCCAAACAAATCTCACACATGTTGTGGTATTTAATGGATGGTATTCATAAGGGAAAACAGGAAGCAAAGATGAGCGATAAAAATGCTTTCAATGAATTTACAATGGCATTTGCAGAAGTAGAAACTACTTTTTTACAAAGTAAACACACCGGCCGTTGGTGGATGCAATTACCCGATGGCAAATTAATTGCCTGTAGCAAAATAGATTATATAATTGCAGGTAATAACGATATTCCCGAACGTTGGTTACGTGCGATGGAACGCAATTAATTTTTTTGTGGACGGACTTCCGTATCGTCGCTCAACATCGTTGTGTCACTCACTTGTACTGTATAAACCTAGTCAGGCATTTAAAAAATGCCTGACTAGGTTTATATTTATGCGGAAAATGTTGGTATCGGATTTTAATCTACAAATGTTTCTCTTATTACGTTTTTAACTTGCTCCATTTCCTTATCGGTTAACGTTTCAAAACGTTTTACAATTCGTATTCTATCTATTGTTCTAATTTGATCAATTGCAATCCAACCTTTTGATGTATTATGTTTTACTTCTACTCGTGTAGGATATGGTTTTGAACTGCTTGTCATTGGTGCAACTACTATTGTTTGTAAATACTTGTTCATTTCGTTTGGAGATAAAACAACGCAAGGCCTTGTCTTTTTCATTTCACTTCCAATCGTTGGATCAAGATTTACCAATACGATATCATATTGATTTACTTGTTCCATTCTTCAAAGGTTTCATCTTCAAAAACATCATCCATTAAAAGTTGATCGTCTCCGTTGTCGTGCATTTTTTTAAATGCTTTTTCCCAATTTTTTCGAGGTTCCGGTTTGGATTTTAAAATGATATAACCTTTCTCCAAAATTAATTCAACTTTATCGCTGATGCTGTATTTTTCAAGAATAGTCTTAGACAGTCTTATTCCTTTTGAGTTTCCTATATTTATAACGGATAGTTCCATAATCGTATAATTGTTATTACAAAGTAATTACAAAAAATACAAATTTCCAAATTGAAAAACAGAAATTATAAACCCGGTCAGCCATCTAACAGATGCCTGACTTGTTTTATTTTTATGCGGATACAAACTACAAGCATGAGTTAATTATGAGTGATCTGATGAGACACTTGCGGAAGTATACAAAACTCTTCTTTGTTTTCTTCGTACCCTTTGTTGCTTTGTGTGAAAAAAAGTTGCGTAAAGAACTGAACGTACAAGTGAGTGACACAACGAAGCTGAATAAGGTTACTATAGTTGGTTACATAAAAAAAGTATCAGGCACTTGTTAAGTGGCTGATACTTTTTGCAGATTCCTCACCTCGTTCTGAATGACATTACCAAATATGTGTTCGCTGTTCTTTTGGTTTAAACATTTTATCGCTCGGTTTAATTTTAAACGCATCGTACCAGGCATCTATATTAGTGATTGGCGCATTGGCACGGTGAATGCCCGGAGAATGTGGATCGGTTAAAATTAGTTGTGCTTCTGCATCAGGTAAAACATTGTTTCTCCAAACCTGTGCCCAGCTTAAGAAAAAGCGTTGTTGCGGTGTAAAACCATCAATCTTTTTGCCTTTTTTAAATTGTTCTGTTTTAGAGAATGCTTCGTAAGCAATGCTTAATCCGCCTAAGTCTGCAAGGTTTTCGCCCAAGGTTAATTTACCTTTTACATGTATTGTATCCTGTACGGTTAAAGCATCGTATTGTTTTACAACTTCATTTGCTTTGGCAACAAATTTATCAGCATCATCTTTGGTCCACCAATCTTTTAAATTACCAACTGCATCAAACTGACGGCCCTGATCATCAAAACCATGTGTCATTTCGTGGCCGATCACTGCGGCAATACCGCCGTAGTTTACAGCATCATCAGCACCAAAATCGAAGAATGGAAATTGTAGAATCCCGGCAGGGAAAGTAATATCGTTACTGGATGGATTATAAGAAGCGTTGATGGTTGGCGGTGTCATTCCCATTTCTGTTCTGTCAACAGGTTTACCCATTTTATTTACATTGAAATTGTAAAACCAAACACTGCAACTACGAACATTTTTATAGAAATTATCAGCGGTTACTTCAATGCCATCGTAAGTTCTCCATTTATCGGGATATGCAATTTTTTTAACGATAGCATTTAGCTTTTCCAATGCTTTTTGTTTGGTGGCATCACTCATCCAATCCAAACGTTTAATACGATCGGCAAAAGTAGATTGCATGTTGTTCACCAAATTAACCATGTACTCTTTTGCTTCGGGTTTGAAATATTTTTCAACATAAATCTGACCGATTAAATCGCCCAGCATTCTGTCAATTAAACCACTCATTCTTTCCCAACGCGGTGTTGGAACTTTTTGTCCGGTTTGTACTTTTGTAAATTCAAAATCAGCATCAACAAAAGCTTTGCTTAAATAAGGAGCAGCACTTTTAATGATGTTCCATTTTAAATAAGTCTTCCAATCATTCAACGCAACTTCGTTTAACATGCTGTTCACTTTTTTCAAAAATTCAGGATTGCCTGCTAATACACTATCGGCACCTTTAATTTTTGCTTCGCCTAAAACTGAAGCCCAGTTTATGTTTGAAGTGGTTGCACTTAAATCGTTCACTGCAAATTTGTGATAGGTTTTATTAGGGTCACGCATTTCAATACGGCTCATTTGCGCATTAGCCAATGTTGTTTCAATTTTTAAAACAGCAGCAGCACTTGCAGCAGCAGTAATTGCATCTTCACCAACCAATGAAAACATTTTTTGTAAATGAATTTTATAGGCATCACGAATTTTAGTACTGCGTGTATCATCTTTCAAATAATAATCTCTATCCGGTAAGCTGGTACCCCCCTGACCAATTGATGGAATATATACCATTACATTTTTTCTGTCTGGGCCAACATTCATTCCAAATAAAGGGCTGCCTAAGCCATTAACACGCATATTGGTTACCTCGTGCAAAACATCGGTAATACTTGCAAGGTTGTTTATTCTTTCTAAATCTGCTTTAATAGGTTCGTAACCTTTTGCTTCGATAGCAGCACTGTCCATTCCGCTTTTATAAAAATCTCCGATGATTTTTGTTTTACGATCCGGACTAGTTGCTTTAGTTGCATCGTTTAATAAAGTTTGTAAACGATTAGAACTTTCCTGGCGTAATTCATCAAAACTGCCCCAACGGGTTTTTGAAGCAGGCACGGGATTATTTTTTATCCATGAACCGTTGGCATATAAATAAAAATTATCGCCGGGTTTAAAAGATACATCCATGTTGGCTTTATCAATGTACTTTTTGGGTTCGCTCTTTTTTTGCGGTGTTTTGTTTTCTTGTGCCGTTATGGTTGATAAGTTAAAAGCAACACAACCCATCAATAACAACACCTGATTTTGTATTCTCATTATAATTAGTTTTGAAGAACTTTAAAATTAAAGCAACAAACCAAATTAGCCTTGTTTTGTTGATGAATGGATGAAAAATATATTAAACAGATGAAAAACACGAATCGAATATTCATTTCCTGTATTGTGATGGTTTTACTTGCTTCCTGCAGCATTCAAAAGAAGATAGCCAAAGAAGCCAAGCATGATATTTTAAATGATTCTAATTTTGCTGCAGCCCATATAGGTATTGCACTGTACGATGTGGCGGCTAATAAATTTGTTTATAATTATCAGGGCGAGAAATATTTTATTCCGGCGAGTAATACAAAGATTATGACCTGCTATGCAGCGATGAAATATTTAGGAGATAGTTTGGTAGGATTGCGGTATGTTGATAAAGGAAACGGCACAATTGAAGTAGAAGCAAACGGAGATCCTACGTTCCTGCATCCTGATTTTAAAAACCAACCTGTATTCGCTTTCTTAAAAAGCAAGCAAAATATTTTATTAACTGATAATAATTGGAAAGAAAAGGGATGGGGTTATGGTTGGGCTTGGGATGATTATAACAGCGATTATATGGCAGAAAGAAGCGTAATGCCCGTTTATGGAAATACAGCTCCGTTTAACGCAGAAGGGAAAACCGTTGTTCGTTTTTTTCAAAAAAATGTAATTGGCAATAATGAACAAAAATCGTTCAACATTAAAAGAGAAATAGCGTCAAATCGTTTTATTGTTACAGCTTCTGCAAGAAAATTTACAGCTTCCGATATTCCTTTTTATACTGCGGAAAAAAATCTGATTGCCAATCTTTTGATAGATACACTAAAAACAAAAGTTGAACAAGAACATTTTAAACTTGATCGTTTACCGGATGTTGTAAAAATTCATTCCCAACCCACAGATTCTCTCCTTAAAATAATGATGCACCGCAGCGATAATTTTTTTGCAGAACAAAGTTTATTAATGATAAGCAATGAAAGATTAGGTGTGATGAGTAATGAAAAAATTATTGATACTTTATTGAAAACGGATTATAAAGATTTACCTCAAAAACCAAAATGGGTAGACGGTAGCGGGTTGAGTCGGTATAATTTAATTTCACCGCAGGATTTTGTTGCTGTTCTTGGTAAGATGAAAAGCGAATTTGAATGGAATAGAATTACTACTATCTTACCAACAGGCAACGAAGGAACATTGGCAGGATTATATAAAAATTACGCTGGAAAGATTTACGCCAAAACAGGAACACTAAGCAACAATGTTGCGTTAAGCGGATTTATTACCACCAACAAAAGACATCAATATATTTTTTCTGTAATGGTGAATAATCATCAGGCATCTGCAAGTAGTATCAGGCATGCAATAGAGAACTTTATTGGTTCTGTTATTGAAAAGTATTAATTACACTAATTCAAGCGAATTACACGAATGAAAAATAATGGTCTATAAATTAGATTTGTGTAATTCGCTTGAATTAGTGCAATTATCTGCCAAACATTCTATCCAAATAATCTTCTCTAAATTCCATATAAGTAGGAGCACCTGAAATAGTTGCATTAGGTGTGGTACATTGAAATAATTCTTCTACCAATGTTTGCATTTCTTTTTCAGAAAGTGATTGGCCTGCTTTAATAGCATGTTGCCTGCTCATGCAACGAACCAGCTTTTCTCGTTTGGAAAATTTTACATCACTGCTGAAATGCTTAAATTGTTCCAGCAATAGTTCAACCGAATGTTTCTCGTTGCCCTGTAAAACATCTGCTGGTGTACCTTGAATAACGAAACTATTATTACCAAAGGGTTCTATGCTGTAACCAATGGCTGCTAATTCGGGTAATAAATCGTGCAATAATGCAGCATCGGGTGCAGCCAATTCTAATGTTACCGGGAATAAACTTTTTTGTGTTGGCATTTGTTTGCCATGTGCAGCAACGCTGTAACGTTCGTATAAAATTCTTTCATGTGCCAATTGTTGGTGCACCAACACAAAACCGTTTTGCATCGATGCAATAATGTACGTGTTGTGTATTTGAAGAAATGCTAAAGGCTTATTACTGAAAGCTGAATGCGAAGAAGTTTCATAATCCAATTGCATTAAACTTTCAGCATTAAGCTTTTCACCATCTGCTTTCTGCGTATTGCTTTTTGTAAAAAATTCTTTCCAATCTTTTAATTCACTTTTATCGGTCGGTTCAATAAAATGTGCCTGATTCTTTTGCGTAAATCCTTTGTATAAATTGGATGAAGAAGCAGTATCTTTTTTCTCTTCGGTAAACGGTTTATTTACTGCATCTAAGTTTTGTATCTCTGCATTTAAAGTAAAATCTAATGACGGCGCAATACTAAATTGAGCCAACGCATGTTTTACAGCAGCCTGTACAAAAGCATAAATTATTTTTTCATCTTCAAACTTAATTTCCTGTTTGGTAGGATGAACGTTAATATCAACTTGCGATGGATCTAAATCAATAAACAAAACATAACTCGGAAAACTGTCTTTCGCAATCAAATTATCAAATGCACTATTTACTGCATGATTGAGATACGCACTTTTAATAAAACGATTGTTCACAAAAAAATATTGATCGCCTCTTGTTTTCTTCGCTGTTTCCGGCTTGCCAACAAATCCCGAAATATTTAAATAATCTGTTTCTTCTTTTACACTCACCATTTTGGCATTATAATTATTGCCCAAAATTTGTGTAATGCGTTGCTTTAAACTTCCCGGTTCTAAATGAAAAACTTGCTGACTGTTACTATTGAGCGAAAAAAATATTTGAGGAAAAGCCATTGCCACACGGATAAATTCATCAATAATATGACGCATTTCTGCAGCATTGCTCTTTAAAAAATTTCTACGTGCAGGAACATTAAAAAATAAATTTTTCATGCTGATGCTGGTACCCACACTATATGCACAAGCTTCTTGTTTAATAACAGCACTATTTTCAATTTCAATAAAAGTTCCTAATTCATCATCGGCTTTTTTTGTTTTCATTTCAACCTGAGCAACAGCCGCAATACTTGCCAATGCTTCGCCACGAAAGCCCATGGTTTTAATGCGAAATAAATCGTCAATTTTTTGAATTTTGCTGGTAGCATGACGCTCAAATGCCATACGGGCATCAGTTTCGCTCATGCCTTTACCATTATCAATAACCTGAATTAAATTTTTGCCCGCATCCGAAACAATCAATTGTATTTCTGTTGCGCCTGCATCAACTGCGTTTTCCAGCAATTCTTTCACAGCACTTGCCGGCCGCTGAATTACTTCACCGGCTGCTATCTGGTTTGCTATATTATCGGGTAATAAATGAATAATATCTGCCACTTCATCTTTTTTTTGTAGGGCGGTAAAAATAAACTATTGTACCAAACATAACAATACTATTAAACTTTAGTTGCGTCGCACAGTTGTACTGCAGAAGAAATGGCAACAAGCATAAAGCATAAGGCAATAGGCAAGGAAGCAAAGAGTTGTTTCAAAATATTTCTTTGCGCCGCTTCGAGTTTTTTGTGGCTTCGTGGCATAAAGTACAAGTGTGCGACGCAACTAAAGTTTCATTGAAATACAAATGCCGGTTACATATACAATCATTATTTATTTACGCTAATTCTTAAATTCACTATTCTCACTCCTTTCTCCCTTATTCATCTTACTTTCGCAGTCAAATTTTAGAATTATGCTTAGTGCCGATATTAAAAAAATTGAAAGAGTTTTTTTACCGAAAGATTTTACTGTTACCAATTGGGAAACATTAGAACCTTATTTTAAAGAATTAGTAGACAGAGATATAAATAGTGTAGAAGAATTACAGCACTGGATGAAAGACGTGAGCGAACTGGAAGCTGTTGTAAGTGAAGATGCCTGCTGGCGACAGATAAAAATGACATGCGATACAACAGACCAATCCTTAGAAGATGCATTTACTTTTTTTATGATGGAAATTCAACCCAGAATTCAACCGTATGCCGACGAGTTAAATAGAAAACTAATGCATTCTCCTTTCAGGGCAGGTTTAGATCATGAGCAATATTTTACTTACCTGAGAAGCGTAAAGAAAAATATTGATTTATTCAGAGAAGAAAATATTCCGCTACAGGCAGACTTAAGCGTAATGCAGCAACAGTATGGTGCTATTGCAGGAAAAATGACGGTTGAGGTAAACGGCAAAGAATTTACACTGCAACAGGCAAGTAAATTTTTAGAAAGCCACGACAGAAATTTGCGTGAAGAAGTATACAGAAAAATTCAGCAAAGAAGATTACAGGATAAAGATGCCATGCACGATTTATATTCTAAGCTGATTGAAAAACGTCAGCAGGTTGCAGTAAATGCAGGTTACAGCAATTACAGAGATTATAAGTTTGTTGAATTAGGTAGATTCGATTATACAAAAGAAGAATGCTATCAATTTCACGAAGCAGTAAAATTACATGTGTTGCCTTTAGTAGATAAGATCTATGAAAACAAAAAGAAAAAATTAGGGCTCGATGTTTTAAAACCTTGGGATACTGAAGCAGAACCGGAGGGTGTAAAACCATTGCGTCCGTTTACAACGGGTAAAGATTTGTTAGAAAAATCCATACAATGCTTTAACGAGATGCATCCTTTTTTTGCCGATTGTTTAAAGAAAATGAACGAATTAAAACATTTTGATTTAGAAAGCAGAATCGGTAAAGCTCCGGGTGGATATAACTGCCCGTTGGCAGAAAGTGGTGCTCCTTTTATTTTTATGAATACAGCCGGGCAAATGGGCGATGTAACCACAATGATTCACGAAGGTGGCCATGCTATTCATTCTTTTCTTTCGCATCATTTAGAATTAACTGCATTTAAAGAATACCCCATGGAAATTGCAGAAGTGGCAAGCATGAGCATGGAACTGTTTTCTATGAACCATTGGGAAAGTTTCTTCGATAATGCAGAAGATCTAAAACGTGCCAAAGAACATCAGTTAGAAAGAACCATTACTATTTTTCCGTGGATTGCAACAATAGATAAATTTCAGCATTGGGTGTACAAAAATCCAACCCACACAGTAGAAGAAAGAACAGCAAAATGGTTAGAAATATTGAACGAATTTTCTACCAACGCCATTGATACTACAGGTTTGGAAACGTTTAGAAAAATATCGTGGCAACGCCAGTTGCATTTATTTGAAGTGCCTTTTTATTATATCGAATATGGTATTGCACAATTGGGTGCCATTGGGTTGTGGATGCAATACATTAAAAACCCCCAACAGGCAATAGAAAATTATATCAATGCATTAAGCTTGGGCGGTACAAAAACATTGCCTGAATTGTATGCAGCAGCCGGTTTAAAATTCGATTTTTCGCCGGACTATATAAAAACATTAATGCAATTTGTAAACGATCAGATGGAGCAATTATAAAAAAGTATCAGGTACATATTAAGTGCCTGATACTTTTTTATGTAACCAACTGTATAATCTTATTCAGCTTCGTTGTGTCACTCACTTGTACGGTTTGTTCTGTATGCAACATTTTTTCACACAAAGTGACAAAGGATGCAAAGAAAACAGAGAAGAATTTTTGTAGTCTGGTATACGCCTTCCATCGAATCACTTGTGATTAATTAATGCTTGCGGATTGTATCCGCATAAATATAAACCCAGTCAGGCATCTGCAAAATGGCTGACTGGGTTTATGCAGTACAAGTGTGCGACGCAACGGGAGCGTCCGGTTGGTTTGCAGCTTGTTACAAAAAACTCTATTCTGCTTTTTTCCTTAA
>Ga0182038_10000268_pt1 | contig 26176 bp, 22 predicted proteins | sample sta12Can44000108_FD_125976 | JGI IMG/M metagenome (GOLD analysis project Ga0182038, IMG submission 125976) | Lab enrichment of tropical soil microbial communities from Luquillo Experimental Forest, Puerto Rico - statanox.12C.anox.44.000.108 | ecosystem: Environmental > Terrestrial > Soil >...
GGAGCGGAGCGGACGAGAAGTACGCTCCGCTAGGAGGACTTATTTGGCCAACGAACGAACATAGTTGACCAAATTCCAGAGCTCGTTTTCGCTGATGCGGACACGCTCGAGAGGCATGTGCCCTTTGCCGGTCTTTAGCGAGCAGAAGATCTGGCCGTCTGACATGATTTTCATGCTTTCGGCATTCGTGAAATCGGGCAGCTTGTCGCCCGTGTCGACTTCGCCTTTGCCATTCCCCGTGGCGCCGTGACACATGGCGCAGTCGTAACCGTAATATTTCTTGCCCTGCGCCAGCGATTCAGCCGTGGGTTTGACTGGGTTAACCATGGACTTGACTTCCGCCGGGTTGGAGCACGAGTTGGATGCAGCGTTCTGGGCGAGTAGCGCACCTATGGAGAATAAGAAGAACGCCACAACAACAAAAATACAGAGTTTCCGCATGGCGGCCTCCATCGAAATGATCACCTGCTACGCGGCCACTTTCCCGGGTAGCGGCTAGATTCTACTCCGCCGATAACCAGGATTCTGTGAGCTATGAACATGCCGGGAGTGGCATAGGGCGGCTGCTTGAGATGAAAGCAGGCCGTGAGACAAGCTTCCAGCGGCATTTTGGCTGGAGGCGCAGGCCGGAATCGAACCGACGCATAACGCTTGTGCGGACCTCTCGCGGCGGTTCTGAGCAGTTCATAAGAGTCTCGCTTTGATTGCGTTTTGAGTCACTTACAGGGCAACCCGTCAGCTCCAAAGCCTCCTAAACCGCTACCCGCTACATTTTCCGCTACAGTCCGATCAGGTGAATCCCTCCATTGGACTGGACCGGCAAAATGATACGAGACCTAAGGCACGCCATTCTTCTCGATGCGGTAGAGAAGAACCAAGCATTGTTATCCATACGTCGCAAGTTCAGACGGCAACACAAGCAGTCCCGATGAGTATTAGGCTAGGTCGTTAATTCCTTTCTCTCATCCTTTGTCAGTCCACCAATGTGGGCGCCTCGCCATGTTGCCGAGGCCAAGCTGAAGCCTGACGCTACTCAGAATAGTCCGCCAGCGCCAGCAGAGTCTTTCGCACCAATCGGGAGAAGTTTTAGGACATCACATTCATCGCCTGGCAATTAGGCTTCCTGAGGCACTGCCGAAGCAAGATAATTCACGGCCGGCCGCCAGCTACGTAAGGGGCTACACCAGCCACCAAGTCAGCGCATTGCCGGCGACGACCACAGCAAAAACCCCTACTACAGTCCAGTACAACCACAACTTCCTGGTTCTCGGTCTGCTTATCAGCTTCCAGAACAACCACACCACGATGGCCTTGCCCCAAAGAATTTTCCAGGCCACCGGGTTCCCGGCCGCGTCGGCCAATAAGGGATTGTGCTCCCTGAGCGTGGGGTGAGAGGCGGTGGCACAGATGGTTGTTACCCAGTCGCCCACTTGGAGAACAACCCAAGTTGCAAATAGCGCCAGTTTCTTGCTGGTCAGTTCAGTGAGCATTGGACACTGTCCAGATTTGAGGTAACTACTTCAATCGCCCGTTCCTGGGTTCTTTGAGCCATGTCGGTGTGTTCGGAGGCCATGCTTTCGTTGTTCGGGTTTACACGCTCAACAGAGACTATGAGGGTCAGGCGATACGCACAATGGAGCGAACAACTCACTGCACAATCACCCGTGGAAGGTGGTCAAGGTAGGTACAACGGCTGGAGAAGGAGGTACCTGAATTAATCTGGGCAAACCAGTGAGCCATTCCTGATGACTGGGGCAACGCGGAATGTTCCGACCATCCCAGCCAGGCCCGCAGCAGTGTATGTCATGCCTGGCGAAGAAAACAGCTCTCATGCGTTTCCGGGGCATACTTAACCCCTTTAGCCCTTTTCACATTTGGGGCATTACGCCACGGGAGACTCGGGTGGTTCTGGGAGATTGCCGCCTGATTTCTGCAATGCCGTTCGTCATTCTGAAAGACGCGTCGGCAAATTATGGGGTTCCCTATAGATACATTAGCGTGGGCCACTCCATCCACGCCTATGATGCGAAGCGGGCTAAACGGTGCCGCGCACTGCCACTAAGGAGTCCCTCATTCTAAGCGTCGGCCCAGCGGAATCGGCGGCAGGATGACACATAAAGATCCTCGTTGAGAAAGGAATACGAGCAATGAACGTAGCGTTGATTTTTATTATCGCGGGCGCTCTCGCGGTTTGTCCTGTTGTCTACGCCCAGAGCATGATCGAGTATTCAACCCTGGCGACGAGGTCAACAACGGCTTCCAATGCGATTGCGGCAACGTCGCACGCGATTGAGAAGAAAGCGGCCACCTTGAACACTGCCGTGTCCCAGGACGCCGTGCAGGAATCGCCTTCAGGCGAGAAGAGTGCGATGGCTCAGAACCAGCCGGTGGTCGCGGGTCCCACTCCGCCAGCAGTATTCATCCTATTCAACGGTGAGCGGCTGGAGACCAACCATTACCTTTTGACCAATAATTCGCTGCGCGTGCAGCAGGGCGGGACGCAACGCACGATTCCCCTGAGCACAATCAATATGGATGCAACGGTCGCTGCCAATCACGAGCGTGGCATCGATTTGAGGGTCCCCAAAAACAAATCCGAGATCATGCTGAGCTTCTAGAGCCTCGTAAGTGGCCTTCCTGGCTGGCTCGAAGAGGAACAATTGATGGCCGCCTGGCTGGCAAACTGGACAGATTTAGGGAAGTTTCCTGCTGGAGGGTGGCGAGTTGCGATTTCTTTCTCCAGAACCTTAGGGAGTTAAACTGGATCGGGCGGCGACTGTTCGGACTCGCACGGGGTGCTGGCGCTCGTCGGAGGCCCTGACTTTCCGACATACGAAATCCTGTTCTTGTTTGATACCCCGAAAATCGCCAGGAGTTCCTAGCGCTAGTAGCTAGTACGTCAGGATGGATATGTATCTGCCGATGAAGAGGGCATACTCATTTCTTGGCAGCGGTGAGCACCCTGCTACAAATCCACTCGGATAGGGTCCGGTCGTTCTTCTTTGCGGCTGCGGCCAATTGCTCAGTGGCGGCCTTCGTAACCAGATGGGCACGATCTTGCGCTTAGCCTTCCCCCTCGGCAGATTTGGCATTCCGGGTTTGCGCTTCGCCGAGTGTGCTCTTCTTGAGACCGAAGATTTAAGTTGACCTTTGCTTCAGCTTTGAGCTACGTTTGGCCGCGAAAATGACAAGTCACAACCACTTGTTGAAGATCGAATTTTGTCAGGAGGGCAAGCATGAAGAAGTTGCTGTGGTTTGTTTTGTGTTTCCTCCCCGTGTGGATGTTCGCACAAAGTCCGTTCGACGGCACCTGGAAGACCAACATGACGGCTTCCAAGCTGTCTCAAAAACCTTACGAGTTTTCGGTTAACAACGGAATGTACGACTGCGACAGTTGTTCCCCTAAGATCAAGAACTTAAAGGCCGACGGACAAGGCCAGCCGGTCACGGGTCAGAACTATGACACACTGGCCGTGCTGGTTATGGACGCCAATTCGATTCATGTCACGGGCAATAAAGGCGGAAAGCCCGAGTTCGACCAAACTAGGAGTGCGTCGCAAGATGGTAAGACACTAACCGTATCGAGCACCAACTATCCTGCCGACGGCAGCGCACCCTACAAATCCGAAAGCAAGTGGACGCGCGTTTCCAAGGGACCTGCGGGCTCAAATGGAACCTCCGGTTCGTGGCGCATTCAGAGCGTCAGTGGGGACAATGCTGGTCTCGTCACAACCTGGAAGGGAGACGGCAATACGCTGAGCATGTCCACGCCGACCGGCGTGAGTTGGGAAGCCAAACTCGACGCCAAAGAGTACCCGGTGAAGGGTACCTACGCTAATGAGACAGTCTCGGTTAAGCCGCTGGGAGACCGTTCTATGGAAGTGACCTATCGGCGCGACGGCCAGGTGGAAAGCGTCGATAAGATTACGGTCTCAGCCGACGGAAAGCAAATGACCACCGTTTCAGACAACAAACGATTCGGCAGAGTTTCGACGTTCGTCGACGAAAAGCAATAGGTCTCTGGTAACAAAAGAATGGGGTCTTCTATCTGGGCTGAGCACGGAGGGCAAGCTGGAAGTTGCTTGGCCATGAGGGCAGTCGTCCAGGGCCCCACAGGACGTCCATCGCGCTGTAACTAGGCTTCCTGAGCTCCTCAAAGGGAAGATAATTGAAGATCGCCTTGCTCCTGCCAGGCTGCTCGAGGCGGCCGTGTGTCAGTCCGAAGGTCTGGGCACACCTGACCCGTGTTGCATCTCGCAATGCACATTTAGGCGTGCAGTGGAGTAACGCACCAAGTTCGTACTTGAGAGTCAGAATGGCAGCAGGATATGCGGAATTCGGTTTGGACGAGCATACTTCGGGCACCCCTATTATTTCTTGGAGATGTTCGTGTAGTTTGGTCTCCTTCGCGGCCCGTGCAACTGAAGCAGATACTGGATCTCTCCCACCACTGACTGTTTGCTGATTTGATGCGTTCAACGTGGAAGTGAGAGGGCCTCGCCGCCCCGCGGCCGATCGAATAAGCTGACCCGATCGTGGCACACCTCAACTCCAACCCCTTGTCATATTTGGGCATTTACACCGCAGCATATCACAAGCGTTTTATCGCCGCGTACAGGGGAAAGGCTTGGAACTATTGTGCAAAGTTCTGCGGTCATCGGAAAGATTACGTCGGGGCGTTGCTGGTTTTATTAGGAGCCGGGCTCCTATAAAAGCGACGAGACGGGTTTGGTCTCCTCTATGTCATTGCGGGACAGTCATTATTGCAGGAATAGTCGCACTGTTGAGCCACGGCGACCTTGTAAGGATTGGCTACTGTCCTTCTCAGCGTGCACGTTCGGGTCGTACCTGCGGTGATGTATTACCCGCAGCGCTACACAGAGTTCAGACGAACCGAGCGAGTGTAACCGATAACCCTCCGAGAGTTAATTAGAGCGACAGGTGAAGAAGGAACCGCTAGGGTGCAAATTCCTTATTTTTCACAGATTCTTCTTGACACGGAAGTGCCAGCCGAACACAATTACACGTCAGTACTACACCATAGTGGGGTGTCGGGGTCTGTACCATTTCTCCCTCAAGCCGCAGCACCCTGTCCATTTTGCGCAAATTTCGGCCTTCAAGCCGGCAGTCCACTCCCAGGAGCTCTCTGCATGAAATCACTAAAAACCTTCTCTGGCGCCGCGGTGAGAGTGTGTAGCGCGTCGCCTCGTTCCTTGTTCCTTTGGTGCTTGGTAGTCACAGTTCTGGCCTCTGCCACCGTCAGCGCTCAGACTTCCCAGCCCAGCACAGAGAAACAAGCCGGGTCGTTTAAGACAGCAAAAGCCGCGCAGCCGGCGAAGTCCGTCAGAGCAAAGAAGTCTTCGGATCAGAAGCTCGCGCACCTTCCTTCGAGCCCGAATCGCTTCGCCAAGCGGTACAAGGGTGAATACGGCGTGTCTTCTCGCAATGAAGGATCGGACGAGAGCGGTGCGTCTGAAGATCCCACCGCCGCCGAGACCGAAGCATATCTGAATCGCTCTTACCCGTCAGCTTACGTCCCGCTTCAACAAACCCTCAACGCACAGCAGAGTTGGGCAACGATCAAAGCGAAAGGCGTTGGCAACGGAAAGAACCAGCCAGGAGCGTGGACGCAGGCTGGGCCAAGTAACGCCATCTTTCCCAACATCCTGACATTCAGCGGAGCGCAATACACGACATCCGGTCGAATTACTGCGCTGGCGATTTCGCCGAACTGCAGTACCAACGGCTGCACACTTTGGGTTGCAGCCGCAGGTGGCGGCGTTTGGCGTGGGGATAACGCGTTGTCCGGGAACGGCCCGAGTTGGACGTTCCTATCCGACAGCTTCGCGACGAACGCGATTGGAACGTTGACCTATGATGCCGCGACGAACACGCTCTACGCGGGAACCGGCGAACCCAATGCTTCGGCCGATTCGGAGGCTGGCTTCGGAATCTACAAGTCCACCGACGGCGGCAACACCTGGACACACCTGGCCAGCATTACCTCAGTGGGTGCCGGGACCGTTAATTGCGGTGCGGTCTTCGGACCTCCGTTTGGCCCGATGACAGCCCCTGCCTACAGTGGTCCGGCTTTTAATGGCCGCTCCATTTCCTCTATTGTGATTGACGGCGGCACCATGTACGTTGGCTCGACTCGCGGCGTTCGTGGTGTCAGTGCTGTAAGCAGCGGTGGCGCCGTCAGTTTGGCTCCAGGTCTACCACCGTACGGCATCTGGAAGTCCACGGATGGCGGTGCGACATTCACGTTATTGAACGCTTCGACGGTTTGCTTGAATCCGACGCTGGCAAACAGCGCCGGCATCATTCAGGCGAGCTTCGGTTCAACCCGCGGCGTGAACCACATTGAGGTCGATCCGAGCGATCCGAACACCGTCTATGCGGCTGCGTTCCCGCAGACCAGTGCTCCTCCTCTAAACACCAACGGTGGTGTGTGGCGTTCGAACGACAACGGCGCGACTTGGACCCAGATCGTTCTTTCGCTCAACGCCGCCAACGCTAACGATCGCACAGAGTTTGCCGTGACGCCGCTTCCCGCGACCGGCAAAACTCGCATGTACATCTACGACGGAAACACTGGACAAACGGCTCAGTTCTCTCGCAGCGATGACGTCGCTTCCGGTCTTCCCGTAATTACCAACATGACCACCGCGCAGAACGCGGGCATCTGCACCAGCCAGTGCTGGTACGACAACTTTGTGGTTACGCCGGCAGGCTATCCCGACACCGTGTATCTCGGCGGGTCCTTTGATTACAACAACTATGGCTTCACCACCAACGGCCGGGGTGTTCTTTACTCGACCGACGCCGGTGTTTCGTTTACGGACATGACGTGGGACGGGACGACGAACCCCACGCCGTCCGGAAGCTGTTGCCAACCCAATCCGGTGGCTCCAACGGGAATCCATCCAGACCAGCATGCTCTCGTCGTTAGCCCTACCAATCCCGGGCTCTTCTTTGACGGTTCCGACGGCGGACTAGTACGTTCGAGCGGAAGCTTCAGCGATATCTCGGGCCAATGCACAACGTATCGCGGACTCACGGGTCGGGGCCGGGCTCTGTGTCAGCAACTGCTGTCTAGAGTGCCGTCCAAGCTGTTCGTCCTTAACAAGGGTCTCTCCACTTTGCAGTTCCAGAGTCTATCGGTCGCGCCAGATAACCCCAAGCATTTACAAGGTGGCACGCAGGACAACGGAACTTGGGAGACCTATGGTTCAGCGGTAGTATGGCCGCAGATCATCTACGGCGATGGAGGGCAATCCGGCCTCAGCGCCACTAACTCGTCTCTGCGGTTCAATACCTTCACTGGGAAGGCGAATGACGTGAATTTCCGAAACGGTGACCCAGCGTATTGGGTCATTGCTTCAGGGCCGATCTTCTCCAGCTCGGAGAGTTCGCAGTTCTACCCGCCGGTCATCGCGGATCCGAACCCCGCTGCAGCGGGAACGATCTTCCAAGGCTCGAACAGTGTCTGGCGGACCCAGGATTGGGCTGGCGACCAGACCTTCCTGGAGACCAACTGCCCGGAGTTCACCACCTCTGCCGCCAATCCCGCCTGCGGTGATTTTGTGCGCATTGGCCCGACAGGCAAGACAAGCCTGACAGCATCCAACGGCTCCGATTACCGCGGTACTACCCGCTCCGGCGGCAACGTGGCGGCCATTGCGCGTACAACCACCGATACGGGAACCATGTGGGCAGCAACGACCACAGGGCGCGTCTTCATCTCAAAGAACGCGGACGACTCGACGGCCAACAACGTTACCTATGCTCGTCTGGACAACCTGCCATCAGCGACAGCAAGTCCTGGCCGCTTCATCAGCGGCATCTCCATCGATCCCGCGAACCCCAATCACGCTTGGCTGTCGTACTCCAGTTACAGCGCGCTCACCCCATCGACACCGGGTCACGTCTTTGAAGTGACCTATGATCCAACCGCAAATGGTGGTGCCGGCGATGCGACATGGGTCAGCCTAGATGGCTCGGGAACGACCGCGTTCCCGGACTTCCCGGCGACCTCCATCGCCAGGGACACGAATGGTGATCTCTACGTTTCGAACGACTGGGGCGTGCTTAGACTTCCGAGCGGTTCGGCCGTTTGGGCAGTCGCCGGCGCGGGCTTGCCGATGGTCGAGGTCACCGGTCTTACGATCGTGCCCTCGGCGCGGAAGCTCTATGCCGCAACGCATGGCCGAAGTGCATGGCAGCTCACATTACCATAAACAATACATCTACCCTGATCCGGGAGAGCGGGAGCAATCGCTCTCCCGCTCGTCTTTTCGATAGGGCAAGGCCGTGTTTCACCGCCTTCTAAGTACCGCTTTAACCTTTGCTATAGCGCTTTCCACGGCCGTCTCCGCTCAGGCTCCCGCTACAGGCGTCCTCCAGGGGCATTTGAAGATCATCTCTCTTGAAACTGCAAAGCCCGCCGACGGCAGTGTGCCAACCGCGACTCCGCAAACCTATCTCGAGTACCCGCTTGCAGTCCTCACCGCCGATGGCAAACAGCAAATCGCAAGTATCACCGCTGATACTCAAGGAAACTTCCGCGCTGAGCTGCCGCCTGGCTCCTATCTCCTCGATATCGAAAACCGAGTCCGCAAACATGTCCGCGCCAAGCCTGTCCCCTTTACTGTCACGGCAAATCAAACCGTTCACGTGAACATGGAAATGGATACCGGCGTCCGCTAGGAGCCCGTCTGTGAATTGAGGTCTAGAGAGCACTACTGCGGCTGCTTGAGCGGTGCAACCCAACCATGACGATAGGACAGAAGGATGCTTGATGGTAGGGCCAAAAGAACTGTCGGTCAATTTCGACTAATCGACGATTGGTCAGATACTAACGGAAGGCTGGCGTTAGACGTTTTGGCCATGCCGCGAGTCGTTTCGGGGCCGCAGGACGATCGTCGTGCATCGTAAGCGGAGGTTCAACGATCCATGCTGACGGGCACACGAGGGTCGGGCGGACGTCGTGGCTTTGGGCAAACCTCACCCTTACCCCTTTTCACGTTTGGGGCATTAGGTTGCGGCAGACCTTCAGGGACTACAGCTCGTTCTACAAAAAACGCGCCGGAGAGTTACGCGAAACTCCGGCGCAGTGGTCGCACGAGGATTAAGCTTGTACGACTAGACCGACCTCGAGCGGCGAAGTCTAGTTGCGCATGCCAGAAGTCCAGAGCCCAGGAGGCCCAGTGCTCCTGGCTCGGGGACTGTGGCAAGTGTGTAACTGCCTGAAAGGGACTGACCAGTCTGGTTGAAACTCAGGTGCACTATTGCCGATGACGGAGAGACACCGGGAATTCCCAGACCGGGGTCAAAGATACCGGTCAGGTTAACGTTGAGGAAGTTACTGGTCTGGGTGAGGATGCTGCCACCCGTAGCGACGAAGCTGCCGTAGGCTCCATTGGAAAATGAGAATCCGCCACCGCTTGCAACCGTGAGGTTATCAAGGGCCACGGAACCAAAGGGAGTCATAAGGGGAATCACCGAGAAGTCGCCTAGACCCGGACCGGAGGTAAGCGACTGGACGGCAGACTCCATGGTACTGCTTTGCAGATTGGCTCCATTTTGCGTCGCGCTGAAAACGACGAGGGGCATAGAGCCTGAGATTGCACTGGCTTGCATTACGCCACTGCTGGCGACCAACAACGCAACGGCGCACAGCAGTGTCCGAAGAGGCAGTTTGTTCATTTCGATCAACTCCTATGTCAAGTTATTTGCGGACTCAAACCCCGTTCCGGGAAGGGATGTCGGCCTGCTTCTCAACCAGCGACAAACTCTCCCCGGGCGATCATTCGACGGCTCACCGCACCCAACTCAGCGGTTGCTGGAAGGGTTATGTCAGCATGGGCCGACACAGAGCCGACGACAAGAGAACAAACAGCCGAAGGCAAGTTCTCTCTATCGGCAAATAGCGGAGGGGTCGAACGACTGGAGAAGGCCGCACGACAACGTGCCAGGAGTCATCACGGCGGGAACCTTTTATCAGGACTGCCGGCGAGTCTTCTGGGATGTTCACGATCCAGGGAAAACCGTCACCATTGACTTGCATCACGAGCGGTACAGCCAGTTGATTGTTGAAGTGCCTGATCCTGACGCGGCGATCAAGCTGATCCAGAGTGCATTATGAAACCGCCGATACCAACCGCCCCACGAGACGGAATGCCGCGACCTAATGCCCCAAATGCGATAGGGGTAAGGGGTAGGTGTGTCCAAACTCTTCGTGCTCACACTCGATGGGTCCAGCGACCTACAAATAGCCGATTCGGTTTCGCGAGTTTGTGGTTTCTCAACCCAGGGCCGCTAGACCGGTCTCAAGTAAGTGCGCGCAGTCGAATTTCGTGTTACTTGGGGGCCGTGTTTATTTGGCTGGAACCGAGAGGTCCTCCAGCCGGGCACGCTTTTTCGCGATGTAGAAGGCAAGAGCCTTTGCAGGGCGCTGCTACTGGCATTCTTCACGTTGTGTACTTCTCCCGCAGCCGTAGTGAATGCCTCGCCTGTTTTTATGTCGCTGGGGGCTTACCCTGAACTTCGAGGATGCGTCGGGGAAACGAAGCAACGCTAGCCCTCAGGCGGCTAACTACTGATGTGCCACTATGGTTGAGTGCGTGGCATTCCCGGCAGATCGCACTTCTATCAGAGCTCTGTCATGCCGCCGCAACCCTACGTGGTAAGTCTCTTCGACGAACGACGGCCACTGGCTTCTCTTGAAGCAACAATTCTGTTGCCTGCACGCGTCGATCGCTATGGAACCATTCCTGCACAGCGTTTTCCTTAAGAAAATTCGCTATCGCGAGCAGGCTCATTCCCTGATGGTGAACCATCCAGCATTTCACCAATTGATGCGGATGCCAGAGTCTGCGCCGGGCTAGGCCATAGTCGGCCGCTTCGTAGAATCCATAACTCCCGAACCATCCCAACTCGGCCATTCTTCGCAGATTGCAGATTGCAGCTGAAGGATCCGTCGATAGCGCAAGAAATGTGGAGTACGGCGAAACGACCACCGTATTGACTTCGGCCTTGTTCAGCGCAAGTTGGGGAAGACCGAAGGCGTGGTATTGATAGTTTCCGGCTTCGTCAAATCGATAGCAGGCCGACTCAGAAATGCCCCACGGAATGCCTTTGCTCGTGGCATAGCCTTGTTGTGACCGGACAGCTGCCACCCGCGTACGTTCCAAGAGCGTATTCGGATAGGACTGCATCCACAGCGTTGGCATCAAGTACTCGAATAGCGTGCCCGTCCATGACAGCAGGACAGGGCGCCCCCGGTCGAGCGTGTGGGCCCGGCCGAGAAGAAACCAACTCTGTTGGGGAATGTCGTCCTTGGCGATAGCAACAAAAATCGCCGTGCGAGACTCTGTCGCGAGCAGGTCGTAGCAAGCGGGATGAAGTTGTCCCGATTCCACATCGAAGCCGACCGACATCAGCTTGCGCCGGCGATTCAGGAGAAGTCCGAAGTCCATCTCGTCCGCGAACTCGGCTGTCTCCGAAGCAATGCTTCGAATGTCCTCAACCAGTCGCGCTGCATTGAAGCCCGCTTCTGGAAGCAGCTTACTGAGTCGTTCGCATTGCAGCCGGTGCTCGGACGAGACCAGTAATTTTGCCGCTTGCCTGAGTCGCACTTGAATCTGGTCGACGTAGGCCGGCAAGAGGTCCACCGAGATCTTATCCGTGAGCGGCAGATTGATGGCCGGATGTTTCCGCAAAGCAGCGAATTCAGGCAAGAACCATGGCGCATAAGAGCGAACTGTTTGCTGGATAGCCTGAAGCCGACGGCTTGCCTCCTCTACGAGCCGTTGCGCATCGGAGGCATCCTTGCAAGTGGTTGCGGCAGTGCGGGCATCGTCGAACGCCGCGTCCAAAAGATTCATTACAGATTCCAACCACTCGTCTGTAACCGTCTCGCCGTCCTCGATGCCCAGCTGCTTTCGCGAGAGCAGCCCCAATTCCTCGAGAAGGAGGAGATGGTCCACGAGACCTTCGAAGAGGCAAGGCTGCAAGAGTGGCTCCTGCAGGCTCGCCAGGCATCCTTGCTGCAGGGTCCATAGTGAAGCTAGCAAATTGCCGCTATCAACGGAAGAAATGAATAACGGAGGAAGCGGTTGAAGCGTACGCGTGTCATACCAGTTAAAGAGGTGACCACGATACTTCGGGAGTTCCGCGGCGGTAGCTAGAGTGCGGAGTGTCTGTTGGGCAAATTCCGGAAGCGTGAGATATCCAAACTTGCAAGCAACCTGCCGGGCGTTCAGAAGAAATCCGAGATTCGTGGGAGAGATCCGGGCCGCAATGGCTGGAGGTTGCTCCTGCACATTATCGGGAATCAGCCAGTTGTGCTCTTCGCTGCTGAACTCGGCGAAATACCGCCACGTGCGGAGAGCCGCACGGCGAAGAAACAATACGTCTTTCCGGGCAGACTTCTCTGGCAGCGCCGCCGAGGGTTGGTTCAACCACTTCGACAGAAGCTTACTTGAGGCCCAAAGCAGCAGCACCGGCAGCGCGGCTGGAAGTGCACGCGGACGTACGAGCCATATGAAACCGCCCAATCCAATGGCCAGGAATGGCATCCAGTCCAGATAGCGGTCTACTGGTGCGCGTCCCCGCTGGGCCATTTCAGCTTCTTCTGCGGTTTCCCACTCCAGGAGCCGGCGATGTGTTATGAAACGGCGAACCAAAGCACGAGTTACGGCGTCCAGTGAAAGCAGGGTCTGGTGAGCCAGAAAGGTCAGGGTGAAAAACAGGCTAACGTTCACGGAATGGAGCGCAGTGAAGGCCTCTCGCGCGGCAATCAGATTGCGAGCCCATACGGCCCGCGCCAGGTTCAGGACAAACTGCCACCACGGCGGCACGAGCAGAATGCACAATGTGGCAATCGTCCAGCGGGCAGGACTTCCGCCGAGTAAGACCCACCCAAACACGAACAGCAGAAACGTCGCCGGCTCGACCAGGCTGCGGCGTAAGTTGTCGAAGATTTTCCACGACGAGATCAGCGAGATCGGATTGGGAACCTGGGCCCCCGATTCATTGGGCACGCGTGCATAAAGCCAATCCGCGATCTGCCAGTCTCCACGCAACCAACGGTGTTTGCGGCGGTTGTAAGCGCTGTAATGTGACGGGTAATCTTCAATAATCTCAATGTCGCTTACCAAACCCGTCCTAGTGTACGCGCCTTCGATCAAGTCGTGACTCAGTAGAATATTTCGAGGGAACCGCCGCTCCAGGACGCGATAGACGGTATCCACTTCATAAATCCCCTTGCCGATGAAGATGCCCTCACTGTAAAGGTCCTGGTATGCGTCCGATACAGCCCGCGTGTAGATATCGAGGCCGGTCTCGCCGGCGTAGATGGCTGCCAGTCGCGAGCGGGCGGTACTCTGCACGCTGATTCCCACGCGTGGTTGCAGGATGCCGTACCCTGCGGTAACGATGTTCTTTTTCGAGTCAATGATGGCGACATTCAAGGGATGTGCGAGGGCCCCGATCATCCGGTGGGCTGCTCCGCGCGGGAGTTCGGTATCGGAATCGAGCGTGATTACGAACCGAACATGCGGCAGGATGCGAAGATCGCCGACCTTAACGGAGAAGCGATCGAACTGACCGCGCAGCAGCCTGTTAAAGTCGAGCAGCTTGCCGCGCTTGCGCTCCCATCCCATCCACGCTCGTTCCGGTGCGTTGTAGTCCCGACGGCGGTGAAAGAGGAAGAACGAGCCCATCTGCTGGCCGGCATATTTATCATTCAATTCGCGTATCAGTTGAGCGCAGAGGTCGACTAACGGGCTGTCTTCCCCGACGGGTTCGTGTGAGTCTCGAAGGTCCGTCAGTAGCGCAAAATGTATGTTCGGATCGTGGTTCCCCAGGAAGCGTACTTCCAGGTCCTCTACCAGACTGCGCACCTGTTCCGGACTCATCAGCAGGCTTGGTACCGCGACCATGGTCAGGCAATCCGCGGGGACGCCTTCACTGAAGTCAAGCTTTGGTAGAGTCTCCGTTGGCAACAGCGTGGTGGTCACATGATTCATGAACTGCACGGCACTCTGCGAGCTCGGCAACAACAACGCGAACATGGACAGCAGAACCAGGCCGAACGAGCTTGTGACGTCACCCGCCAGCACCGCGGTCGCGAACATGATGGCGTAGGTCAGGCTTCCTATTCCCAGCAGAAACCATTGGTCCGGGTACTCGCGCAGCTTGGTCTGGACTTTTTTGGCGAGCGGATACTTGAAACCCACCTTTGCGTTCAGGAGCGGGACCCCATCATCCACGAGATAGTACCCACAATGGCTCTCGCGTAAAGCCACTCGCGAATCGGAATAGGTCTTCACGGCAGCCGTTTGAGCCAGATCCAGCGCCGCGTGAGCAATTTCCATTTCCATTCTGCCGGAGTGCTCCGCAATATCGGCCAGCTTGTTGCGATACCGGTCGCGGCTCTCGAAATCCATTCGTGCATAGCAATTTGCTGGGTCCATACGCAAAACGTAGTCGAAGACTATGAGGGGTTCGATGACTTCTTTCCACGAGGTATGGCCGATGTCGCGCAGGCTGCGCACGCAATTTCCTATGTTCGTTGATTCGCTCCCGAAACCACCGAGTGACTGCTTTTCTCCGGCTACAATTCGTTCCAGGAGTACGAGCTTTAGCGCGGACGGAAACGCCCAAAGCTCTCGCAATTCCAGAACTAAGTCCGTGGTTTGCTGCAGCATGGTCACAAAAAAGGTGAACTTTTGCTCGCTGAATTGACAGGAGCAGGCTTCAAGAAAACCCTCGGCCAGGGCCAGTGCCCGGGGAATGATATCTCCTTTTCGCGTACGAACATGCGGCATCTTCCGCAGCGGCTTGAGGGCTTCGACAGTAGACTGATGCTCCGAGTGCAGCAGTCGAACGTTTTCATATAACCAACGGCCATCGTCAGAATTTGATGAGCCTACCATCGGCAATTCCAGCTTGCCGAGCAGGAGCTTGAATTCAGGCGTCAGGGCCTTGCAACGTTCAACTAGAGTTCTCGACGAAGAAACGTCGGGCAAATTGGTAAAACTGTGTGGGAGCTGTCGTGCTTTCTCACTCAGAAGCTCGAGGTCGGATGCATCGCAGGCAGGCTCAGGCACGTAGAGGGTCTCGCTGCCAACGATCCCAAGATGAGTACTTTGTGGCATTGAAGTTTCCACCATCAGCGGTAATGGACCGCCTGCATTTCGAACATTTCCGCGTAGAGTCCGCCTCGGCTGGCCAGTTCATCGTGACTTCCGTCTTCGGAAATCCTGCCGTCTTGCAAGACCACAATTCGATCTGCCATACGGACCGTCGAGAACCGATGCGAAATAAACAGTGCAGTCTTGCCGGTAGTAAGTTCAGTGAAGCGGCGGAACACCTCGGTTTCGCTGCGTGCATCGAGGCCGGCGGTTGGTTCGTCGAGGATAAGCACCTGCGCATTGCGGAGGTATGCTCGCGCTAGCGCGATTTTCTGCCACTCACCACCGGAGAGATCGACGCCGCCTTCAAAGCGCCTTCCCAACATCTGTTCGTAATCACGAGGAAGCCGCTCGATCACATCATCGGCCATGCTCTTACGTGCGGCCCTCTGTAAAGAGCACAGACGATTCAAGTCTTCGATCTGCCCTACAGCTATGTTTTCCCGCGCCGTCATCTCATAGCGCATGAAGTCCTGAAAGATGACTCCTATCTCGCGGTAAAGGTCTTCCAGGCTGTACTCACGAAGGTCCACGCCATCCAGCAGAACCTCGCCTTCCGAGGGGTCGTAGAGGCGAGTCATCAACTTCACGATGGTGGTTTTTCCCTCACCGTTTTCTCCCACGAGCGCGATGCGTTCGCCCGGCCTGAGCCGGAAATCCAGGCCATTCAATACCAGCCGGGAGTTGTCCGGATAGCGGAAGGAGACGTTACGGAACTCAAACCCGCGTTTGATCGGCCTGGGTGCCGGCAAGGAGTTGGGCTTGGAACGGATGGTTGGCTGCATTTCCATGAAAGTGATCAAGTCGGTGAGGAAAAGCGCCTGGTCCGCGATACTTGCCAGTATGGAAAAAATTTGTTGAATGTTGCCGCTCGCTTGGACGATCGCGCCAGAAAGAAACGTCAACTGACCTATCGTCAGCGCTCCCGTAATGGTCCGCCATACAACGAACACATATGCGGAGTAGTAACCAGCAGTGCCAACGACCGACAAGAACGCACCCGCAACCAGGCGTCGGCGTGCTAATCCGACATTCTCCTCATATAGCTGGTCAGACAACTTAGTGAATCGCTCGACGAGAAAGTTCCTGAGACCGAAAAGCCTGAGTTCCTTCGCGGCTTCTCTGCTTCCGCCCAAGACTCGCAAGTAATCCAGTTGGCGCCGGACTGGCGTCTGCCGAAAGTTCGTTGCGTACCCAAGGAACGCGAAGTGGCTTTCTCCCAGGAATGCCGGCAGCACTCCCAGCAAAAGCAGCAGGAGCAACCAAGGGGAGAACAGAACGATCGAGACGGATAACGAGATCGCTGTAATGGCTTGCTGTGCCAGCCTGCCAATCGATTGGATCATTCCCAGGCGGTCGGTTGCTTGGACCCGCGCCCGCTCGAGGCAATCGTAAAACACCGGATCTTCGTAGTTGGCGAGATCCAGCTCAGCGGCATGCTTGATTACCTCGATGCTGACGTAGCGGGTGTACTTGTCACCCAGGAGCGCATCGAGGTAGTCGATGGTGCGACCGAGAACGCTACTACAGACTGCGAGCCCGAACTCTGCTGCAACTAGCCACCAGAATCCCGATGGTATCGCTTGATGACCGGTCACGACATGCACAATGCTGTCGATGATCAGCTTCGCAATCCACAGCAGAGCGATGGGTAGCAGAGATGTCAGTAGGCGGAAAACGAGCCCCAAGCTGACTACTAAGGGACCTGATCTCCACACCATTCCCAGAACGGCCGGTACATGTCGCAGCGCGGAGAAACGTTCTCTCCATCCACTCCAAAAGTTCGCTCGTTCTGCATCAGGTCTCATACCGTTCAACAACGATGCTGGACAACGTCGCGCCAAGCGCGAGGCGCCCCGGAACTCATGTGCCGCCGAATCTTGGCGGCAGACACGGCTGCCCTCCTTCCTAGTACACGTTGGGTTCCACTCGTAAGGTAGAACGAGGAACTGGTCGTCAGTACCCGCCGCAAGCAGATAGCACGGCGCTGCGTCCCACTATGTGATTCAAAACATTGATCTTGTTCCTGGAGATGGAGAGAAGTAGTGCGCGAGCATAGTTCCGATAACTAAATGACGGCATTGCGGGTTGCCTGGCAGCGGCGAGGCGGTAACGTAAAATTTTCGCGGCACAGGAAAAAACAGAGGGTCTAGCGGGTAGGTGTACCTGTAGGTCTCGGGAACCTCCGGCGCGAGGACCTCAATAGGCTTTGAATCCCGCTCGTTCCATGCCGTGCCGCGCTTCCGGACTCTTCATGAAAGTGTTCCAGACAAAGCCGGTTCTCGCGTTCTCTGCCATGAGCATGGTGATTCCCGTATCGATTCCAACACAATCGCTGTCGTACCACTTTTTAAGCGGATTGAATGCGTTCACAAATCCGTACTTACTCCAGGCGGCTGGATAAGTCTTCCTGATGGTTCGCAGAACCCGCATTGTGGGCTGCGGCAGAAACGGCAACGAACCCGCGGACGCGCTGGGTACGACGGTGCCGTCAATGGGTCCCGTTGTCGGCGGCCCGCCCCAAATGACGTAGCCATGTTCCGAGTCCGAGGCGGTTATGCCCCACAGATCATCGCTGTAATCGGGAAATTGGGGAGCCAACTCCACACAGAAACGCCGGTGGACATCCGTGGCGATAACAGAGTTCTGGAAGTAGTCCGCATACTTGTCTTTCTTCCCGCGAAAATCGAACCAGGCTTGGGAATACTGGTGTACAAATAGCGGAGCGAACGAGCCAATGTAGCGAAGCTTATCGTATTCGAACGTCATGCGTTTCCAGGCTGACCACGTTTCTTCCTTGAGCGGGTAAGATGACGATCCCAGACCCAATAGGTACATGATCATCAGCTCGCTATACAGGTCCCACCGATACGGTAAGAAGCCAACTTCTGGAGTCCATCCGTGAGACAGCAGAGTGGTATCTTCCGAGAGCCAGGTCCAGTCCACCCGGTTGAAGATGTCGTTTGCCACCTTTGTGAGCTCAAGCGAGCGGAAATGCTCACGGCAGGTCAGAACACCGCCGAGCAAGATAGATGTATCGACAGAAGAAACCTCTGCATCCCATATCCTTTCGCCAGTATTAATATTTGCCCAGTGATAGAAAAACCCCCGATGGTTCGGCAACACTCTCCAAAGGGAGTTCAGGGTGGTCAGCGCACGCTCTCGAGCATCCGAGAAAGAAACAAAGCCTCGTTGTTGTCCAATACAAAGGGCCGTGAGACCAAACCCAGTTGCGGCAATGCTGCCTACTATTCCGCCATCCGATATTTTTGTGTTGCATCGGTCCTTGATGATGCCGACTGCGGGGTTCGTCTGCTCCCAGAAGTAGCGGAAACTCACCTGCTCGACTGCGTCCAGAAACTGGTCATCATCGAACGAGAGGGCTGATGGGCTGGGAGAACTGGCAAGACCAGTACGGCGTTCGTCAGGTTTGGGCGCGGGACCCAGCGCCGCAGCAAATTGCAGACTCACACCCGTCCCAAGGAGATGCCACAGCAACTTTCGCCGTGTGAGCTTGTTGGAACCGATGTCACTCATCCGCTGGTTCCAGTAATCTTAACCGATCGCCGGGCTCGGTAAGTGCCGCGACTAGGACCTGTCGCTTACTCACCAGCGACCGCTGCGTTCTAACGCCTTCAGGCAAATGAACAGGTCGTCGTGGGATATTAAGATTGGCTTCTCGATGACTAAAGAAGTAAAGATCGGCCTTGGGGTCGCACTCGTTGCGATCATAGTGACGTTTCTGATGGCACTCACATTCTTCTTTTATTTGCCCAATCACAAACCGATATGGCTCAAGGGCGCAGTCGTTGTACGCGACGCCGACACGAGAGACCGGCTCCCCATTGCCAACGTCGAAATCATCGCTATCAGCGACGGGGTCGTTGCCGCTGTCAAGTCCGATTCTTCAGGGTACTTCGCGTTCCAGTTGCCGGCGTCTGTCAGGCGAGGACGGGCTGTGACCCTTCAATTTCGTCATCCCGAGTATCAGCCTCTCGACATGAGTGAATTCGTAGCTGACGAACTCTACATTGCCGAGATGGAGCCACTGGCCAAGAAGCTTCCTGGACCACCGAACCGCCCGGAGATAACAGTCGGGAGCTTGCGGGTTCGATATTCGTTAAAGGCTATGACCGTGGCGAATATCGGTAGCGCGGCGAAACCGTTCCAAGTTGTGAACACAGGGAATGTGCCGTGCAAGGGCCGCCCTCCGTGCTCGCCAGATGGCAAATGGAAAGCCGCGATCGGCTCCGCCTTTCTCGACGCAGGAGTGGGCAACGAATTCCGCAATGCCCGAGTCTCGTGCATTGCAGGGCCATGTCCATTTACCAAGATCGAGAAAGATGACTTCTCGAACGGCGGCCAGACCATCCGGGCGTCGGCACGTAACTGGTCTGATACAACAACGTTCTTACTGGAAGCAGAAGTGTTCCACCCCATGATCAGCGAAATCGTTCACGAGTCCCAACCTGTGATCTTCGGCCGAGCGCTCGACTTCACGCTGCCGGCCTCAGCGGAAGGTGTGTGCATCGAAGCTGAGGTCAACGGCCAGACTATTATTTACCCGCTTGGACCGGCACTCTTCCTGAGTTGGGCAAATTGCGACGTTACCGTAAATCCAGATCAGACAAGGGTTTATCGTTGTAACCTCAAAGCCGGATACGAGTTTCCCGTCACGTCAGGTGTCAATGGCGAAGAAAAACTGGAACAATCGGGCGATTAGGAGACCACGGGTGTCCATTGTGGGTACAGGCGCTAAGGACGACCTAGCTCCAGACGCTATTCTGGCGCTCTGGCCGCGATCACACACGGACCGTTTTAGCCAGTTGTCTGGTCACGTTGTGGCTCGGTCTCGGGGCGGTGACATTTGCGTTGGAGTACGAACGGACGCCCAAGTCTCGAATCAAAACGGAACCAACTCAACAGTCTTTCGGAACAAATCGGCCTAGGCCCGAGGCTGCAGAAAGTGGCGGTACTTTCTGACGATTCTGAAGCCGAGTTAAGCGATATGCCTACCCTTTGCCTTTGATGCCGGCAAACGCCAACCACTCTCTGCATTCGATTGTTTCGATTGGCCGCATCATGCATCGCCGATTCCGGCATCCAGATCGAAACGAGAAAACACACGTCCATCCGTTCGTGCCTCCACAGGGTATCTGGTGCCACCGTATGGCGCTGCCTCCAGATCTAGAACCGGAGAGCCAATCCTGCATACAAGCTAGTCATTCAGCGAAACGCTGGCGGCGGTTTGCAGTCAGAGTAGCGGCCAGAGGTTAGCCGGTGATTTCAATCGCAACGAGTGATGACATTCAGAAAGATTGTCGGACGCGCATACACCCATATGCTGGCGAAGTACCCGGACCCGAACCAGTTTCACTTCCCGCATTGGTCGCTAGCCTTGATCGGAAACGGCTCGGGCAGACACTTTGGGCTGGAGAGATGTTGATCCGAGGCGCTTTCGATGACAAGAGGCAAGGAGGAAGCCGATGGCGTTTGTTGGACGACGCGGTTCAGCTATGGGATTTGAATAGCGTTCTCTTAACACTGGGAGACCCAAGGTCGACCTCTTCGCCAAACGATCCACCGAGCCGGGCCTCCGTACTCGGTAGACCATAGCACAAAATTGACTCACAAGTATGTGGCGTATGAAACAAGACTAGTGTTTACAACAGTTATAGGCTGGAGGCGCGGGCCGGAATCGAACCGGCGCATAAAGGTTTTGCAGACCTCTCCCTTACCACTTGGGTACCGCGCCATGTACGTTTACCCTAGCAGTGTTTGGCGGGGAAAATCTACCGTGGGCGCAGCTGGGGATTAGTGCAAGTTGAGGCGCCGCAGGACCTCGACCGCGCCGGCGATTTGCAGCTGTTCGGCATCGGACTTCGCTTCTAGCATGCGGGCCAGCTTCTCCACCCGGCGGGCGCGGGCTTTCTGCATCAGCGCTTGCCCACTGGTTGTAGCGGAGATCCGTACTTTGCGCGCGTCGTGGAGATCGGTGCGGCTGATGACGAGCTTCTGACTGAGAAGAGCCTGCACAATGCGCACCATGGTGGGTGGCTGAACCTGCTCGATAGCCGCCAACTGCTTCAGCGACATGCTGCCGCCGAAGACCAGCACGGAGAGTGCCGACAGTTGCGCCGGACCGATGCCGGAGGCGCGATCCTCGATGCGGACCTGGCGGAGCAAGTGGATGGCGGCGGAATGAAGCGCGTCCGCCAGCCCGAGGAGATCGGCGGAAATTTGGTTTGAAGTTGCTTTGCTGCCCATGGTGGTGTATCATATTTTCTAACAATTTAATTAGCAATGCTAATTAAATTGGGGAGGCACACATGTCGCAACAATTCTTTGCAGCCATTCACGATAACGACTGCGCCCGGGTGGAAAGGCTTCTCGGCGCTGATCCTTCGCTGGCCAGAGCGCGTAGTGCGAACGGTGTTTCAGCGCTCATGCAGGCGCGCTACGAAGGCCGTCTTGAGATCGTCGCTTTGCTGCGCAGGAAGGCGGGCGGGCTCGATATCTTCGAGGCGGCGACTCTGGGCGACTTGCCGCGTTTGCGCGCTCTGCTGGAGGCGGATTCGTCCCTGGCTAGGGCGTTCAGCAGCGACGGATTCAGTGCGCTGCATCTGGCTGCGTTTTTCTCTCAGCCTCAGGCCGTCGAGGAACTCCTGCGAGGCGGCGCCGACGTGAACGCGGTCTCGAGCAACTCCATGAAGGTGGCAGTGATCAACAGTGCTGCGGCCTCGGGAAGAGCTGACCTGGTGAAGCTGGTGCTGGCTGCTGGAGCCGATCCGAACGCGCGTCAGCAGTTGGGATGGACTGCACTGCATGCGGCAGCGGCACACGATAATGTAGAGATGGCCCAAGCGCTGCTGGAAGCCGGGGCCAATCCGGCGCTACGGAACGACGACGGTCAAACGGCGGCGGGCAAGGCGGGTCCGGCGACGGCCGAGATGCTCAGGAAGTACAAATGAAGTGCAGGATGCAGCTAAAACCGCTAACTTCGGGTCTGGCTGGCGCATCCAAAATTAAGAGGGGATGAGCGGCGATCTCGCGGTAAACTGAGGCACGCCTCTGTCGCAGCACGTTGCCGCTTCCGCCATGGTTAAATCGCACTTAACCGGGACCTCCCATCCAGACCATCGTCGCGGTCTTCGCACGGTGGCCATGATTGAGGCGCTGAAAGGGGTACTTGCCGTCGCCGCGGGGTTCGCGTTGGCGGAGATTATCCGGCATGACGTCGATCTGGAAAACGCCGCCCATAAGCTGCTGGTCGGACTGCGAATCGATCCTGACCTGAGAATTTCACATTACTTCTTGCGCACGGTGGAGCGCGTCAGCGACACGAATCTGTGGAACGTTGTTGCCATCATCGCGCTCTACGCCAGCCTGCGGTTTCTGGAATCCTACGGTCTGTGGCGGCAGAGGATCTGGGGTGAATGGCTGGCGATTGTCTCCGGCGCGATCTATCTACCCTTCGAGCTCCGCGCGTTGATTCGGCATCCTACACCCATTCACTGGGCCGTATTGCTCATCAACATCGTGATTGTCGTGTATATCGCGTATGTGCGCTGGGAGGACATTCAGCAACGTCATGGGCGAACACCGACGGGACGACTGGTCGAAGACGGGGACTGAAGCGGTGGCTGATGGCTCGTGGCTGGTGGTGATTGGTTCTTAGCCTCCGTCGAAAGTCACGGATAACCCATTTGGAATCAGTAGACGCTAGAGTTCGACTTTCATCCCTATGGCTGGGCCGCCGGCCCATACGTAACTCAACGCAGTGGGGTAATTGCTCCGAGGAGATCGGGAAGTACCTACACATCAGCAGCCAAGGGCCAAGGGCGCTAACAGTAATTGCCTCTCTGTGTTCGGAGCGTGCCCTGATCCCGCTTACTCGGACGAAGCGTGCCTCTTTGTTAAGACCCCCACCGTCATTTCTCTGGCAGAAGTAGAGCGCGGGTGCAGGCACCGACGATTACAATCGCTCATGCACGTGGTCCTCGAGTATGCCCGGAATGCGCTGGGATTCCAGGATGCACAATATGCCGTGATCCCTACGCGGTCCCGACGTTTCATTCATGAACTGGCTTTATCGCTTGCCGGCTTGGCTGCCATCGACCAACGTCGGCGCTAACGTCCCAGGTTCATTGCGGCAGCACTTGCAACAGCACGCGAGCGACGTTCTCGCCCATCACCAAACGAATGTCGTGTTCCGAAATTCCCTGCTGCAACAGCGCTTCGGTAATCAGCGCCATACCGCTGGAGTCGAAAGGCTCGGTCACGGCTCCATCGAAGTCGGAACCGAGCCCAACGTGCTCAGCACCCACCACGCCAATCGTGTAGCGGACAGTCTTGGCGATCGATGCGGCATCGGTGCCGCAGGAAGCTACGTCCCAGTAGCCCACACCGACAACACCTCCGGTAGAAGCAACCGCGCGCAGTTGCTCGTCACTCAGGTTGCGGCTGTTGTTGCACACGCGTTTCACGCCAGTGTGGGAAACGACTACTGGCATGGTCGCGATCGAGGTGACCTCACGCAGGGTATCGGCTGAGGCGTGCGCAAGGTCGATCAGCATGCCTCGGGCTTCCATTTGCCTCACCCATTCGTGGCCGAGTGGAGTGAGTCCGCCTTTGTTTACGCCGGCGGCCGAGCCTCCGACGGCGGTGTCGGTGAAGTGAGAAGGCGCCATCATGCGGAAGCCGGCATCGTACAACAGGCCTAGGTTTGAGATATCGCCTTCCAGCGGCTGGGCGCCTTCGCTGCCCAGCAGAGCTCCTACAACGTGGGAGCCGGCTTGCCGCTGCTGAAGGAGGCGGGCCACATCACCGCGTGTGCGCAAAAGCATGAGCTGGCCATTGGACTTCTCCACGAATCTCCGCATACGTTCCGCCTGATAAAGCGCAACACCTTTGGGACTGCCGATGGCGCGGAATGGCCAGCCTTGCAGGATTCCGATGTAGGGCACCAGATCAGTCTTGTCTTCGTTGCGCTCGATGTTGATGCCACGTGGAACTGTGGTGAATACGGTGAAGCCCTGGATGGCGACATTGCCCTGCTGCAGGCGTGGCAAATCGACGTGGCCTTCGTGGCTAGATTTCAGCAGGTTTCGTCCCCAAAGCAGAGAATCGGCGTGCATGTCGGCGACAAGGACTGTGCGATGCAGCGCTGCGGCCTGCCGCGAGATGAGATAGGGGCCGGGCGCAAGCGTGTGGTTTTGCGAGTGCTCCAGTAGGGATGGGCCGACGAGGCGCGTAGCAATGCACAGCAAGCCGAGGATCACGACCACCGCCAGCAGCTTCTTCATGTGCGGCCAGCGTAACACTTCGAGAAGGTGAGTGCGGACATTTCTCGATGCTTCAGAGAAATGCGCAATTTTCTCGACCAAATTGGTACAGAAGTCTATCTTTAAACCACAGGCGAGGTGCATGCATGGCCCGCATACAGCTGGAGATAATTGCCTCCACCGTAGGGGACTGCGTTGCCGCCGAAAGTGGTGGCGCCGACCGAATCGAGTTGTGTTCCGCCATCGTGACCAGCGGGCTTACTCCTTCGCAGGGCACGCTCATCGAAGCCAAGAAGCGAGTGCAGGTTCCCATCATGGTGATGGTGCGGCCGCGCGCCGGAGGCTTCTGCTACTCGGAGGAAGACTTCGCGGTGATGCAGCGCGATGCCGAGTTGGTGCTGGAGCGTGGCGCAGACGGCATCGTGTTCGGCTTTCTCCATGCCGACGGCAGCATTGACGTGCATCGCTGCGGACGACTGGTAGAGATCGCAGGCGATAAGCAAACCGTGTTCCATCGCGCGTTCGATGTGGTGCCCGATGCGATCGGGGAGCTGGAGCGGCTGATAGGACTTGGCTTTACCCGCGTACTGACCGCGGGGCAACAGAAAGTTGCGCTCGAAGGCCGCGAGCGGATTCGCCAGTTGATAAGACAATCAAACGGGAGGATTGAAATCTTGCCCGGAGGTGGCGTACGTCCGCACAACGTGCGCCAGTTCATTGACGACACGGGTTGTGATCAGGTGCACCTGACTGCCTTCTCGGCGCGGTGCGACGCCTCCCTGAGCACTTCGCCGATCAGGTTCGGCTGCAGTCCGGGTGCTCCTGCGCCGTCATACGAATGTGTAGATAGCGAAGCCGTCCGCCGGATGCGGGAGACGTTGGACGAAATTGGGAATTCGATCCCAACGCGATAACGCAACCAAAGCCGCCTCTCCAAGTGAGACAATGATGATAGGGGCCAGATTCCTCGTTATCAGCAGGGAGCTAGTCGTGTAGTTGGCGGGTAATACTCATGGCCGCAGTGCGACGAGCATCTGGGCAGTTGGCGACTTGACCTCCGTGGTAGTCAGACCAGTAGCTGTTTGCAAAAAAACTACAGTCCCGATTCAGCGACCCTGCCGCATCAGACGACGATCGACTCTCCCGAATGCCGACAGCTAATCGGTCGAAGCGAAATGGAGCCGCGCCGTGATGCGGCAGCTGCCCTGCTGGGGTTCTCCCTGGTAGCGGCCTCGACTGTGATGCTGTCGAAAGCGCGACGGCAAACCAAGAAAAGGCTGTTGGCCATCGAATTTGGCATGCTTGTGCTAGTAGCGGCTTATACCGTTTATGGTGATCGTGGCAACACCCTGAGCAGACCGGACCGAGGAAGCTTGCAAAGAACCGATTTTGCGGTTGCGTCCGCTTCCAGCGTCAAATAGCATTCCGCATTGAGCTTGATTGGGTGAAATTCGGCTCGAGGGGATTGCTGATAAGATTCCGTCGAAGGAGGGACTTGCGGCTTTGTCTCGGGCGCGACTAAGGATTGCGCCCGAGCACAGACTTCGAACCATACGCGCAAGCGTGCAGCACTTTCTCGCAAACAGGTGAACATGGCCATCGGCACTCAGCAGACCTCCCAGACCTACACCGCCACGGGTAACGGACAGAGCTATCGCGGCCCGCTCGCGATGGTAACCACGCTGTTCTTCA